>Ga0116230_10006858_pt1 | contig 11255 bp, 5 predicted proteins | sample S1TSphfallax_3_FD_88678 | JGI IMG/M metagenome (GOLD analysis project Ga0116230, IMG submission 88678) | Host-associated microbial communities from peat moss isolated from Minnesota, USA - S1T2_Fd - Sphagnum fallax MG | ecosystem: Host-associated > Plants > Peat moss > Unclassified | place: USA...
GTTGATGAGGTGGATGGTAGAAGTTTTTAAAAGAAAAATATTTTAACCCCTAAACACAATTTAAGCTAGATTTAACTGACTTTGGAATTCTAAATGGGTGTGTGCAAATGGGCATTTAAACTGAAAATTAACAGGGGACTAAATGAACTAACTCATGAATTGGAAAAATGGCATAACCTAACTTCCTTTTAAAAATTAAATTTGTTGTTTTCGAAGTTTAGCTTTATCTTTAAGTTGTTATGTAGAGTGTTCCAAATCCTAATACATTTTAAAGCATGCCTCGTTGCAACAATAAAATTCCCTTACACATTATTATAGGGATAGAAAACTGTAGAAAAACATTATGAAATTATTTGGGGTGCGAAAAAATGCATACGTTATTAGGCCTTTCTAGAACATTAGTAGTAGGAGATGATTTTTTTCACTAATAAATCTTCATTTTTCATTGGCTAACTACAATTATTGGCCCCAAGTGTTAGGGTTCAAATAGTTTATCACTTTCTACAGTTTACCTTTTCATGTTCATCGGTGGAGATGGGTGAAAAACTAAACAATGCACATTAGATGTGTTAAATATTAATAAAATGTTGTTAGTGGGTATGTTCTTACATGTTATGTGTGGCATCATCCTTTTATGTGTTTGTCAATTTGACTAAAATGAAATAGATGCCCCCTTTAATGCCCTTTGTTTGTCCCTTGCATTCCCATTCCCTAAAGTTCCTTGCACCACCTAAATCCTACCTATCTATGCATCCCACGACACATAGGGTTTGGACCCATCTAGGTTTGACTTAATAACTAAATCAAGACATATTAACAAAAGGTTAAAACTAGTCTAAATGTGAGTTTCCCAAAGTCTAAGGCCTTGACACCCATGGCCCCCGCAATGGTTCACAATCCAACTATAAATAATCACTCCCATGACAATTCTAAATTGTCTTGAGACTAATTCCCAAGGGACAACATTAAGTTATCCCAAAGGGAAATGTGAATGACATCAAATGTTGCCTTTAAACAACCTCAAGCTACCCCTAAAGGGTTTTGTGAGGCAATAGCATGTGCCACCCTAGGACAACATTAAATTGCCCCAAAGAACAAACCCATGCTTGCCCTCATTGCCTAATCCATAATCCATAAGATGAACTAGGGAGTTCAATCACAATTTGTGAACTTCAACTCCCTATTTCTATGGTTGTCTTGGCACGAATCCCACCTGATGTGAATTTCAAAAGGATTCTCAAGAAAGGCATGTCACTCACTCCCACTTTTAAAAAATCAATGTCCTTGTTGACATTGTGAACATTTTCCTTTTAGAACAAGGCCATGCTTGTCCCCACTCCAACCACAAGTCATTTTGCCAATACTTATTGACTTTGGCTTAATTTGTGTTGTGTCATTTTGCTTTCAACACGAGGAATTTTAGGTATTACTTTTACCCATTTGCATCATCATTCACGATGAATGTCATGCACACCTTAGTGTCATTGCTTTTATTTAGCCTCTTCCACCTTAAGAGATTTCTCTTGAATCCATGTCTAGTTTCATTTCAACAACCTTGACCACCACACGAATAATAAGTTGTTGAAATGCACCAATTGATAATGTTGAATTGGGCTTTTATAATTCAAATTATACCATTTTACCTTCAAGGACATTGTTGGCAATTCCATGCATTGGACTTCACTCCCATAAACTTGTTTATTAATTTTAAAACATGCCATTTAATTTGTAGACATCACTACCTTGATTTTGCCCTATTGAGCCATTAGGAGTTTTTCCTTACAATTAATTCCTAAAGTTCATTTTCATTGGTTATTATCATCTCATTTCAACCATCCATTTCATCCTTTCATAGATCAACTTCTCACACAATTCATTTTTCTTCAAGTGAATTTATGTACCTTTATTTCAAACATTAAATTTGATGATTTTCAAGCCCGCACCTTCACTTTTGAAGGTTGATGTCCCTATCAACACTTAGTTAAATTGGGGATCTCTCACAAAAAAATTATTTTTGTGTGTTTTCTTTTGCCCCAACTCATGCCTTTTATTCAACTTTAATTCCTTCACCATTTCCAGTAGATGGTCTAAATGTGAAGATTTCACCCATGTTACCTCTTTCAAGTGGCATCCCTTCCACTTTACTACCCAAACACCTAGTTTTTTTTTCACCAACCTTGGTTGCAAATCTATGTTCAATGAAATCAAAACTTGAATGATAGGTTTGCCTCCTATCCAACCTCCTTTTATATTTGCTAAATGGTTTTAACTTAGACACATGGAAGGTTAAATGCACCACAAAAAATATTGGAAACAACAATGTATAAACATATGGGTGAGGTTTACAAAACACCTTATGAGTCCCACATAATTTAATATGAACTAACTTGCGAAAGCTTCAAACATCTTAATGTCGCAAATGTTCAACCACACAAAATCACAAATCTTGAATTCAATGTGTCTTCAAATCTTATTAATTTGTTTTTCATAACTTGTATGTGATTTTTCCAAGAGTTTTTAATGTGTTTTTCTACCATTTGTTTGGCATTTTTGCCTCCTTCATGACGAACTCTTCTAGACCTTGAGATGGTTAAATCCATGGGTTGTCCTTCTTCAACTCTCAATGTCAACTCGAAAAGGCTTGCCCCAATTGTTGAACATTTGGTTGAGTTGTAACAAAATTCCATTAAACCTTAGTGCTTGGCCCAATCCATCTGATTAGCCTTGAAATAGTTTTTGAGATACTAATAAATAATATCCCATTGATCTTTCCAATTTGGACATTAATTTGCAAATGGAAAATCATGTCAAACTTCAACTTAATTCTAATCATTTTCATGGGAAGTGTCTAAAATCTCAACATTAATTTTCATTGTGGTCACTTATTACAACCTCCAACATGCCATTATACCTAACCCACATATTGAAAAACAACTTTGTTATCTCCACTATTACGGTTATGGTCTTAACTAGTCCAAATTTGGCCAACTTGGAGAATTTGTCTACCACCACTAAGATGGCATCTTTCCTTTGTCAATCTAAAAGTCATGTCATGAGCCCATTGAAAAACCCTTGTATGGACTTGTTGGAATAAGTAAAAGATTATACAACCCAAATTTCTTTTTACACATTGACTTGGTGTTTTGGCACTTCACACAACTACATATGTAATGTTATATGTTTTTTTTCATTTTAGTCCAATAGATGTTTTTACTCAAAGTCATCATTGTGGTCCTTTCCCCATAGAATCCTACCATTGGCACATCATGCACTTCTTGCATAACTTTCATGCACAACTTTCCTTAAGGCACACAAACAAACAACTACCTTCATTTAATCAACCCATCTAAGAGGGTGATGCCCTTTTTCTTTTCTTTTTGTTGCACAATCCCATAAAATAACATTGTGTGAAATGTTTTTTCACATACCCTTCTTTACTCTTTTACTCAATATTTTTTTCGCCCACAAATATGGCGTGAAAGATTTGGGTGGTCCCTTAAGGCATCTCCCATTGGTATTCCTCCTTCGATTTAATGCATCAAACATTACATTGTTTTTGTTTGACTTATGGATCAGTTCCATGTTTAATAGTAATGCCAAATGTCATATCAATGTAATTATTTTGTTATGGTTTTTGGTTACATCTCATACTACCTCAAGGACATAATGCCCATGAAGACCCAAGTGGTCCTTTGCGATCCCAAGTGATGTCAACTGCCAAATCTTAAGGTGAGCATAAGCATGCTAAAGTAGGCCCAAAAAATATCTCAAGAATGCGAAAGAAGATAATTGTCAACTCTAAAGGTTAAAAAATAATACACATTCTTTGAAATTTAATGTTTAACTGCATGAACATACGTAGCATGACATGATTTTCTTAAAGAAAAACTTAAGGTGTGTTTACTTTTTTCCAACCTACTTTCATTCATTTTTCTTCTTTTGGTGTTGTTATCCCATTTTTCACAAAGTAAACATAAAGTATAATCATGACCTTTCATTTTTTTTAATTAATTCATATGGCTCCTTCAAAATTTGTTTAAAGTGGTAAAACTATCGAAAGAAGAAAAACGAGCATGTATGTTTTAACATGTTAAAACACAAAATGAATTTTCAATTCATACTAAAAAGTAGAATTTTAACACTTTAAACCTATGTAAGGAAAAACTTACTTTTGAAGGACTTCATATATTGTCATAATTGAAATATTCAAGTTCCAAAAAATGTGCATCAATGTGCATGATGGCTCAAACATTAATAACACATCATTTGAATAGTTTGAATTTTTTTATAAAAGAGGTATAAACTTGTAATAAATAAATAAAATATCTAAAATAATAATATACATTGGGGATGACATATATGGTTTATTTAATATGGAAAATACATTCCAAATTTTATAACATTGGTAAAAGGTGTAAAATTCAAAAATGCAAAATCTAATTTCCACCTATTTTTACTTTTTGAACAAGGTTCACCAATTGGCTTACTTTAACATGCTTGTGCCCAAGTAATTAATTACTACAAATAATTTTTTCATGAATGGCCCATCTTAGTTGGGCCCTTATCAACTTCTTGTTTTCAAAGGTGATAGGAGGCCCATCTTGCATCAATGTGAACTTCAATAATTTGGAGAAGTTTGAAAACCTTAACATATGTGTCATTATTATTTTTCCCTTAAACTCTTCAAGAAAATATCTTGTTCATCCTACCATTCAAATGACGACTCTATTTTAAAGAGGTTTGTGAGTAGTTTGACCAACGTTGAAAAGTCCTTTAATTTCCTTTAAAAGTTTACCAACCCCAAGGAAAAACTTACCCCCTTGGTTATGTTCAAACTTTGTCATTTTTTGATGGCTTAGACTTTTTTAAGATCAAACCTCACACCTTCTTGAAACCGTACATGACCTAGAAAGTCCATTTAGAACCTCACAAATTCACTATTTTGTTTAGTTAACATCAAGTTTTTTTTTTCCCAAAACATATCCAAGTGTTAGGCATGTTCCTACGCCAACTTAGAAGAATAAACTAAGATGTCATCAATGTAAATGATGATGAATTCATCCAACTTGTCATTGAAAATCAAATTCACAAGAATTGTAAAAGTTGATAATACATTGCACAACCCAAACAACATGACCATGAATTCACAAAAAAACATACTTAGTCCTCATGGTCATTTTTTCCACATATTGCATCCACGATACAAATTTGGTAATAACCCAACTCCAAGTTCACTCAGTTAAAGTAACAAGCTCCATTTAAATGATCAAACATATTCTCAATTTGAAACAAGGGGTAATTGTTCTTTATGGTAATTTTATTTAAAGCACAATAGTCTATGCATATGTGCAACTTGTTATCCTTTTTATCCACAAACAACATTGGGGTTCCATAAAATGTCATGATGATGAATGCCTTTAAAGTCAGAAATTTTCAACTTAGAAATGATCCTTCTAAAATATTATTCACATTTATGGCTTAAAGGGCTTTGGAATGAATTTTGGAAATTTTCCATTGATACTTTCAGTCCTTTGAAATAACTCATATTGAAATTATTAACAAGTTTCGTTGAATCTCTATGGAATAAAGTCATGTATTAACATGTATTTTTATGTTTCAATATTGGCCTTTGGTATTGTCATACAAACATATATGTTTCCATCCATATACCCAAAAGAAAAAGTCCTTGATGCCAATTTGCATGTTATACACATGGTGAAAATTTCAACATGGAACTATTTTATATTTAAAATATGAGCCATGGAATGGAATCATTTGTTTTGAAAATCCTTTCAAAACAATGTTTGAAACCTTCTTGGCTTGTTGTATTGGTGGTGCAAAGCATTCCATGTTGTTCACAAGGCAAAAACACATTTTGCAATCCTTGGGGGAAGACACAATAAAATGAATTAATGGAACACAAAATAGTCCTCTTCTAGGAACTCATGTGATATGTGGCATTCATGTGTTGGTCTACTACTTAAATTTTGTAATTTTCATACCTAGTTTACCACTATGTGTTGGATATATATTTATATATTTTTAAATATTTCTTTTTTTCTTTTTTTATTTTTAAAAATCCTATTATGATGTATATTATACATTCATATTTTTTACCACATAAAAATGAATCAATTTTTTCAAAACCACATCCTCATATTTCATAATTTTCAAGGCCAAAAACACATTTGAACCAAATTTGCTCAAATATGTTATAAGAATGAGTTTCAACAACTTTAATTATTTTTTTATTTAAAAATGATCAATGTTAAAATCTTTTTAAATTTTGAAAAAAAATTGTGCACATTTGATAGTGAAAAAAGGTGTTGGAAAAAAAAAAAACAAATTCTACATTAAGGTTTTGAGTGCTTTAAACATGCAAAAGAACCTTTTAAACATTCTCAATTTGCATCAATTTTTTATCGTTGCAAAATTTGCAAGTAATGAAACCCACTCTAAAAATAGATGACCATCCAAATTATTATATTTATGTGATGATATTAAGAAATATAGCATATAATTTTAAACACCATCTACATGTCATTGTGATACATATTTGTGTGACCACGCCCCATTTAATCCATCCATGGAACTTGGTCTTAAAAAGTTACTAGTAATATTTAGTAAAATTTAGAAAGGGTAAATTTTAAAGTATGACTTGGTTTCCTAACCCTTATGTGCTTAGATAGAAAATCCATCATTTTTCACAATTTTTTTTAATGTTTGCTTTCATTTGAAAAATATATTTTAAGTGTAATGGGGGAAAACACCATTTCACGCAACAAATCAAAACATAACACATAAAACAAAACACAAGATAGAACAAAGAACAAATATGTAAAACAAAACATAGAAAAAACAAAAACAAGTCACAAAATAAAAAACATAATGCATAATGTAAAGTAGAATGAATAAAACAAAATAAAACAATATAGAATGTGGAACAAAACAAAAAAGACAACAGACACTTGACAACATAAAATATAATGTCTTTAAGTCTATGCGTTTGTTTGTTTTGTGTTTGGTAGTTTGTTTTGTTTTATGTTATGTTCAAATTCATTTATATGTTAAGTTATATTGACTTTATATATACCTTTTTGCCACTTTCACATCAAGTTGATACTTCTCACAAAATCACATATTTACTAAGATTGCAAAGACCTTCCAATAAAAAACTTTGAAAACAATACAATAGAAAAAACAATCGTGACTTTAAATTTTTAGTTATGCCAATTTGATATATAAGACCAATTCATGAGTGAACTAAGAAAAAACACTTTTACAAGAGGGTTTTGATTCTTGAAGTCAAAGTTGCATGTTTTATGATTTGAAAAGAAAATAAAAATAAATCATGAAATAAAATGCAAGTTTTTATGGGACATTGACATTTGAAACTTTAAATAATGAAACAATCAATTATCTTGCTAATATGTTTGAGTTGGCTTTAACCAAACTATACAAAAATGGTTTTGCAATCGTAGTTCAAAATAACAAGACTAAAAGAGGTTTAGAAATTGGGAATGACAATAATACGTAGCTTTCCAACAAATTAACACCAATTTCAGATCCAACACAATAGAAAAGAATATAAACATGTCACTAATTCTTATTTTCTTCTTTTTCTACTACAAGTTCATAATTAAAAGAAAGAAAGAATATATGTTTTTATAAAAGGGGCACAATTACTATTAAGTTAAATCTTGTGCAAGGGTAGGCTAGTGCAATTTCAAATTTAATATCAACCAATGGATGACACTTGTAATTACTCGATTTTGATCAAATGACAATAGTGCTTATACATGCATCCAATACCTAGATGCAAGACTTACATCTTAATCCCTTAATCTTGAAAATAGTACAACTTGTTGAACCATTTAATTATGTTGAATAAAGGTGCATGTTAAATATTGTCCCATTTTGGGTATTTTGAATACATGTAGTAGTGCAATGGGACTTGGAGATGAAAAATATGATCATAAAACATCAAAATGGAATTACATGTAACTAATCAAATCATTAAGTGAGTTCATCTAATGTTGAATTAATCAAGGAAATGGCCAGTGATGGAGAATTGTCCTAACTTGTAAGTAACAATGACAAGGTTAGTAAATCTATAATTTGTCCTATTTTCAAGGATTGACTAGCTCCATCCATATTCCCATTCTTTATAGCTTAAAATGTATTATTATGTATGTACACCACTTCATCACAAAATGAGTTTTGAATATTATCATAATCATTTATCCTTTTCTCAACTCCATGTGTCCAAATATATGGCAAATGGTGGTATTGATAAATTTACATGGTAAAAATGGTAACTAATGAACCCTATCCCCAATCATGGATTCCTAAATATGAATAGATGAGTTTGAACTTGCATTACAACTTGGCATATTGATGCACTTGTATCATTGCATGCACTTTTGTGAACCACACATCACCACTCCAATTATTATCACCATGGCCAATAGCATAGTGCCATTTGAATGTTTCCACATAACAAGCGGTCAAAACTTGGTAGGAACCCATATGTCTAAGACTAATCAATTCTCTATCTTGTATTATGTTTATTGATTTTACTATCTTGTGCCAAGTTTCAATTTTTAAAATTTTAATTCACACAAATATTTGAAGTTTTTTCAAGAGTTAAGACCATGAAATGATGTGAAAATAGTGATGTTAGATACTTAGAACTCTTGATTATCAATAAGCCATGCATAGATGTGTAAGAACAATATGGGATTCCAAGTCCTTTTCAAGTTTTTTCTTTCAATTTTGTGATATAAAAAATTGGCAATTTTTTTGAAGTCATTTGTTGGAAAAATGACAATTTTTGCCCCAAACAATCATTTTATTAAGTTATTATTTATTAGGCATGAATATTAACTAAAGTTGTTTTTGTAAATGAAATGTCATAAGTGGTTAGTTATGTTGAATTTGAAATTAAGATCATTGTGTTGTTAAGAAAATTAAGGATTAGTACACAACAACTTGCTTGACATGTTATGTGCATGTGGTTAATTAAGTTTCATGGATATTGAACTTTTTGATACAGTCCCCATTGAAACAAGTTCATGAATGTATGGAAAATCCATGTAACTTCAATTCATACTTTATTGTAAATCCTCTTTAAATTATGGATATATTTTTACTATTTAAGTATGGTACTTCATAGGAAGTGCCATGGAAGTATTTATAAACAACATGAGCTAAATTACAAAACATAGTTTATGGAAAAAGGTGCAATTTTGTCATGAATGTTGTGTGCAAAGTCAAACAAGGTGTGACAAACACCCTAGCCATGCCAATAGATAAGATGTTGTACATGTGCATTTATGTATGTATATAAATACATATAATATTTTGTGATTTATTTGTATGTGTTTGTGTGTATGTGCATTTATGTGTTATCAAATCATTTTGTGGTATTGTGTGGTAATACAAATTGGGGAACATAATCAAATAATTTGAAAGTAAAGTAAATGGGTTTATGATCTATCCAATATGCTTGTGTCATTCCATAATGACATAGTTATATTGGTGCATTTGTCCATATATTTGTGTATCATTAATAGTGGTGCTTTTTATAAAAGTGATTTAAAAATTATATTTATTCAGAAATGCTTTTAATGTTGATGATTTATTTATTTTGTTAAAAAGTATATATTGAAATCTCCTATTATTACAATTGGACAATGTGAAGGCATTTTTTGTATAATGTTTTCTATGATAGAATGAAAATGTGACACCTGCATTTTGGGAGGTTTATATATTGGAATTATGTATAATGCCTTTTGTATGTTGTCATTAAAAAGTACGGTGATAAATTCAACACCAAAATTTGTGATTGTTGTGTTTTTTTGTCAATGACACATTGTCATCATAAAGTACCATAGTGCCATGTTCATCATAACATGATAATATATGGAACTTTTGTGATAAAACATTGTAAAATTTTGAGTTTAAATGAAATATTTTTATTCTTCTTTCATTTAAACAAAGAATGTGTGATGCTAATAGTTTTGAATATGCAAGGATATCTTCAAAATGTAATGTTAAAGAACGAGTATTAAAATATTTTACAATTATTATTTTTGAACGGTAGGACTTTAAATAAACAATAGCAAGTTTGTATTGTGAATTTGTTATTAATCGAAACATTTCTTCTCGAACAAGATGATCCATTTGAAAAAAAAAAATCAATAACAAAAAAATAAATACAATTTTTTTTCAATGAACCTTCAATAATGCAATATATGTTAGACCATGTTTTGTCACACTAGTTGGATCAAATGCTAAATGATCAAAATTCAACCCTTGTGAACGATGTATAATTCGTGAAACAATTAATTGAATTGGGAATTGGATTCTTGAGATAGTGAGAGAAGGATTAATACCTATTTGCATTCAACAATTTTACGTTCAATTAATGTCCATTGTTTGTCAAGCCTTGGGAATTCATCATATATTTGTAAATTTCCAATTAATTTATTTTGTCCAATTTGAGGATTATGAAAGTGTATCCGAACAAAAGATTTTGAAATAGTTTTTGTAAAATATTCAAAAATCCCATTAACACCATTCACAAGACCATTGGATGTTTCATAATTCCATGCACATAATTCCACTAACATTTTTTTCTTAACCAAATTTTGTAATGTAAACCAACCATTTGATGTCGCAACCCTACTTTGGCCAAGTGTGGGGGTGAAGCCCAACACTTGGAAAAAGTAAGGACTTGGAGTCCTTCGAGACTCCCGAATGATTAGGGTTCGACAGCAAGGCCCAAAACACCTCGCATTGAGGTGTTCTTGGTGTCATTGGAAGGTCTTGAAGCGTAGATATCGAAAATGGCCTCGCATTGGTCATTTGGACATTTGTAACCCAAGTTATGGGCAAAAGAAGGGCCGGGAGTCAAACTGGCAATTTGACTCCCGACCACTAAAAGTTAGGAATCGACCTCTTCCCGACCTCCGAATTGAGAGTGCGATACGTCGTTGGAAAGATCTCGACGAGGGATACAAGTTTGGTTTAGACCTCGTCGCAATCAGACTTGGAAGTCGGGAGTTATGAGCTCCCAAAGTCCCGGGACTCCACCCGGGGCAGTTTCGGGACAATTTCGGGACTCCAACTTGGGAGTCCCGGGAAAAAGAGCCATTTGGATGTAGTCTCGAAGGGGCATCGCAGATAATACTATATGGGGGGAAGGTGGTGGCTTCCCCCGAGTCCGGGCTGTGGTGTGTCTTGTGGTCCAA
>Ga0116230_10006859_pt1 | contig 11254 bp, 8 predicted proteins | sample S1TSphfallax_3_FD_88678 | JGI IMG/M metagenome (GOLD analysis project Ga0116230, IMG submission 88678) | Host-associated microbial communities from peat moss isolated from Minnesota, USA - S1T2_Fd - Sphagnum fallax MG | ecosystem: Host-associated > Plants > Peat moss > Unclassified | place: USA...
CCCGACCGGGCCGTTTCACCCCGATGTAATAGGTCAGCCGTTCGCCCATCCGCGGCCGCGGCGTGAGCTGGCTCGCCGCCTCGGCGGAAGCGCGGCGCGGCTTGCCGCCCTGGGCCACGAAGCGGTCGTAGGCATCCGGATTCTGGCTCAGGGTCTCGGTCTTCGCGAGTTGCGCCACCGGCAGGGTGCGCGCCGCGATCTGGCGCCGGTACTCCTCGAGCTGCGCCACCGGCGAATCGGGCGACGCCCCGAGGAGGAAGCGGATGAGCGACCGCGTGAGTTCCCGGAGGAACGGTTCGGTGCCGCGCGAACGCAGGGCGCTGCCCCGCAGGATGATTTTCTTCCCGTCGGAGAGCGCGTAATTCTTGGCCTTGTAGCAGAACATCGCGGGGTAGCGCCCGTCGTATTCGAGTTCGATGCCCGGCGGGAGCACATGCTCCGCCAGCGCCAGCAGCGCCTCGGGCTCCGCGAAATACTGTTCCGAGGACAGATAGATGCCATCCGTGTCCGCCTCGAGGATGGTCACGCCGTGCCGGGTAAATTCGTCGATCAGCTGCTGGAGCAGCTCCCGCCCCCGCCGCGTCACCTCGGCCGCCAGCTCGCCGTCCCCGAACCGCGCCCCGGAAAAACCGAGGTAGCCGTAGAAGGAATTGATCAGGATCTTGAAACTGGCCTGGCGGGCCTGCGCCTCCGCGCGCTCGGCTTCCGTCGGCGCCGTGCGCGCGAGGCCCTTGTAGCGGAGGCGGTAATCGCGGAGGCGCTGGAGCAGCGGGATGAAGACGCCGAGCGTGTCGCCCGCCGGCGCGCGGCCGATGTGGAGCAGCAGGCTCGGATAGAGGGAGGCGACGTCGAAATGCAGGACGTGGTGGAACACGCCCTCGCGAAAGCTCCGCGTGTACCCGCCCTCGAAGGGCCGCACCTCCGGCGGCCGCGGACAGGCCTGGCGCGCCGCGTAGTAGTCTTCGAGAAAGAGCAGGTCGATCTTGCCGGTCGTCCCGCGCAGCGTCGCTTCCTGAAGCGTGATCGGGAAGGTCCGCGTCTGCTCGAAATAGGTCGGCAGCAGCAGGTCGGCCAGCCCCTGCGTCTCCCGCAGATCGTCCTCGAGGTAGGCGCAGAACCGCGCCCGATCGTGCACGAAGGCCTCGGCGATCCGGTCGCCCGCGAGGTAGGTGCGCCCGCCGCCGTCCTCGTCGGTAAGTCCGAAATGGACCGCCACCTCCTTCAGCCCGAAGCCGGTCAGCTCGCGGGTGCCGAGGTCGTACAGCTGGACCAGCAGATAGGTGTCGATGACGGCGCGGCCGGCGAGATCGCACCGCGGGAAGTCGATCCAGCGCTCGGCGACCTTGAGGCGGCTGTTGCGAAACTGCGCCGGGCGGCCGAAACGGCCCCACGCGCACGGGACCCGGTGGCGGCGGCAGCGCTGCCGGAGGTAGTCGAGGTCGAACCGGAAAACGTTGTGGCCTTCGATGACGTCGGGATCGATTTCCGCCAGCGCCGCGTTGAAGGCGCGCAGCAGCGCCGCCTCCGCCGCATCCGTCGGCGCGTCGAGCAGCAGCAGGCGGTTGGCGCCGCCGACGCGCAGGCCGATCGCGAGCACCCGGTCCTCGGGGCGCGCCGGGTCGCTGAACGCGCCCTCGGCCGAACCGGTCTCGATGTCGAGCTGGCAGCGGCGGAGCTGACCAAAGGCCAGGCCGTCGTAGAGCCGCAACCGGTGCCGCAGCAGATATTGGTTGTCGAGGGGCCGGACGGCGTCGACCGCCCCGGGCAGGGATTTCAGCGCGGCATCGAAGTGCTCCAGGGTATCCGCATGGAGCAGGGCCTGGAAGGCGCCTTCGCCGCGCAGCGCCTCGAACTCCAGCCCGGGAACTTCGGGAGGTGTCTCCGGCAGGCGTTCGATCCACGCGAAGGGGCGCAGCCGGTCGGCTCGTTCCACCCTACCCCCGTCGGGCGCGGCCACCGCCAGATGGACCTCGCCGCCGGGATCGAGCCAGATGCCGCAGAGGGTTTCCATGGCGTTCAGCCCGAGGGTCGCATGAAGTTCGGTCGAGTTTCGCCTCGGCGCCGGCGCGGCGCAAACGGCCTCACGCTCCCGGGATGGCCCGCACGATCCAACCCGCGCCCAGGCCCGATCAGAGGGGCTTGAGGTACACCATCACCACCGCCAGGATCGCGAGCACGGCGGCCAGCAGCATGAGCGACCCCGCCTGCGCGCGCCGACGGTAGGCCACGCCCGTGAGCGCCGACAGGCCGAGCCAGCACACCAGCTTCACGATGGCCCAGAGCGGGAAGCCCAGCCCCAGGCGATGCAGCATCCCGAAGCCGGTGACGAGCACGATGAGGGTCGCCACCCCCGTGATCGCCAGCACGCGGCGGCGGGTTTCGGCCGGGGCCGCGAAGGCGTAGGCGGTGCCGCCGAGCAGCACGAGCAACGCGCTCACATGGAGGATATGGTAAAGGGCGAGGCTCATGGGTGATGAAGAACGATGAAAGAGGGACACTCCGCCTGTGCCGTGTGCTCAAAGGCTCAAGACCTTTCTAAGTCAAGGTGGGCGCCTACCCTCGCAGTTTTTGCTTTCCGGTTTACGGCCTAGCAGCAACTGCGCCGGTCTTGGCTCCCGTAAGGATTCAAAGGCAAAGAGCGTGGATTGAAAGCACCTCGAACACTGCAGGGTGTCGAGGCAGAGGCTACGCGAGGCCGCGGCGCCGTCAAGGGGCGTTCCGGGAAAGTACGGGGGCCGTGCGCCGCGCGGCCCGACCGTCAGGATCCGATGATGCTCGAATCGAGGTGCTGGATGATCAGCTCCTGAATCGTCGCCAAAAAGAGATAACACGTGAACGCCTTCCGCACCGGTTCGGCGAGTCCGCCCATCTCGATCTCGCCCGTCTCCAGCGCCTCGTCGCCCACCGGCCGCAGCCGCTGCTCCCGCAAGTGCAGCCGCACGGCCGCGCACGCCCGCACGATCGGCTCGGCGTTGTCCTCGTCGAACGCCACCACGCCCTCCGCGAAGAACTCCTCGTCGAACAGCGCGAGCAGTTCCCGCAGATCGTCGTCCTGGGCCGCCAGCAGCTCGCCCTGCCAGGCGTCGCGGAATTCCGGGTCGAGATCGGCGAGGCTCATCGGCGCCGCCAGCTGCGTGCGCAGCGCCACCGCCAGCTCGCGAATGACATCGAGCAGCGGGGCGACCACCGGCAGGCTCAGCTTGACCTCAATGCGCTTCATCCGGTTCGAGGGTGGCGGTGAGGTGCCACTGCTGGAGCGTGAACACATACGCCTCCGCCGGCTCGCGCAGACCGAGCCAGACGATGGAACGGCCCTGCTCGTGCACTTCCAGCATGTGCCGGCGCGCCGTGACCTCGTCGAAGCCGAAGACCTTCTTGAAGACCATCACGACATAGGACATGAGATTCACCGGGTCGTTCAGGACGACCACTTTCCAGGCGCCCTGAACCTGCGGCTGGGTTTCGGCGCGGAGGCCGGGCGTGGGCGAGGTCCGGGTCTCAGGCACAACCGAAATAACGCTCAACCGGCAGCGCCCCCCCGCTCCCGGACCATGGCCTCGACCGTCGCTTCGCACGCATCGACCGGCACCTTGGCGACCTCGGGGCTCCGACGCCACTTCATTTCGACGATGCCCTCCTTGAGCCCGCGCCCCCCGATCGTGATCCGCAGGGGCAGCCCGAGCAGGTCGGCGTCCGTGAACTTGACCCCCGGGCGCTCGGCGCGGTCGTCCACCAGCACATCCGCCCCACCCCGTTCCGCCGCCTCGGCCAGCCGGCGGGCCAAGGCCATCGCCTCCGGCAGCTGCGGATCGAGCAGGCAGATCAGCACCTGAAAGGGCGCGATCGCCCACGGCCAGACGATGCCGTCGGCGTCGTGGCCCTGCTCGATCAGCGCCTGCAGGGTCCGGCTCAGGCCGATCCCGTAGCAACCCATCACGAACTTCCGCGTCGTCTTCTGGTCATCCGTGAACGTCGCGCCGTAGCTCTCGGAATACTTGGTCCCGAGCAGGAAGATATGCCCCACCTCGATGCCGCGGCGAACCTGCAGGGGACGCCCCCCCACCGGATCCGGCTCGCCCGGTCGGACGCGGCGGAAGTCGCCGAACCGGTCGATCGCCAGGTCGCGCGCCACATTGACCCCGCGCAGGTGCACGCCGTCGCGATTGGCGCCGGTGACCCCGTTGCCCACCAGGCGGACGGCGTGGTCGGCGAACACCCCCGCCAGCGCCGCCGGCTGCGCGATCGTCCCGCGCACCGCCCCCAGGCTGCCCGGACGCGCACCCAGCACCGGGGCGATCTCCTCCGGCGTCGCCGGACGCACCTTGATGAAACCCAGCGCCCCCAGCTTGGCCTCCTCCAATTCGTCGCACCCCCGCAGCACCACCAAAAACGGCCGGCCATCCCCGACATAGACCAGCGTCTTGAACTGCCGCTCCGCCGGCACGTCATAGGGCGCCGCCCCCAGCGCCGCGATCGTGACGACGCCCGGAGTCGCGAATTCCTCGATCGCCCCCGTCGGCGCCGCGTCGGCCAGATCCGCCGGGACCAGCGCGCTCGTCGCCTTTTCGCGGTTCGCCGCATACCCGCTCTCCTCGTTGTAGAACAGATCGTCGTCGCCGATCTCGGCCGGCACCATGAATTCATGGGAGAAGCTCCCCCCCATGACCCCCGTGTCCGCCTCCACTGCGATCGCGGCCGCGCCGATCCGCTGGAAAAACCGCTCGTAGCCCAGCTTCATCGCCTGGTAGCTGCGCGCCGCCCCCGCGTCGTCCGCGTCGAACGAATACGCATCCATCATCAGAAATTCCTTCGCCCGCATCAGCCCGTAGCGGGGCCGGATCTCGTTCCGAAATTTCGTGCCGATCTGAAAAAACGTCTTGGGCAGATCGCGGTAGCTCGTGAGCTCGATCTTCGCGAGCGGCGTGATCACCTCCTCATGGGTCGGCCCCAGCACGAACTCCGGCTCCTTCGGGCCCCGCGGCCCGTCGCCTGCGCTGTCGGCGCGGAACATCACCTCGCGCACCGCCGGCCACCGCGGACCCTCCTCCCACCCCGCCGCCGGATGCAGGTACGGCATCGCCAGCTCGATCCCGCCGATCCGCTCCATCTCCTCCCGGCAGATCTGCGTCAGCTTCTGCACCACGCGCAGGCCGAGCGGCAGATACGTGTACAGGCCGCCGCCCAGCTTCCGGACGAGGCCGGCCCGAATGAGCAGCCGGTGCGACGCGATCTCGGCGTCCGCCGGGCTTTCCTTCAAGGTGGGAATGAAATACTGCGACCAAAGCTTCATGGAGCCCGCCAGCCAAAGGCCGCCGCCGAAACGGTGCAACCCGCGTTTTCGCGGGAAAAGCTGTGTTGCCATCGCCGCCCGTCCGTTCTCGCCTCTCCCGCCGTGACCGCCGCCCGCCCCCCCCAGCAACCCTGGCCCATGCGCTGGGTCGTGCTCGCCGTGGTCGTGGCGATTCCGCTCTACACCTTCCTCACCCTGCACTTCCGCAAGGCCGGCCCCGCCTTTCAACCCTACGGCGATCTGCGCGACCGGGCGGACGTGGTGCGGCTGCTCTCCGCCGGCTACCGGCGCATCGGGCTGGAGGCGCTGCGCCCCGCCGACCCGCGCCCGACCCCGAATCCGGCGCCGTCCACCCCCGCGCCGGGCGGCGTCCCCGCGCCCCTCCGCGAGACGCTGATCGAGAAACCGCTGCTGCCCGCGGAGATCGCCGCCGTCGCGGCGCCCGCCGCCATCGTCGCCGGCGCCGACTACCCGATCCAGCTCGTGGCCGTCCTCGCCGATCACAAGCGGCAGCTCTCCGGGGCGCACCTCTATCTGCGCGGCAGCGACGTCGTCATTCTGCCCGACTTCGAGTGGCTGCCCGACGGACTGCTCGCCCGCAGCCAGGAGAGCGCCGTCCTGCTCACCGTGCCGGCCGGAACGTTCAAGCCGGGCTCCTACCGGGTCACGCTCGTCGCCGAAAAGTCCTCGCGCGCCTGGCCCCTTCAGGTGCGCTGAACCGCGCGGCGCGCCGCCTCCGGCCCGGACCTATCCTTGACGTGGCGCCGCGCATCGCCGAAAACGCGCGTCGCGATTCATGAGCCACGGCCCCGGCCAACCCTCCTCCGCCGCGCCCGCGCAGGCGACCACGATCAAACCCACGGACCTCCGCGGGATTCTGCAGTATGTGCCGCGCTTCCAGGGCCAGATCTTCGTGATCGCGATCGACGGCTCGATCGTCGCCGATGAAAATTTCAGCAATCTGCTGGTCGATATCGCCGTCCTCCGCAGCCTGGGGATCAAGGTCGTGCTCGTCCACGGCATCGGCCATCAGCTCGCCGAACTCGCCGGGCTGCGCGGGGTGACCATCTCCAACGCCGACGGCACGGGCGTGACCGATCCGGCCACCCTGGATCTGGCGATTCGCGCCTCGTCGCGGGTCTCGCACCTGATCCTCGAAGGCCTCACCCAGAACTCGCTCAAGGCCGCCATCACGAACGCCGTGCGCGCCCTGCCGGTCGGCATCATCAAGGGGATCGACCAGCAGTTCACCGGCAAGGTCGAGCGCATCGACAAGGAGTTCATTTCCACCCTGATCGAGCGCCAGGTCGTGCCGCTCGTTTCTCCGCTGGCCTTCGGACCGGACGGCAAGTCGCTCCGCGTGAATTCGGATCTGCTCGCCGCGGAGCTGGCCGAGGCGCTCCACGCGACCAAGATCATTTACCTGGCCCCCCACGCCGGACTCGAACTCGCCGGTGCGGTCACCCATGAAATCTCGGTCGAAGCGCTGCGCACCGTGCTCGCGGAGCATCCGGAACAGCTCGCCGAGGCGAGCCGGAGCAAGGCCGCCCATGCCATCAAGGCGATCGAGAGCGGCACTCCGCGGGTCCACATCGTCGACGGCCGCGTCTTCGACGGCCTGCTGAACGAGATCTTCTCGAACGAGGGCGTCGGTTCGCTCGTCTACGGCAACGACTACCAGCAGATCCGCAAAGCCACCAAGCGCGACGTCCGGCTGATCTACAATCTCATCCGCCACGCCGTGCGGCGGGAGGAACTGGTGCACCGCACGCAGCAGTCCATCGAGAAGAATCTCGACCAGTTCTTCGTGTTCGAGATCGACGAGAACATCATCGCCTGCGTCACCCTCTATTTCTACGCGGACAAGCCGAAGGTGGCGGAAGTCGGTTCACTCTACGTGCTGCCGTTCTACAACAACCGCGGCATCGGCAAGAAGATGGTCGACTACGCCTGCCTCCAGGCCAAGGAACGCGGGGCGACGACCGTGATCGCGCTCTCCACCCAGAGCTTCGGTTTCTTCACCGGCGTCTGCGGCTTCGACGAAAGCGACAAGAGCATCCTGCCCGAGGCCCGGCTCAAACTCTATGAAGAGAGCGGGCGGAATGCCCGGGTGCTCGTGAAACTTTTGAATTAGACCGGCGTCTAATCCGGTACGATGAATGCGCATCGTATAGGTTTCGCGGTTGGATTCGCCCTCCTCGAAGCGCTGGTGGCCCCGGGAGCGGCTGCGATCGAGTCAAATCCAGACGGCCCCGTCTCCTCGGAGGCGGCCAAATCATTCACCTTCAATAGGGTACCGCCCCCTTCCTCCGGCAACCGGGGGCTGGGCGCACTGCCGGGAGACCAACCCGGCGCCGAGGTGGCGATCCCGGCGTACGCCCCCGCCGGCGCGTCCACCCCGGCCCAGAAGGCACCCGCCAAGCCCGCGACCCAGGGGAGCCCTGGGGAAATCCCCTACTTCGACGTGGCCACGTCCAAGCCGGTGCAGATGACGACCTTCAAGGTCACCGACCTGGCGACTCAGCTGTATCAGGACCTGCACGAGCGATTCGCCCGGCAGGACTACGACCGCAATCTGGCGCCGCTCTACACGAGCGACATCACGACGGACATCCGCTTCGCCGGGACCACGGTCGATCGCGACGCCAGCCGGCGCGTGAGCGGCATTTCGCTGATCGGCCTCAGTTGGTAGAACCCGGGGCGACCGCGCCGGACGGGCGGAACCTCGCACCCTCCGCCGGTTGACCCGGCACGGACTTCCTCCAACGCAGCAGAGTCTTCAGGCGACCTCTGCAACCACCTGAATCTCGGCGGTCGCGCCCCGGGGCAGGCCGTTGACCGCCACGGCGGCCCGGGCGTGGCGACCGGCTTCGCCAAAGACCTTGAGGAAGAGATCGCTGGCCCCATTGATCACCGCAGGGCTGTCGGCGAAGCCTTCGACCGCGTTGACGAAGCCGCTCACGAACACGATCCGGACCACGCGGTCGAGCGAACCGACCGCCGCCTTGATATTGGCCAGCGTATTGAGCGCGCAGACCTCGGCCGCCTTGGCCCCCGTGGCCACCGTCTGGTCGCGTCCCACCGCCCCGGCATGACTCAGCTTCCCGTCCAGCATCGGGAGGGTGCCGGCGCAGTAAAGCAGGTTGCCGGTGCGAACGGTGGGAACGTAGCTGCCGGCGGACGCGGGCGGCGGGGGCAGGGTCAGGCCGAGTTCGGCCAGCTTGGATTCGGGATTCATGGGTGGTCTGCTTTCGTCCTGCGGACCGGGAATTTCAAGTCCCAACCCAACTATTTCATCACCGCCGTTCGAATCCCGCTCCATCCGCCGCACCGAAACGGTCCGGCCTCCCTCGACCGCGCTCCCTTCTGCGGTCACCGCGGTTCGGATGCACGCGCCAGAAATCTCCTCAGTCCGTCCTGCCAGCGCCAAAAAGCATCGTCGGCCCAGATCTGGCCGCTGAACCGCTCCCCGCAGGTGCTCGCGCCGATGCGGTTGAGGCCGACGTCGACGCGACCCTCGGGATCGCGGTAGGCCGGCAAATCGCCGCCGAGCACGATCCGGCCATTCCAGCCGATCGCCGTCACCGGCGGAGCCCGCAGCCGATCGAAGAGGGGCCACGGGGCGTGCAGGCCGGGCGTGCGAATCTCGACGCGGACGGATTCTCCAGGCCGGTGCAGGATCGGAGCGGAGAGCGGGCCGCCGCGGCCCCAGTGATCATACCCAATCCGCACATGCGTCGGATCGTCGTACACCAGGTAGACGACATCCGCCGCGCCGGTCTCGCCCAGCACCAGCAGCGGCTCGCCGGGAGACGCGGGTTGAAGCGGCAGCTTGATCGCCAGATCGAGTCCGTGGCTGCTGTAGGTCAGCAGCGCCGCTAGGCCGCCGAAGGTCACTGCTCCGGTCAGCGAGGCGCTGAAGAGAAGGAATCCGCGGTCGGTCCCGCGCGCCCAGAGCCACGCCACCCAGCGTCCGCTCGCGATGAGGACCCGAACGAGTCCGGCATAAACCCCCTCCCAGATCGGCAGCCGGAATCCGATCGGCACAAGCACGAACGCGGCCAGAGACATGAAGTAGGCGGCGCGCAGAAACCACGGATGGTACTCCAGACGGATGGTCGCGTCCCCCGCGCCGATCGGAATCGCGACTAGTCCCTGGGGCGACCGGGTCACCGGCACCGCGCGGCCGTTGACGGTGGCCGTATAGCCAGGCAGCGCCATCTTGGGCGTCTCGACCCAGCCCGGGATGGGGCTGTGCACCCGCAGGACCAAGGGCACCAGCGAGAGGACCCGGATGGGCAGCGCCTCCTCCCGATAAAAGCGCAGCCGGGCCGTCAGTCCCCGCACCGAGCAAAGGATCACGATCTGGGGGCCTAGTTGGTCGGCCGCCGCCACCATCAATCGGTGGCTGGCTGCCGCAGTCGCGCCAAAGGCCAGCGGAGCGCCGGATTCGGGCAGCGCAAACACCCGGCGCATCGGCCCGCTCACCAAGGTGATTTCTCCCACCGCCGCCGGATCCGGAAAGTTGAATTCGATGGCACAACCCAGACCCGGCCGCATCTGCACGATCTCCTGCGGCCTGACCGGGAACCAGGGACCCACCTCCGCAGGCTGACTGAAGAGGGCATCCACGTCGGTCAGCCGCACCTGAAAGGCCGCGTCCAGGATTCGGACCGCTTCCTCGGGAGCGACGCACCCGTTGGAGAAGTAGGCGGGAAAGGTGTTGAACAGCAGATAGGACGAGCGGGTCAGGGTCACATTCGCGGGGAGAATCCTCCGCGCCTCCGGCAACCGGTGCGGCATGAGCCGGGACAGCTCGGCCAGATTGGCGCCCACCGCGAGGAACAGGAGGACCAGGCTCAGCCCGCGGCGGCCGCGCCGCGCTCCCGCCCACCCCGCGATGCTTTCGCCGCCCCAGATCAGCACGAGCGCAGCTGCGATCGGGACGATGCGCTGATGGGGCCACGGGTTGACGAAGGTGATGACCGACTCGGGGATGAGATGCCAGAGGACATAGCTGGACGGACCCGGCATCAGGGCGAAGAGATAGCCCGCCAGCGCCAGCGCGGGCCAGGCGGCTCGCCAGGGCCGCGCGCGCAGCAGCATCAATCCGGCCAGCGCCACCGCCAGAACCGCCCAGCCGGGGTGAAGGTCGGTCGGCGCGATGCCGTGCGCCGAAACCGGGCCGAGCAGCGCCGGCCAAAGCCGAGGCAGGAGACCCAAGACATCGGCGGTCGCCAAGCCCTGCTCCCGGCCGAAATAAGCCAGCCGCATCGAACCGACGGAGACAAAGAGATAACCGCAGAGCGCCGCCCAGCCGCACGCCGCCGCCACCGTGCCGGCGACCAGACGCCCGCGGCTGGGATCGACGATCCACCGTACCACCAGCGCGAGCACCACCACCGGAGTCAGCAGCGCCGCCGTAGGCGGGTGGGCGTACCAAACGAGGGCGTACGCGACCACGGTCAGCGCCGACCGCCGGCTCGTCCAACCCCGCTCGACGAAGTCGATCAACCCGGCGATCACCACCGGGAGCCAGGGAGCCGCCATCAGCGTGGCGTACATGTCGCCGGCGAGCAGGGTCCCCAGCACTCCGACGGAGGTCGCATACGCGGCCGCCAGCACCGCGACCAAGCCCAGGTTCCGCAGGCCGCGGGCGAGCAGCACGAGGAACATCGACGCGGCGCAGCCCAGAGCGGCCAGGACCGCCACGGCGTTTTCCAACGCGAAGGTCTCCAGGCGTCCGCCGGAGATCAGGTCGACCGCCAGACCGACATGGACGAAGAGCGGCGCCGTGCGGAGGGTATGGATATTGCCGTTGAACCCGAAGATGCTCTGACCCACGAACACGGGGAAGACGCCCGCCCGCACCTGCGTGCGCATGTCCTCCAGCTGCAGCGCGTAGTGGTACGCGTCCCCCGCCCCTACCCACTCCGTGCCCAGGTAGGGACGAACCGCCCACAA
>Ga0116230_10006860_pt1 | contig 11253 bp, 10 predicted proteins | sample S1TSphfallax_3_FD_88678 | JGI IMG/M metagenome (GOLD analysis project Ga0116230, IMG submission 88678) | Host-associated microbial communities from peat moss isolated from Minnesota, USA - S1T2_Fd - Sphagnum fallax MG | ecosystem: Host-associated > Plants > Peat moss > Unclassified | place...
CGCTCATCGGCATGGGTTCGCTGTCGAAGCCGCATTCGTGCAACAACGCACGCCATGCCGGCACGCTGCGGCAATGGGAGGAGCCGTTGGAGTGTCCGCGCGAGCGCATCACGATCCGGTCGACCATCTGCGTGTAGCGGAAGCGCAGGCCCGCGCCCGCGTCGCATATTCTGAGGAGCAACAACCCCTGCGCCGGCAGGGCGCGCCGTACGCGTTGCAGCACGTCGCGCTGCGCGTCGGCGGCCATGTAGTGCAGCACGTCGAGCACCACCACCGCGTCCGCCGTGCCGAATTCCGCGTGTCGAATGTCGCCTTGCATGACTCCAGCGCCATTCCCAAGGGCGGTTCGGGCGCGCTTCACGTCGCGCGACATCAACTCGATGCCGCGTACGTCCAAGGGCGTGGGCGGCGCCGGCCAGCCGGCCGGCCAGTCTCCGCGCTCGCAGCGGCGCGCTGCCATCTGCAGCCATGCGGTCAGCAAACCCTGACCGCATCCCAGGTCCAGAATGCGCGAACGTCCCGTCAACAGACCGCGCTCGAGGATGGCGCGATAGACGGGATCCTTGCCGAACTTGCCGCGCGCGAAGTAGTACGCGAACAGCCCTGCCTTGCGGTACGGCGCAGCCGCCTCATCGATCAGCGGCATGCGGAGCGTCGGTGTGCACAACACTGGCGCCGGGAGCACGGGCTCAGTCCGTGCCGGAGAGGGTCACCATGGTGAGCGTGCGCGGCCCAAGAGCCGCGTTGCCGCTCGCCTCGTCGATGACGATGTAGAAGCTTCTCGGGTCGCGCCGTGCCGGATCGGCGGCGACCGGAATGATGAGGTCTGCGGTGTTTCTGCCATCCGCGATATGTTCGACCGTCGACTTGACCGGGGTGAAGTCGCGCCATGGCTTGGCGGTTCCGGATTCGGTCCACCAACTGAAGCTTACGTCGCCGCGCATCGTGCGGGAGCGGTGGACGAGGACATGGGCGACCGACTCGCTCGCCGGCACGTCGACATCATCCTGCGCCAGTTCGATGCGGGCGTGAGGCAGGTTCGCACCCGGAGCAGCGGGTGCGGCCGCCGACCGGGACATGGCCGGCCTGGACGTGACCGGCCCGGACGTGACCGGCGGCAATGCAGCGGGTGGCTGCGCGGCGGTCGCAGTGCCGGTCGTCACGGCGGCAGCCGTGGGCCGGGCGCCGTCGCGGCGCCTGCCGGGCACGATGTCCGAAAGCTTCTGTTTGAACTTGGCGGACACCTCGGCCATCGCGCGACGCCAATCCGGCGGCCGGGTTGCCGTCCACCAGCCGCCCACGGCGACCAGCGCGATCACGGCGGCGGTCGCCATCCATCGATCGTTCCGTCGGCGCGATCCGCGAGCGACCAGCAGGGCCGGCAACTCGGGCAGGCGTGGCAGTGCCGTGTCGGACGCCAGCTCCCGCAGCCAGGCCTGCATATCGGTGGGCCGGCGGTCGCGTTCGAATTCCAATCCGGCGCGCAGTGCGTTCCATTGGTGGCGAGCGATTCCGACCGGACGCACCGGCTTCAGCCTGAGCGTGCGGGCCTTGAGCGCGCTCATATCCCGATAGGGATGCACACCCGTCAGCAGTACATAGGCGATATTGGCCAGCGCATAGACATCGTCGCGCGCGTCCGCCGTCTCCCCCTCGAGAAGCTGGCAGCTGGCAAAGCGCGGCGTCGCCACGGCGATCTGCGGCGCCGCCTCGAAATCTGAAATCCACGGCGTGCGCCGCAGCTGATGGGCGGCGCCGAAGTCGAGGACCCGCACTTCGCCGCTGTCCGTGATGAAGATGTTGCCGGGATTCAGGTCGCCATGCACGACCCCGCGCGCGTGAGCATGCATGACTGCCGCACCAACCTCGCGCACGATCGTGTGGGCGTGGGGTCGATGGAGTGGTGCCGATCCGTGCGCGGCGACGACGCGCGTCAGGAGCATGCCGCTCAAATATTCCATCGTGAAGAAAGCCAGATCACCGTCACGGTCGAACTCGTGCACGCGCACGATGTTCGGGTGCGTCAGCGATTGCAGATGCTGGAACTCACGCCGCAGTTCGGCGAATAGTCCAGGCCGTTGGATCACGGCGGTATGCAGCACCTTGATGGCGACCCGTTGGTCGCCGTCGGATCGGTCGAGCCGGTATTGATCGATCGCCTCGAACACGGTTCCCATGCCGCCGTGGCCCAGCAGCGCGATGATGCGATAGCGTCCCCGCAGCACATCGCCGACTTTCAGCACGCGCTCCGCGTGTGGCTCGTCGTCCGCGACGGAGTGCGCATGCGCCCGCTGCAGGGCGGGCGCCGGCGTCGCGGGCGCCGATGCCCGGGGCGCCGGAGTGGGTTCGGCGAGCGGCAGGCTGAATTCGCCGTCGCCGGTCCGGCCCATCAGCAGATTCTGGAGATACGTCTTCAGGCTCATGAACGTCGCGGCATCGATCTTGCGGCGCCGGTAATACTGGTCGATGAGGGCCAGCAGTTCCCACCCGGTGTCCGGCGCCCGGCCGAGCAGTCCGCCCGCGCCCCGCAGGAAGGTCTCGCGGTCGCAGGCGCCCGTCGCAAACGAGTCCATCCAGTCGCTGGCGGAGAGCGGCTCCGTAGACCGGTGCGTTTTCGCGCTCACGGGCTCAGTCAATAAATCCATAGCGATGAACTCTTTTAAGGCAATGCCGGGCGACAGGCTATCGGACTTTCCACCCATGGCCCAGTTCAAAAAAGCGACGCGTCGGCAAATCGATCCGATGGGCCGCAGAATGCTCGATGCGTCGCAAACTGGCCGCCCCGATTCGGTGCGGGGCGGCGTCTCAAACGGCGTGGTAGCGCACGAACAGGCCGATCGTCAATGCAAAACCCAGCAGCAGGATACAGATCCGCATGACTTTCTCGTTGACCCGGTTCAGCGCGTAAGCACCGATCTGGCCGCCGGCGAGGGCGGCGACCCCGACTACGGCCACCTGTTTCCAGGCGACGTCCGGCGCAAACAGGAAAATGACGACCGCCGATGAGTTCATGACCCCCGCCAGCACGTTCTTGGTGGCGCCCGCATTGCGCAGAGCGAGCCCCGACAGTGTCAGGGCGGCCAACATCAGGATGCCGATCCCACCGCCGAAGTACCCGCCGTAAATCGAAATGGCGAGCTGTGCAGCCCCCGCGGCGAACGGTCCGAGCGTCTTTTGGCCGTCCATGCTGCGCCGCATGAAACTGCCCCATGCAAAGACCAACGTGGCAAACAGCACCAACCAGGGGACCAAGGCGGAGAAGATCGACACCGGCGTCAACAGCAACAGCGCGGCGCCGAGACCGCCGCCGACCAGGCTCAAGACCACCAACATCGTGAAGGTCAGCGAAGGGGTGCCGGTTGCCTGGCGCCGGCCGACAAAACCGGTGGCCATCTGGCCCGGAAACAAGGCGATCGTCGACGTGATGTTGGCGGCCCTCGGATCGAGCCCGGTCAGCAGCAAGGCTGGGAAAACCAGGAAGGAGCCGCCACCGGCGAGTGCATTTTGGACACCGGCGACGAAAGCCGCGGCCGCCAACACGGCGTACAGCAGGGTCATGACATCACCGTCATGGCATCGCCCGCAGGAAGGTGTCTATTGATGATCCTCCAGCGGGTAAGTGCGCGGGGCATCCGGCGTTGGCGCCGCTGCTGGAGGCGCCTGACCCGCCGCCGGCACGTCCGCCTCCGGGGCGGGTGAGGTTCGCACCGAAGTGCGGGTCGCGAGGGCCAGGCGCTCGAGAAAGCGCTGTGCAGTCGCGGGCGCCGCGGGCGCCTGGCCGGAGAACACGTCCGTCGCCGTCACGTCGCTCTTGCCGTACAGGGCGGCATTCGCCGACTTGTCGATGGCGATGACGCTGCCGTCCAGGGCAATGCCGCCGAACAGGCCTCGGGTGCGTGCGTACGAATAGATTTCAGCGTTGAAGGTCATGTCGGTGGCGGCCGAGCCCTGGCGGCCGACCGGCCCGGTTGCCACGGAGGCGTCGGCGCCGAGGGTGATCTTTCCGCCCGCGATGCCCTCGATGCCGCTCTTTGTGGTGAACACCAGGATGATGTCCGAGGATTGCGCCCCCGCCTGGAACCCCCAACTCCCTCCGGTCAACGACACGAAGACCGGGTTGCTCCACGGCGAGTTCAGCTTGTCGCGCACCACGAGCACCCCGTTGCCATGGCGGCCGCCGAAGATGAAGGCAACTTTGGTCACGTCCGGAATGACGGCGATGCCGTAGGCGCGCGCCAGCAACGCGTCCGGCAGCCTCGAATCGGGCATGGCCTGCACCTCTTCCAAGACTTCGGTTGCGACCAGCAGACGTCCCTCTTCGCGCGCACCCGCCTGCGCACGCAAACCCAGGAGCGCACTCAAGGCCGCCGACAGCAGCACCGTGCCGATCAATTTCCGGGTGTTGAACATCTCGAACTCCTCATGAACCCATCGCCCGTTATGGTAGCGGGAGCCGTCGACACCCACGCGTTTAGTTGCGCAAGCTTAACCCGGGCTGCGGGGAGCCGCCGGCAATGACCGCTGCCGCCTCGGCATCGCGATGGTGCTCCCGCAGGTATTCGGCGAGATGGGTACTGGCCCATCGCGTCGCCGGATGCGTGAGTCCCACCGTAGCCAGGAGGCGCGCGCGGGCGGACTCGAGCATGGGCTCGCCATTCGCCGCGTCGTTGCGCAGGATCGATGCCCAGCCGAGACTCGCCTGCGTACGGGCGGTGCGCCAATTGTCCTGACCGGCGAGCGACGTATTGATGTCGAGCGCGGCACGCAGTTCGGTCTCCGCCGCCGCCACGGCATGCCGCTGCAGCAGAATTTCGCCGAGCAGCTGTCGCGTCGAGGCGACGTAGAGATGTCGCGCCGGCAGCGCCTTCGCATACACGTCGAGCGCCTGTCGCGCAGCGGTTTCGGCCTCCGGAATGTCATCCGCGGTGAGATACAGACCCGCCAGATCGGAAAGATAATACCCGGTCAGATAGTGATTCATGCCCAATCGCGTCGTCGCGATCTGCACCGCGATTCGGGTCGCCGCGATCGCCCGCGGCGCGTCGCCCTGCCGGTCGTAGAGAATTCCCAGCTTGGACTCGGTCTCCGCAATCCGTTCGTCGTTGGGACCGAACACGTGACGCTCGATGTCGAGCGCCTCGTTCAACACCTGTTCCGCTTCATGGTATTCGCCACGCTGCGTCAGGATATAGCCCAGTGTGGCCAATGCGGCGGCGTGGTCGGGGTGATTGCGGCTGACGGTCGCCTCGAAGATCTTCATTGCTTCGCGTTCGTAGCGCTCCGCCAGGGCGAGATCGCCGAGCCAAACGTGCGCGCTTGCCAGCCCGCTGAGCGTGCACGCCACCGAGAGGTGCTGATTGCCGAGCGCGGCGCGATACACCGCGAGCGCATCGCCCATCAGTTTGCTGGCTTCCTGCGGATTGCTCTTGGCGTCAAGTTCGAACCGACCGAACTGCACCAGAATATCCGCGGTTTCCTCCGAGGGGGCTTGATCGGCGTGTCGCGACAGGGTGAGTGCCTGCTGTAGATAGGCCTCCGCGGAAATCAGGTGTCCACCGTCAGTCAAGGCCCTGGCGAGGTTTGCGAGTGCCGCCGCCGTGCGGTGTTCGTCGACCGGGCGTTCCTGGCGGCGGATGGCGACCGCCTGTTCAAAGAGTGGAATGGCGCGCTCGCTCAATCCCTGCCGCCGGTAGGCGAGTCCGATGCTTTCCAGCAGCTGGGCGCGGACCTCCGGTTGCAGACTCGCGTTCCCCGAGATTTGTTCCGCCCCGCGATCCAGCAGATCCTTGGCCGTAGGTTCCCGACCCTGGGCATTGAAGGGATCCGCCTGCGAAAACACGTCCACCAGGAATGCCGATACCTGCTGTGCACGATCGCGCTCCTGTGCCGTGGCCTGGCGCGCGAGTTCGATGCGGTGGTTCTGCCAGAGAGTCATGCCGGCGATGACGAACAGTCCGACGAAGGCCGCGGCCACGCCGATCACCGGCAGGAAGTGCCGTCGGAGGAATTTGGTGCTGTTGTAACGCCAATCGCCATGCCGTGCAGCCACGGGAAGGCCGAGAAGGTGACGGCTCAAATCGTCCGACAGTGCGTCGACCGAGGCGTAGCGCCGATCCGGTTCCTTGCGCATGGCCTTGGCGATGATGGAGTCCAGATCGCCGCTGAGCCGTGTCCGGAGACGCTGCGGCGACAGACCGCGACGATCCGAAATGCGGCTGCGGTCGCGCTCGTTTTCACCGCTGACGCGGGCGACCACGACCTGGCTTGCCCGTGGTGGATCGTCCATGCATATCGCGCGCTCGAGCTGCAGCTGGCTGTAGCCCGACAGGCGATAAGGCGAGCGGCCGGTCAGGAGTTGGAACAACAGGACGCCCAGCGAATAGATGTCGGTCGCGGTCGTGATCGGCCGTCCCAGCACCTGCTCGGGAGCCGCATTTTCGGGAGTCAACACCCGTTCCTGGAGGCGGGTTACCGCCACGGTATGCGACAGCGATTCCGGAGCCAGCAGTTTGGCGATGCCGAAATCCAGCAACTTCGGCACGCCGTCAGCGGTGACGAAGATGTTGGCCGCCTTGATGTCGCGGTGGACCACGAGGTTGCGATGTGCGTACTGGACGGCGGCACACACCTGCACGAAAAGCTCCAACCGTTCGCGAACGAAGAGGGTCCGGCTGTCGCAGTACGCCTCGATGGATTCGCCGTCGACGTGTTCCATCACCAGATACGGCGTTCCATCCTGGAGATCGCCGCTGTCGATCAAGCGGGCGATCGACGGATGATCCAGGGTCGCCAGGATGTGCCGTTCACTTTGCAGCCGGCTGCGCAGGCGGGGATGCAGGGTCGTGTGATGCATCACCTTGATGGCGACCGTTTGCTGGTATTGCGAGTCATCGCGCTCTGCACGGTAGACCGTGCTCATGCCGCCATGACCGAGGATCGACACCACGCGGTACTGGCCGATCCGCGTTCCGAGCAGGCGGTCCTGGTGATCTTCCAGCAGCGCTTCCGCCGCCTCGCCAATCACGTCCAGCAACGGATCCACGCTTCTCTGATCGGAGGCGAGCAAGGACTCCACCGAATCGCGCAGCTCACGGTCGTCGCCGCATTGCTCGGCCAGACGGGCAGCCCGGTTCGCGGGCGCAACATCCGCGACGTCGGCGAATATCGACTGGATCTGCCGCCAGCGCGCCCGCTGCATCATGCGGAGCCACGCGTTCCGATCTCCGCCAACAACCACGCGCGGGCCAGCCTGATGTCACGGTGCACGGTGGACGTCGAGATGCCGGCGGCGACCGCAATCTGCTCATAGGTCAGGCCGCCGAAGTAATGCAGTTCGATGACCTGCGCCAGGCGCGGCTCGAGTTGCACCAGCCCCTCGAGCGCTTCGTCGAGCGCCACCACGTCGAAGTCCGTCACCGGCATGGCGCAGGCGTCGGAAGGCGCCGCTTCCCTCATCCCGCCATTGCGCTTGATGCGCGAGCGTGATTTCGCGTGATCGACCAGCACTCGCCGCATCAGCCGTGATGCCAGCGCAAAAAAGTGTGTCCTGTCCTGCAACGGGACGCTCGCTTGAATCAGCCGCAGAAACGCCTCATGCACCACCGCGGTGGCCTGGAGGGTGTGGCCGACGCGCTCGGTCCGCATGTAGTTGCGCGCCAGGCGGCGCAGTTCCTCGTACACCAACGGCGTCAGCCGCTCGAGCGCCTGCGGGTGGCCGGATCTCCAGTCGGTCAGCAGCTGCGTGAAAGTCGCAGGAATAGGCATCACGGATTTGTTGGTCATCTGCCTCGAATCGTGGTGGAAACCGGCTTCGGCCATGGTGTTGAGGGAAATCAACCGCAAAAGTCGCTTTATGGACGGGTGGGGTGTCGTCATCCCCTGAACCTATCCTACAAATTGCTTTGACCTAATACGGAGCCTCGTCCATGAAACCCAGTCTAATCGCTTTGATCGCCTGCTGCGCAGTCAGCAGCACCGCTTTTGCGCTGAATGTCGATGTGTCGCTGCAGCCGCCGCAGCTGCGGCTGACTGATGACATGCCGGGCGATCACCCGCCGCAGCTGCGGCTGATCGATGACATGCCGGGCGACCACCCGCCGCAGGCTCAGGCGCTGCGGCAGGTGGAACTGTTATGATCATCATGAAAACCTTGGACACGCATCGTCGAAAAATCATGGCGCTGGCGGCCGCCGTGTTGGCGATCGGCGTCGCGTTGGCGGAGCAGCCAACTTCCGACCAAGGGATGCCTAACACCGAGAAGTTGCAGCGGATTACGCCCTGGGTGCCGGGCGCCAACATGTTGATGTCGGCCCACGAATCGAATATCGGACCGTTGACTCCGCCGCGATAAGTCAGGTTAGGGGGATCCCTTAGTCCAGCAGCTCGTGAGACAGGCTGCTGGACTTCGTCCGCGCAGCCCTCGACTGGCCGCCGCCAAGGACTAGAATGATGACTACTATGTCGGGGGTAGCCATGACCAATGTCGTCGTGATTGCGCACCGTGGTGCGAGCGGAGAGCGTCCAGAGCACACGCTCGAAAGCTATGGTCTCGCAATCGATCAGGGTGCGGACTACATCGAGCCCGATCTCGTCATGACCCGTGACGGAGTGCTCGTCGCCCGCCACGAGAACGAAATCGGCGGAACCACCGACGTGGCCGAGCACCCCGAATTCGCATCCCGGCACCGTTCACAGGTGATCGAGGGCGAGGCCATGTCGGGTTGGTTCACCGAGGATTTTACGCTCGCGGAAATCAAGACACTGCGCGCGCGCGAAAGGCTGCCCCTGTTGCGACCGCAGAACCGGCGCTACGACGGTGACTTCACGGTGCCGACGTTCGATGAAATTCTCGAGCTCGCCACCAGCGCCAACGCGCGCCGCGGCGGCGCGCCGCGCATCGGCGTCTACCCTGAAACCAAGCATCCGGCGCATTTTGCCGGCATCGGGTTGCCCCAGGAACGCAGCGTGTTACAGGCGCTGGATCGCTTCGACTACGGCCGTGAGGGCTCTCCGGTGTTCATCCAGTCCTTCGATCCGGAGAACCTTCGCCAGCTGCGCAATATGACCCATTTGCCGCTGGTACAGCTGCTCGAGCACGATTTGGGCGATCTCGAAGCGGTTGCGGCCTATGCGGATGTCATCGGCATCGCCAAGTCGCTTGCAGGTGCGGAAGCAGTCACCGCGGCACATGCCCTCGGTTTGGCGGTGCATGTCTGGACGTTTCGGGCCGAGAATGAATTCCTTCCCGAGGATTTGCGGGTCGGCGCCGACCCGGCCGGACACGGAAACCTGGATGCCGAGATCGAACGCTACCTGGCGCGTGGCATCGACGGTTTTTTCACGGATTTTCCGGGCATCGGCGTGCGAGCTCGCGACGCCGCATGCACTCCGGTTCCTACATCTCCGCGGTCCAGCCCGAGCACCATCCGCTGATCGCGACCAGCTTGCCGGGAAACAGGGTGCACGGCCGGTAATCGTTCCCCGCCTTGCCCTGAAGCTGCAGGCAGTTCTCGCAGTTCGAGCCCTTCACGTAGGTCGGGTATTTCTTTCCGTCCACCTCGCTTGCCCTCTCGACGTAGCCGAGTGCGACGGCGGCGGGGTCCTTGACGTCGAGTTTCGGCGGTTCGTCGGCGGCCGAGACACGCAGGCTCACGGCGCCTGCGGCGGTTCCGAGCAGTACCGCGTGGAGAAATCCACGGCGGGATACGGAGGGGTGTTGCATGGCGCCAATATGCAGAAAAACGGCGCCGAAGTCACGCCTGCAATCGCCCCGGCCCGGTGGACGCATGCCCTCTTTGATATGCTCCGACCTTTTTGGATGAACCGTGCCCAACATAGTGCTCCTCGTACGACTGGCGAAGCTCGGCTTCTTCTCCGCGTTGATATTCACGTTTTACAGCGCGGTCATCCCGCCGGAGCACGCCTTGCAACTCGTCCCCTGGGACAAGGCCGAGCATTTCATTGCCTTTTACGGGCTGACCGGCCTCGCCGTCGCGGCATTCCCCCGCTACAACCTGTTCTTCATTGCGGCGCTGCTGTCGTCGTTCGGCGCCCTGATCGAATTCGTCCAAGGCCTGTCCATCGTGCATCGTGACCGGGATTTCTGGGATTGGGTGGCGGATACGCTGGCCATCATCGCGGCCTTGAGTCCGATGATCCTCGTCTGGTGGCGCCGCGAAGCTCGGGCAAGTTGACCGCCTAGAAAAACATCGACAGATAAATCTGATAAATCGTCGCGTTGAACTGATACAGGGGTTCCGTGCCGGCGGGACCCGTGAAGCCGGTTGCGGATTGATAATCACGCGTATCCCGGAAGTCGTTGTACTTGAATTGCATGCGGCTCACGTCTGCGGTGACGGTGCCGCGTTTGAAGATCTTCCAGCCGTCGGGCAGGAATGCGTAGGTTGCCTTCAGCCCGAGGGTGGTATTGGTCGACGCGGCAAGATTTTGGTCCCGGGCTTCGAAGTTTTGATAATCGACGGACGGAAATAGATCGCTGTAGAAGGTGGCGTGGTTTTGCTCGTAATAACGCACGCGGCCTTCGAGTATCCATAAGTTCGAGATCGGATGCGTGTAGTCGATCTCGGTGGTATTTGCCTTGATACCCCAGGTATCTGAGTAATATCGATACGATCCCGCCGCGGCGGCGCGCCAGGGCAGGTAGTATTTGAGCCGTCCCTCGACCGCGGTGCTGGTGTGGGTGTTGGGGTAGATCTGGGAGCCGTATATCGCGCCGCCCGCGCATGGCACGGCCGTGCCGGGATCTGCGCAATAGCGGATCGAGCGGTATGGGTTGCTCAGAAATCCCTGGTCCGTGATGACCTCCAGCGTGGCGCCGGCGATGAGATCCTTGGTGATCACCTGCGAGAGGCCGGCTTCGAAGCTGCGGCTCTCGGAGTGACCCAGCCAGGTGACCAGCGGTTTGAAGGCCGTGCCATCGTTCTCACCGATCTTGTTGCGGCTGTCCGTGAATCCGAGGGTGACGGTGGTCAAATCGCCGAACATGTCCTGGCTCAACGAGAAATGAGTCGTGTTCGAGATGTAATCCCGTTCCGCACTGTTCGTGTAAGCGAGGTTGTAGGTCGTCTTGTCGTGGATGTACTCGAGGGAGACGCTCTTTTGTTTGCGCTCGTCCTTGATGACGCTGGCGTTGCTCAATACATCCACCGAGGCGCCGCTGACCTTGTCGACGAAATAGTTGGCCTCGACCGCAAATTGCTCGGAAAATTTCTTGCGCACCAGCACGGACTCGCC
>Ga0116230_10006862_pt1 | contig 11251 bp, 15 predicted proteins | sample S1TSphfallax_3_FD_88678 | JGI IMG/M metagenome (GOLD analysis project Ga0116230, IMG submission 88678) | Host-associated microbial communities from peat moss isolated from Minnesota, USA - S1T2_Fd - Sphagnum fallax MG | ecosystem: Host-associated > Plants > Peat moss > Unclassified | place...
AGTAATAATTTTGAGCTTGCCATAGCTGTTGCAGTAGGGAGTTTCGGCATCGACTCGCAGCAAGCCCTGGCTGCAACTATTGGCCCCTTGATCGAGGTTCCTGTCCTGCTCACTTTGGTTTATGTAACATTGTACTTCAAGAAGAACTTGTTCAAGGCATGATCTATATTGATATTATAGACTTCATAGCTTTAATTAGGTTTGCTTGATTTGATGATCTTGACAAGTCCTTATTAACTTGGAGCTTTATACAATTTGACACAGCTGAGATGGTTTTGTCTCTGCTGACAACAATTTCTGGCCTTTGACAGTGAATACTTATATTTTTCCCATGATTTTTGCATGAGGGCTGGGCCTGGGAAATGTTGTTGCTCTGGGACTGGATCTCTTAGTGTGTTTCCAAGTCTTAATTTTCAGGTTTTCCAGCCAGACAATATGGAATGGATCATTGATCATGCAAAGACCAGGAACTTTTGCACACATATTGTATAGTAGTCTGCATTGTGAAGAGTAGACTTTAACCAAAGAGTAAAATACACTTCAGTGCAACTAGAAAGTGTGAAATGCAGATAGAGAAAATGGCGAACTGCTTTGTCTGTGTGTATCTTTCCCAACTCTTCAGAACACTCTGGTTTTTCTATTACATGAGAATACTGCACATTGGAATAGGTAGTGAAGTTAGCATGTTGCACCTCACTCAGTTTTGTCTCATGAGGAGCCATGAGAACCTTGGTTTAATCTGTTGTTGTTCTTATGAACATAGCCAGATTTCTCATTCCTGCAGTCTACCTCTGGCAAAATTCCCACTCCACCATGATTGAAGCTGGGTCACTATGTAGTTTACCCGTGCAAAGACAGCTGAATTAATTCACTAGGAATTATTTTCTATGTATTATTTATAATATCTGAAATTATATCACAATTGCAACATCAGTGAAATGCTAAATATCACCCATTGCTTTTATTGCAGCCCAAAAACAGAGTGTACAGAGCTACTCAACTGGTCCTGTTCAAGACATTGGCCATATACTAGCAGTCCCATGTGCACAAACTACTCAACCATGGCCATATGCACAAACCAACAAACCCATATGCACCAATGTCCACAGAGTTGCATGCACAAGCTACAACTAACTAACGCAACCATGTGCACATGTTACCAAATGAACACTGCCATGTGGATATGCAAACAATCTAACCCTGCCATATGCACAATCAATAATTCTGTAGGCCATTCCCATTCACATCCAGCTCACCACCTTGAACCACTGCATTCCTTGTCTCAAGCGTTTCCTCTCCTGCTGTGTGCTCATCATTGTCCCTCTGGCTGCCTGTTCCTTCTTCACCTGCTTCAGACTTCCCAGCTAAGCCATTGTCTCTTTTGAACACATGGTCCATGCCAATCATAACTTCTTGGCTGTCACCAGGTACATCTTTCATACCTGCTTTCTGTGTGCTCTCTGCAACAAATTCAACCATCAAATTGCAGCCAGGAATGAACTCATTGATGAGTGCAATCACATCCATTGTAAACAAGACAAAACCCCAAAAGTTAGGTCAATATAGAATCCCTTGCAAAAGACTTCCTTCTCAAATTCTCTAAATACTCAAGCTCATTCTTAAGAGCATCACAAAGCTCTGTAACAGCTCTGCCAATTTGAAAACAAAACACACAAACATCTGTAGTCTTCAATCCCTTTCCCAGACTGTAGAACACATTACCAGAACAATTCCAGCTGGGGGGTTTCTCAGTAATTCACACAACTGGAAAATTAGAACAAAGTATGATATGGATGGCCTGAACAGAGGCCAGCATAAGCCTTTCATGTGCACTCTATTTCTACCAGCTTGCTACCCTATTTTTGCCATGGTGGGAAGAAACTCGCCATGGCAGTGCAGGTGCCATGAAAGGGAGTGAAAACAGAAACTGTTAGCAAAATTCTTTGAATTCCTCTGAACTAGTCAAAAGCCAGCTGATGAATGGCCAAGGAATTTGGGGTTTTAGGGTCTGAAGCAGTAAACTCACAGCTCACTGGAACTGAATTTGCGTGGCAATTTAAGAACAGACTGCAACTGCCTTTGTAACCCCTGAGCAACACTCATCAACCAAAAGTTCTTCTAGGACCTTTAGCTAAAGAAAATCCAAGAACCTCGTACAAACAGTTGCCTCGTACAATCTATGAGATTCTTCATTGTGGAATAACCCACCTTTGTCTCCAGGCATAGCTGCCTGTATCTGTAGGTTGCAAAAAGTGGGATACCTAAACCCCACTTTTTGCAGACCTACAGATACCACATCTATGTCCCAGTGCATTTGGTCCAAAAAAAAAGATTTCAGACAGCTATTCCAAGTCTACCAAGCAACTGGAAACCTTACTCCAGGTCACTTTGAGGTTCTACAGATCTGGTCCTCAAGTCTTAAAGTCAAGAGTACATCAAATAGTGAAGCTCAAGTACCTCAATATGTTGACCCAATTGAGCTTGCTGCAACTCCAAAAGCAAGGGATTCACCATAGCCTTAGAAGTCGCCTACCTCGCTGAGAACTTTACCCTCTATTCTTTATATTCTGGCAGACCTTAGTAGGACCAAATGCAGCCACAGGTACAAAACCAAAGCTAGGAGACTGTATGGGATGCTGGACTCTCAATACTTGTGTGATGGTGGCAGCAGCATGTGTACAGACTTGCACATGCTCCTGCATCAAAGGTCACTCGGCTGTGAGCTGAAGAACTATTACTGGTTGTGCATATAGCGGGCTGACCAACTGCCACTGCCACATATCACTTCGGGATCATGAGTACATGTTTGCCAGGTACCTAATACAAAGTATGCACCAAAACTATCAAATTCTCAACAGAATTGTCTACTGGGTCATGCACTCTTTCCTCAATCTGAAAGACTCTTTGAAGAGCATGAACAATTCACAAAATACTGGACAGTGTGGCCAACAAAGCAAATCAATGCCAGGCATACACCACAATGCATAATGTATATCCTAGTATAATATTGCAGTCCAGAATCTTGCATTCCAGTAGTACTATGATGTTTGAAACTAAGTGGGAGGCTTGACTTCAACATGAAGAACTTTGGCCAAAGCAGGTCCTGAGCAGGTATTGTGCAAATTTTCCAACGAGCTATTGAATAGCCAGACCCAAGTAATTCCATGATCCATCAATAAGACATCCATGTGTGGGAAAAAAATGGCCTGCCAATCAGAAGCACCTGGTCTTGTAGTCACATAGAGAAGATGATATAAGTGCCTCTCTTTCTATCCAGTGAAAAATGGGAAAGAGTGCAGTGTATTGAAAAAGTTGTTGAAGAGTCCAGTGCACTTGGAGGTGCACACAGACACGCAGCAGCTTCCTTACCATGCCCATGCATGGTATATCCTCCAAGTATGACATTTCAAAAGACCACATCACATGATGGCATTTTGTTGAACACTCTCCAAGCATCCTCCATGCTCCCACAAAGACATGTCAACCAAGCTATTCCCCACAAAGACATCCGAATCCCATCCACTTTCAATGATCTGCTAATGAGCACAACTGCCCTCTTCAATTGCAACTACATCGGCACATGCATTCAGAACACCCACAAAAGTAATAGAGTCTGGCTGCACAGCTTCCTGGCATTCGTCGAAATAGTGGAAGTGCCTTCTTCCAACGCCCACATCTTACATGTCCTAATACCATGGCATTCCACGTTACCACATTACATGATGGCATCTTGTCGAACTCTCTCCAAGCATCCTCCATGCTCCCGCAAAGACATATCAACCAAACTATTCCCCACAAAGACATCAGACCAACAACCACTTTCAATGAGATGCTCATGAAGAGACCTGCCCTCTTCAAGCGCAACTACTTTGGCAGATGCATTAGCACCCCCCCCAAAGGACTGACTCAACCCATGTTTGTTTCCAAGCTTCGACTTTGGTTTGACTTTATGGGATATAAACTACATAGATCTCAAAAAAATAGATGAAGCTGGGACACTCATATGGGGAGGCAAGGAACACAAAAGAAGCTGCTAATTGCAAAAAATCTTTCTTCCACGTCGAGCTTTACAGATGCACCAAAAAGATACAAAACAAAATGATTTGCTTTCTGGAGAATGTTCAAAACCCGCTTCCGAGAATCAGCTCCGGTTCAAGGAGACGGTCGATGATGCGGGTAGCCAAAGAAGCCACAATTAGGTGTTGCATCTTGCAAACGTTGGGTCCAATATTTATATTTGCTGCGGAAGATATCGCTCTAATTAGGTCAAGAATTTTCGGCAAAAAAAAAGTGTGTTCTGTGAGAAGAAGGCGGTGGACACAGAGAAGGAGGAACAATACTGGAAAGCTTACAATTGCCTTGAGCTCTGAGGGCCGCTTCTGTTTCTATAGGGTGCGAAGTGCGGCATACTGCACAAGATGCTGATGGGTATGGTTGAATTGCCCGTTCTCTCTTTATATTGTGGATTCTTGTTCTTTGTCTTTCAGTTGTGCAAAGCAAGTTACAGGCCAAACGTCCATGATAGCAAAAAAAATTCAACCCCTGCAATTGATATTGAAGGTGTCCTTATAATCTTTCAGTTCACAACTTGGCACATTTTGTATACTGGGTTGCTGGAACGTGCCAAGGATATACATGCAGAGTCACATGTTTGAGCACCTCAGTGAACTTTTGGAAGATCTGTGTGCATAACCCATAGTTTCAAGGATTTCATTGATGAAATTCTGAGCCTCTCTTTCAGTTGGCCCCTTTTGCCTGTTCATCCTCATGACTATCGTATGCATTCCTTTTACCTGTGTTCTGCAATTGAAATTGCTTACACCAGTGTACGATTTCATCTCATCTCAGCAAGGTGACTGCTCCCAAGATGTGTTGCAAAGGCTGAATCTGAGAGTGAATGCCAGGTAAATAGGTTCAAATATGCCACATCAGCTAACATCACAGAAAGTCTGCAATATGAATTCATCTCCTGTAAACTTGTGATGAAAAAGAATGGTGCATTTGGTGGAGCAATTCTGTTACAGACTTGGCCATTTCAAACACACTTATAATGTATTTGGCCTTGCAAACGTTTAGTTCCTTCACAGAAGCTGAATGGTAGTTACATGTAACCTTGTCATACCACTGCTACCATCTTTACAAAGTTGTCATTGAGATAGGCTTGTTCCCTCAAGTCTTCATGATGCTGCTTGCTCTAGAAAGTTGTCAATGAGACCACTGCAGCCCACTTCAGTTGCTATTACAAGAGTAAAAAGATTTCCATGATAAAAGAATCAACCACGTGGAGAACATCCATTAAACACTTGCATTTATCCAAATCAAAAAATTTTGTAACGTAAAATTTGAACAATTAGCATATGTTATATGGGTTCATCATCCATTTGGGTATACATCACTCCCAATCGAAAACTCTTGCACTCTATGTGTAAATGAAATGGATGCCTCTATAGAGGTGATTATAGGATGGATGTACTTAACAACCTAGCCTTCAACTTTTTGAATGTTTGTTCTGAGAATTTCCCAAATCCCAATCCTTAGTTTTGCCTTGGTGAGTTTAGTGAAGGGCTTTTGGTTATCTTACAAAAACTGTTAATAGGTCAATTGCTCACAATAGTTCAACATACAGAAGCTCACACCAAATTAACTTTCGTTGAAATATGGAAAATTTTAAGTCCTCCAAAACAAAATATGTGTTAGGTGTTATTATTTAATCACATGATTAAGTCTAGTTTAATTAGGCCTAATTTTAATTATCGAGACTAATCCAATTTAGCGGCTGGTTTGGTTGCGGACTAGTTTTAGTATTGAACAAGTTCAAACTTTTTTGTGTTCAGGATATTTTTTGTTGTGTGATTTCAAATAATTTTTGGTGATTTAATATTTTAGAACATTATTTTTCTGCTTTGCAATTTTTATATGTTTTCATAGTTTTCATTTTGCAGATCTTGTGTGATTTATGTTTTTTTGTGTTGGGGACTTAAATTTCTATGTTTTGTTCTTTGAAGGTGAGTTTTTTTTAATTACCAAAAGGGATGATTGGGGTTGATGCGTCATTTTGGGTACAATGCTATTATTTTGTTTGATGGATTCATCAAAGCTATCTTGCAAGTTTGTTATTGGGATTTGATGATATAGGATTATTCTTAGTTAAGCATTGACTTGGTTAAGGCACCAAGATGTAGACCGGTTAATTTGAAACCCATGTAAGTTGTTAACCCAGAATTTAATGCAGGGGACCAATGCCATCAGACTCCAAGAGATACATGGGGAAATGATACTATGTTAGCATGTATTATGAGTCATCTATATTTTGGCCAACAATTGGGATATGGGTCTCCAATGATCAAAATATAAAAGATTTAAAACATGGGATGTTGATTCACATTTATAAAGATATGTTGTGATGATCCTGAAAATAATCTGCTGCCAATGCATTTTCTGTGTTTTATTACATCTCAGAAAAAATGTCTACAACACATTTCAAAAGATAACAGGAAAACTATGATGCAGTCATCACCCTATTAGCATTACACACTAAATCTCAAACCACCATCACCTTCATGGATAACAGTTACGACTGAGCTGCCATGACTACCCACTGACTTCATCATCAGCTCCTGACCATAGGTGTAGATACGTATATAATAAACTGCCCCAGATATGGGGATTACCTTCCACATGCAAACATCCATGTCCTGAGTCCTGAGTTTCTGTTACACTTATGAAAGCAACAGGAAATTCAATCACAGAAAACCCTTGGTTTCTTTGTTCTTATATGTAGAAAGAAATGACAGCATCATGACTCTAAATCTGTTCATGTAAGAAAGGAGTGAAATTTGGGAGTGACAGATTCATAAAGGATTAAAACCCAGACCTAATTCACCTAATATAGTGAAATGAAACTCAGAGAACCTGAAAAATCTGACAAAGAAAGGTGATCACACCAGGTCCTTGCAACAACCAAAGAGAAGGGCAAGCATTTCAAATTGGATTTGACACTCTTTCATCCAGTGGGTCTTCACAGATACCTGCAACACAATGGTAAATGCAAATTGCCATTGAAGGAAAGGAGGAGAGAAGAAATTCCAGGACAAAAAGTGATCTGAAGCTCATCTGTCAAGATCACAACGCGTCCACATGAGTCGAGAATCTGCAATCTCAAATCATCTCAAGCAGCTTCTTGAATGCTGGACGTGAAGAGATGTTCTCCCACCATGCTTTCACATGTGGCCTTCCTTCAAACAGAATTGACCCCTGTTTGTACCTGTCAAACAGCTTCCATCCGGTGGTCATGTGGGACAGATCAGCCAGGCTGAAGAAATCTCCAGCCAAGTACTGTGTGTTGGAGAGGCGGTCTTCGTAGATGTCCAATACCTTGCCCAGCTTTCCAAGAGTTTCAGTTAAAAGAGCTTCGTCAATAGGAGGCTTGGATACAACTCCTAAGGAGCTCCTGATCGCCACGTTGAAATTCTGGCCCTCAACCTCTAACCATTGATCCACTTTCGCTCTGTCTTTGATGTCCTTCCCATACAGAGCAGTTCCTTGCCCCTCATACTTGTTGGCAACGTATCGGATTATTGCCCGTGACTCTGTCATTTTGTTCAAAACCTAAACCATCAATTTCATCTCACAGTTCTGATTGTGTTTCTCTGAAATCCTTAAAAGATCTTCAAAATCTGTCTTCTCATGATCATGATGCAACATTCATTATTCACACAATTTTTTTGGCGAGGTCTTAAGAAGCAAAAAATAAGACAGAGGTAGGAGTGTCTCGGATTTTTCTTCTGCAAACTTGTGATTGTAAGGAACGCTGAGCATTAGATTCGCTGTTCTGTTGTTCTTCTGGTTAGGGCGCCAGCCAACAGAAATCTGTGGTAATCAACAAACAAAGTTTTCTTGGTTTATAAGCGACACTCAAGACAGGAGGACGGTTGCCAAGCGGGGTCTCACCGTAGAGTGCCACGTCCCCGTCTTCAAGAAGAGGAATCAGACCGAATGGCTGCAACAACACAAGAAGTAAACAAATCACCAAAATAAGGATGAATCGGCCATATCCTATTCTCACAGCTTTCGATCATTTTCAAAAATCCTCCAGCAAAATCGGAAGACCGTCATGATATCCTGCCACAACCTACTAATGAAGATGATGGGAAATTCTCACCTGCAATTTGAGATACTCGGGCCTCTTGCCTTCTCCTTTCCTCACATTCACTATCACAAGTTCAAAATCCTCCACCTCCTTCTCAAAAAGAGACAACAACACGCGTCCTGTGCAGGTGGAAGATGCTATACCATACAGCTTCATCTTATTCTTCTCCAGCACCAACTCCACCATGATCCACCAGTTGATGTCAGATGCTCAACACACGATCTTCAAAAAACAATCAAAACAGCAACAGAAAAAACTCTAAATACACTACCAATGCAAGCTCAAACTCTACACTGGATTCAAAGACAGTTGCTGATGCACATAATCTGGTGAGCAATCTGTCGCAGATCAAACTCGATCAGTATTTCTGGATTCGGAAAAGTAGCCTAGTGCTGGTAGGATTCCAGCTTCCAAACAACAACAAAGTAAAGATTTAGGCTTTCAGGAAATTACCTATCCTTGTTAAGTAACTCTCACATTGTTTCCCCCCGCCCCCCCGCCCCCACAAATTCCTCAAGTAGGTCCACTGGCGAGGATCCCCAGCATAAATTAGCCATTAAATGGCGACTGTCCGTGGTGGGGGCCATAGCATTTTTACGAAAGTGCTGCTACAAGTGGCGACCTAGGAAAATGCGGCTAATTTTATTATTCTGTTTAGAAAAATGACGAAAAAATCCCTAGAAATCACAGAATTTTCATTTTTCTTTTCCATTTTCTGAAAGGAAATTCGCGAAATTTCAAAAGTTGCTACATATTTCGCCACCTAAAAAACACTGAACAGTTTCCGCATTCTTCTGATTTTATTTGAACTTGCCATAAAGGGCAGAGTCTTGTGCCATGAGCTGCTTGTCAGGTATTTGAAAAAAAGTTAATAACAGGTTACCTAACCATCGCCCTTAAGAAAGCCTTAGAAGTTCTATGAAAAATGGAAAAAATAGAAGTAAGCTGTGATGGTAAGATGAGATGATAAGGGTCGAAAATTTTCATGTTTTTAAGTTGACTTTGTTTTTGATTCAAGGTGACAAGATTTGAACTTATGACCCTCTGTACCCAAAACAGATACGCTACCAAATTACGCTACACCTCGACTTATGTTCCAAATAAATATTCTATGAATCCTCAAGATCTTATAATCAATGAACATGAAAAAAAACCAAGGCTAAGAAAAATATATATCTTTTTCCCGCCACTTGGTCAGTAGAAAATATCCACTTTTGTCTTGCTCACTTTCTTCTTCAGTTAAAATGAGAAAAAAATGTTTTTTTATTGGACGTTTATGAGTGCTTCAGCTATCCTAAGCTCACTTGAGGCCAGAAGGGTTGAGTTGGTCATTGTCTACCTCATTTATTTATAAAGTTGGATAACGCAATTACAAATGCATTGTAACTGCATTATAGAACTAATCATTCATCATAATATATTATCAATTTTTCGATTATGTTACTAACTAAGTAATTTTATAATAATAACCATGAATAATCATAGATAAATAAGTACGATTCAAATCTCAAATTTTTGATTTATCTTGCAGTCTTTAAAAGCTACAGCTCAAAAGTATCATTCTTATCAAAGCTGAAAGAGACAAAAGCTCAGTCAATTTCAACTACTTACGCTGAGAGCTGAGAGCTGAAAGTTTACCTGCAATGCAAGGCACCAAGGGGGGCATTAGCAAAATAAGCTCCTGCCTGAGGCGGAGCTGAGGGGTCACCTCCCTCAGAGTGGCTAGAAAAGATGCCTTCCCCTATAGGAAGGTGATCCTTCAACACACAAAAGGGTGGATCTGGTTTGACTGCTTGTGTTTTCTTGTCTTTTTGGCCTTTGAAAAAGGCATTGACATTTAAAAGTGTTACTTACATAGTGACTATGGGCATGCTGTGGCTCTTCACTAAATGATCCTCTGTTTCAATGTCAGAAAGTTTTATTGTTCTTTCAGAGCTTGGAAGAGTGAAAGTTTTTGGTAAGATTTGTGTGGCTATGGCTGTGGGTGGGGAGATGATTGCTTATTGTCTATATTTCTATGTTCAAAATGGCTTGAAACTACGCAAATACAGAAAACAACACATGCTAGAAAAGGGTATGCAACTTTGAAGAAGTTTGAAAATGCAAATATGAATCCAAACATGGGGCCCACAGATACCATAAGGTACATTTAACACTTAAACATCAGGGCAGACCAATTTGATGTGCTTTTTGCTGTATTTCTGAATCCCCTCACGTTTAGGGGTTAAGGACCAAACGACAAAATGGGCATCCAGGTTAGCAATACAAGATGAAAAGAGTCAAAAGAAGGCATACCCAAGTCAAGAAGGACCATACCCAACACTTGGAATTGTTGCAATTATTGAGAAAGAAGGGAGACAAATTCAGATAGAACCACCATGATATCATGGCGTGCCTCACGTCCAGGGAATGCCTAGTTCCGAATGTGATAGCCATATCCAAAATAGTTTGCCCGGTTGGCCCTGTGTACATAAGCCTAAAAAATAATAAGAAGGTGGCATGTGGTTCTCAAAACATGGGGTTGAAATTTTACCCAACTCCCTATTTCCTTGTGGATCCCATGGGGGGAGGAAGGGGCACAAAGGCATATCCAGGGCGCATATTCTGATGGGGGTTCACCTAGTCATATGACAAAATTGGGCACACTGGAACTCAAGTTACACAGATTCCGCATTTCTTCTGATTTTATTTGAACTTGCCATAAAGGGCAGAGTCTTGTGCCATGAGCTGCTTGTTATTTGAAGGGAACTTATGGAGTTTAATTCTTTGAAGATGTTATTGGGGGGGGGGGAAACTATCCAACTTAGGCTTGCACTGTTTGGGTCACCTCCCTCAAAGTGGCTAGAAAAGATGCCTTCCCCTATCTTATATATAAATTCACGTAGTCCGTGCGTTCGTCCGTCCGTGACGGAGCTCGGGTGCAAGTCCGGCCAACCGGGCCCGGCCCGGCACTCCCGGACTTGCACATGGGCTTGTGGCCTAAGAATAGAAGTTAGGTTAGATGACGATGCTGGCCCCTTAGAGTTGCTTGACCTTGATGATAGAGACACGTAAGAGAGCACGAGAGGTATGGAGATGGAAAACCAGAGAGGAAGAGATAAA
>Ga0116230_10006863_pt1 | contig 11251 bp, 12 predicted proteins | sample S1TSphfallax_3_FD_88678 | JGI IMG/M metagenome (GOLD analysis project Ga0116230, IMG submission 88678) | Host-associated microbial communities from peat moss isolated from Minnesota, USA - S1T2_Fd - Sphagnum fallax MG | ecosystem: Host-associated > Plants > Peat moss > Unclassified | place...
AGTATGCGACTCTGCAAAAATATTTCTCACATCCAAGTGTAGTTATGTATACTTTTTTCTAACCCACCCATCAAAACTAAAACTGGGATTGCAAATAGGTGGGAGACTACCAATCGCAAAACCACCTGGACCAATCATAATGATGTCCAAATCATGCGGCAGCAGCAGCAGTCTTTATTACATTCTTCTCTGGCAAGTGTTAATCTTTGCTGTGGCTTTAACGGGCCTCACCAAACTGTGGAAAATTGCTGGGCACAAAACTATTTTGCTGAGACAAACCGGCATAGTTTCACTTTTCTTCATCGAATTTTCATTTGCAGGGTCACATACTGCGTACCGATGGAGTTGCTCTTAGTTAATACTGGAAGGAGAACTCACCCACCTTTCCATTCAAACTCTTGTACTGAATCCTCTTGAAAAATGTGGTGTAGGTCTGTTTCGAGTTTCTTCTTCTGCGTTGCACCGGATTCTTCTACAGTTTTATGCAAGCAAGTGTGGGCATTTGCTGCAGCTGTTGTCTCGTCGAATGTTGGAGACAAACAAAACTCCTGTTTCTCTTTCATGCTTCAAGGTAATGGATGATAGATAGGTGTGTACTCTTGCTGCTGCTGTCTATTCTTAAAGAAGAAGAAGAAGCCCATGATCTTCACGCAAGTACTTAGTAGGTCTAGCAAACACTCCCTCATAATATCAGATACACCAAATCGGTTGCAAATGCGTTGACGACTCTTGAGTCTTGCCTGCCGACGACAAGTCGCAACTCGCAAAACACAAAACCGGTCGGAACTCGGAAACACACGAAACCGAAAAAGGAAGGAAAAAAAGAAAGTCGCAATTCGGAAACACACGCAAAAACCCAAATGCGAAGCTTCTCTCCTACTTTGCACATATCTCCATTCTTTTGTGTATTGTTCAGAAACGGAGCAGGGAAAACGGGAGCGAGGGAGATTGGTAGGAATTCGTTGAGAGAGAGATAGAGAAAGAGGTGGAGAACCAAGTATTAGGGGATGGAGGTGACGGAGGAGAATTTCGAACTTCTTTTGCCTCAGATTGAAGAGTCATTGCGTAGTTGTGAGATATGCGCGATCGATGCAGAATTCACAGGTCTTTCGCTCACAAATCCGCGGTAAGTCAGTCTTGTCTGTCTGTCTCTAGCGGGAACTTTGTTCTGTGAGCTTTTCTTCTTTCGATTTCGCTCGCTGGCTGTATCTATGCTATGCACTGCTGTTGTTGCAGAAAGAAAATGAGTGAGTGATTATCGGGGAAGAGATTCTGTTTGTAAAACTGGAAGTTCCTTTGGAAATCTCAGTCTGAAACAGAAAGATCCAGCAGCTTGAGGCTGAAGGATTTCAATAACAAGCAAAAAAGAAGAAGAAGCACCTGCTGTCTGGGATGTCTGCGTGTTTTAGGGTTAGGGGTTTGAAGCTCTGTTTCTTCTCGTAATGCTTTGTCTTGCTCTTTATTGCAGAAGAGAAGAGGTGCTAGATGATGCTGAGCAACGATATGCACGAGTTCGAACATCAGCACAGAATTTCCTCATCATGCAGGTACCTGTATGCATCCCACACAACCTGATTTCTTTACTCTGTCTTTTCTGTTTGCTTTTCTGTCTTCTCCTCTTCTCTTTGATGTTTTGTTGTTGGGCTAGCCAGCTAGCATCATGGCTGTGTCTTCTTCCTGTTGCTGCCAGTCTTGTGACAGAACCTCAGTCTGGTGGTTCAAAATTGAGCTTCAACATTAAACAGCTGTTGATGGTCTCTGAGCATGTGGGTGTCTGTTTCTGTTGTTCAAATGGCTCCTCAGTTTTTTAACTTCTATGAGCACGTGGGTGTCTGTCCCTGTGTTGTTCAAACTGCTCCTCAGTTTATTTGAGCGTGCGGGAGTCTGTTGCTGCATTGTTTGAACTTCTGCTCAGGTTTTGGAGGGCCTCTGTGCATGTGGGTGTCTGTTGCTGTTGTTCAAACTTCTGCTCAGTTTTTAAGGGCTCTGAGCAATGCAGGTGTCTGTGACTGTTGTTCAGACCTCTGCTCAGTTTTTGAAGATCTCATAGCATGTGGGTGTCTGTCAGTGTTCAAACTTCTGCTCAGTTTTTGAAGGGATCTGCAGATTCTGGGTGTCTATTGCTGTTGTTTGCAGATCCAGATGTATTTGGATTCTTTTTCTGGGTACTGACACAATATGTTTGACTTTTTTCAGTTTGGCTTGGCAACATTTCAATGGAGCACCTTGACGGGCTGCTATGAGGCACAGACATACAATTTCTACATCTTTCCTCGTCCATCTGGAGGAATGGATTATCGCTTTACTTGTCAGGTATGATGCAAACAAGTGTCTGGTGACTGGTTAGGACATAGCATCCTCTCTCCATGAAAGAGATGAAGTTGGTGACTTAGCTGCCGTAGCAAAGCGTTGCTGAGCTTTGATGGTCATCTGGTTTGGTGCTGCAGGCGTCATCTTTGGATTTTCTCCGTGAACATGGCTTTGACTTCAATAAGTTTATCTACTCAGGTGAGGATCCCAAGTTTTGGCTTGTATCTTTTTGACAACTGAAGCTGTTCACTTAGTCTCTTGTTTCTGTGGTCAAGAACCATAACCATGCTGCAGACAATCACAATAGGCATTTTGTGATACACAGTTCTCTGGATTCTTTAAGAGGGTGTTGGGCTTGCATTCTGTGATACTTGTGCAACCTACAGGGTGGGAGGCCCTGTTTGCATACTGGGAAGCAAGAATTCCTTTCCTGCATGCCAACTATTATCAATTCTTTATGCAGGGATTCCCTATGTCACACTTGAGCAAATGAGACGGGAGAAGAGATCTGAATCACAAGCTCCCAGGGACCCAATTGTTTTGAAACAAGAAGAAGATCGCAACTTTGTTACTCAACAGATGGAGAATGTTCGGTGTTGGGTTGACAGCACACAGCCTTGTGATGTTGGAAACGGCAGCTCAGACTCCCAACCTGCAACCCTAGTTTTGGATCCGAGTAACAGCTATTTGCGTGCAGCTCTTTATCAGCAGCTGGAGCAAGAGTATGGAAAATCAGAGTTCTATGTGGAGCGACTGGTACACCTTCTAGTTTGGAAGCTTGTTATAAACTGACTGCCATGTATGTACTTTTTTTGTGCTACTGTGCTTTTAAGATTTCACATTTTGCATGCCTGCCATACAGCAGCAAGAAACGAAAATACTTGGATGTCAAGAGTATTGAATTGAGTGTTTGAGTGGGCAGGCCACTGTCGGGAGCCGCAAATCAAGTTTGAAGTTAACGAGAGCAACAACAGAGGTGATAGCAGCACAGCAATCAGAGGTGACAGCAAAGAGGCAACGCCAGTTGGAGCATGCAGTGGGATTTGCAAACGTAATGCAAGCTCTAACTACGTGCAACAAACCTGTTGTTGGACACAATATGTTACTAGACCTGGCTTATCTCTACCACCAGTTTGTAGGCCACCTTCCACCTTCCTTGGATGAATTTCGAAAGCAGGTAACTGACCAATTCTGTCAACTGTACGATTGAATAAGGTCAGATCAGGATGGACTTTCAGGATTTGGTTGCTGTGGTGCTGTGAGTGACAATTGTACCCACAAACCTCAAAAGCAAACATTTCCTGTTGCCTGCCTTTGATATACAGTGGGTGATGAACAGGTGCAGATTCTGTTTCCTGCAGGAATTTATGATACCAAGTACCTTGCAGGGCTGTTTCCAGTATTTCTACCTTCAACATCACTTGAGGACATTTACACAGCTCTGGCATCGGAAACCACAACTGCAATTGGGCACATGGATGGTATTGTGGGGTTTGATGCAAACAAAATCTCCAATTTCCTTCCAACTGCCCCTGATGACATTGAGAAGGAGGGTGTTCTACATGCAACTAAAGCACCAATGAAAAGCGATGTCTTGCACACTCTTTTTGCAGACCTAGCAGAATGTATGTATTGTCATTTGTGACACTATATACAAATTTTGGATCTGTTGGTATGCTTTTCCAAGCCTTTTGGCTTTGCCCCTTTCTTGTAATTAACTGTACAAAATTCAGGTGGAAGAAAAACTCAAGAACCTGTCCTTCTGAAATGTTGACAGGTTCAAAAGATGTAGACATGCAGCTTACCAAAGTGGAGCTGCCTGGGGTTGTCCATAGTAGCCTCTTTGATCGATACAAGACCACTGGAGATGCACCACATCGTTATCATGAAGCAGGGTGCGTTTCTTATGGACCCAAGAGAATATGGTACATGATGTTGGTAACTTTTTGGAGATTCTATGCTTGCTGAGATTGTAGAGAGAGAATGTCATGCTGTGATGTCAAAATTTGTATGCATTTTGTGTCCACTGATTGAACTTCCTCCAAGACCTGCAAACTAAAAGGACATACATTCTCTGGAAATGCAGTGCTGCCCTTAAATTCATGGCTCCTTAGGTTGATGCCATTCTTGTCAGTGCTTTGTGTCTTTGGCAAGTACATGAAAATTTTCCCATTTGGGTAGGGCCTTAGCTGTGATGAGAGCACCTCAGGAGGTCAAGTGTTTGACCTTGGAGAGACAATTCTTGCAGACATTCAAATTCATAATGCATGGGTATTACTGACAAAGGATCAACAATTTTGGATCCAGTTTTGATGCATACATGACAGGCACAATATTCATTTGGCTCTCCAAGCTTTTCGAGGCTCGCTCCACTACTTCTGCACCTGATGGGCACACTCTAAACTTGCAGGTATGTATATGCGAATTATACTATGTTGTCACTCTTGTGTGATGGGCTACTGCTTCGTTGTTGGGCAAGCCAATATTCCAGTTAGTTAGGATGGCATCTGTAGCCCCAAGGTTGGATTGCCAATAACAGGCATGATCTGATTATACTCAGTTGTTTTGTTGGTCTTTTGGTCATCATGCAATGCCTGCTTGAGTGTGCTCTGATGATAGTCAAGGAGGTCTGCCTGGATTGTGACTGGTGTAGGTGCTTCAAGAACATTCCAACAAAGTGTATGTCATGAGGATTGACCTGCCGTATCTTCCTCTGCAAGGCCCCATACCAGTTGCCGATCGTTCATCTCTTTTCCTCTTGACTGCAGCTGATGGATTGCCATTGCCATCAACTGATGAGATTATGCTGCGCTTCAGCACTATTGGTTGTGACATTACACGTATTCTTTGGCTGGACCAAACCACATGCTATGTGACCCTCAAAGATAGCAGTCAAGCTCCATCTATCAATCAGGCACTAGCAAAATTGGGATGGCAGGTAAATTTCAGTCCCTATGGCACTGCTACTGGTGGAGAGCCTATGAACTAGCTCTAGGATCTCAGTTCCTCGATGGTGGGACATTGAGCAATATTTGGATTGTGGAGGAAGTGACCATCTGATTGCAGAAAGAAATAACTCATTTCTGTTTGTCTGGAAAATGCTGTGTCAATCTAGTGAGTTTTCAAACTTGCTCATTTTTAGTTTGTCTCAGGAGTTTTTCTTTCTCTGCGATTCTTATCTTCAGCTACAAAGCTTTCCTGACCTGAGATCAACAATGTGAACTGGTGAGAAAACGCCAGCATTGGGTGGTTCTCTCTTTTTCAAAGAAAGAAGCAGTGGCTACAGGTATGGTACCTGCCAGTGAGAACGATCAGTTCTCAACCAATCAAGGAACTATTTTTCACCCTTGACTGGTGGTTCTCTGAAAAGTCATAGAATTGGTTTTTGACCCTTAACAGGGGATCCAAAAAGTCAAAGGACCAGGGTCAAAGATTCTACCCTAAATTGCCTGTTCTTTCTTTCATGAAAATTGCTAGTTCTTTGAATTCCTGTAATAAATCTTTCCAGGTTCTTTTGATTCTGACAATTTTCAGAAAACTGGAACTGGATTTTGGAAATTTTCAAAAACTTGGAACTGTACTTTCTTTTGATTCTGTATTTTTTTCAAAAAAACCAGAGCCCAATGTGATTTGATTTCTGAAACTTTAAATGATCAGAACCAGAGGTTATCAACAAAATCAAAGAAGTGCATAACACTGGAAAACATCACAGTTCAAATGGATGCAAGTACAAGAGTTTAGGAATATGAAAGCTTACAGGGAGAGAGAGAGAAGACAAATGTCACAACAGGCTTGCTTTCAATAGATAAAGCCAATGGGGGACATATTGAATTTTGCATATTTTCATCAATTGAATATTGTTTTCGTTTTGGTCCCCATTTTGAAGAATGTTCACCAAGTGTTGCTATAACGTGACATGTGAGCTCAGTTTTTTGGGAACTTCATAGAACAATTCCTATTTCAATCCTTTCTGGTTTGAACTTGCTCTTAAGGGGCAGATCCCATTACAGAACCAGTTTCCGTGTCCTATTTAGATGCCAAGTTATTTAGCCTTTTTTCTAGGCAGGACAGGCAGCTATCTGCTGGCTTCACTCTTTTGCGCCCATGGTGTCAGTTTCAATGAATCAATTACTGAGATATGCACCTCAAGTTTGAATCCTTGGCCACAAAACTGGTTATGCTGTGGAACATGGCCTGGCAGAGCCTGCTACCACCTAATGAACAACAGTGAGTCTGATAACCCTACCAGGCTTGCTGCATTTCTGAGTGGAACAGGCCCTATAGGGCTTTTCCATAGTACGTGATGAGCTGCCTCTCTTCTCACCAAGAGGTCATTAGAAATTCGAATTAATCCTGGTCCTATAGAGGTTCCACCAAACAAAGAGTTGATCTCCTTGAGAAGGCACAAAACACATTCCGCTATCCTGTTAAATTTGAATACTCAAGAAAGTTCATGGGGCTTGTCCAAAAAGTGTAATGGCAGAGATTTTGTGGTGGAAAAAAACCAAGTCAGAAGGAGCTTTAGTTTAAACTTGACATTTCATAACAGGTCATATCGGGCTGGTTCTGCCATGCAAGCTTTGCCTAGGTGTACACATTACAGTGAGCTTCACACAGGCACACCTGGCAGATTTGGTTGCATAATGACCACTTCCTAACCTTAAGAGCTCTTAGATGTGCAGAATTAGCAGGTAGATTTGGTTGGGCTTGTTTGATTCTGCAAGGGCAGGCAAACCTCCCTATTTGGCACCATGATATGCCTCTAAAATGGTCTGATGAACACAATTGCTCTTAATGTATACAGCCCTTGAAGGCCTTATCTGACATAAAGCATGGATCAAGTCCTGTTACACATGCATTTTACCCACATGCAGATGCACCTTATTCAAGCAGACACCTTGTACAGGGCTGCCTTGTGCGTGTCAAATTCAGCCATTTTATATACCCTGCAACTACACTAAAACACAAACAGTGATGGCTTTATGTATTATGTAGTGTTCCTGGTACAGGCTGTTGTGCCTGCTAGTGGACAAGCCCAAATATCCAAACCGGCAGCAAAATGGGCAGAATGGACTGTACCTGGTATGCTCCATTACATCTTCATGTGGATTTGCAGATGGTCATGTGAACTCCGCAGTATGGTCTTGTAGATAGGTCTGTTAGATCCCACAGGATGCCACAATTCTGCCTTGTAAGGGAACCAAAACAAAAGGCTGTAGAAAAACCATTACTTCCAATAGCAGGGTCTCAAATCCAGGCAAATAATGCAAAAATTTCTCAAGTCTTTTTACTACTTTTTACTCTGTAGCAAAGTCTTTTGCCAGTATTATTAAGTCCTGCTTACCCAAAATGTGCCAAATATGTGGTACTAACTTACTTGGTACTTCACAGTATTTAAGTCTCTCTTCATGGTTCCTGAATGCACAAAAACTCACCAACTAGGTACTAACTTAGTACTCTATAGCAAAGCTTAATGCTCATCATGGTACCTGAACCACAAGAACATATCCATCTAGTCACTTGCTGCTTTCACCTCTCAAGTTAAATCTTGTGTCCAACACCAATGGGATGAAAGGCATAAATAATATCTGCATATTCTAGCTGAGAAAGCTTATAAAACATGTCAATGTTTAAGCTTTTTGAATCTTGGATTATTGCTAAATCCAAGTAATTGCAAGAGAAGCCAGTAGAATTCAAGATCGCAGAATTAATGATCTAGGGTTCATGTGACCACTTACCCTCTGACCCACCCACCCACAAGTGTTATAATTAGCTTGTACAGAACAGAATATCCTGCTACCATTCTGTTGTTTAGATGGTTGAAGCAAATCCAAGCAATATGGGATACAGAAACAGAATAACTCACCTGATTTATGGAGCACATGAAAAGCAACTTGAATTTCTTGTTATATCTGAGGGAGACTGGTTGCATCATGCCTAAACCCACCTGCTTATATACAAAGGACAAGTCGGTAAAGAATTGTTTCAACTTTCAACCCACCCAATGACCCTAACAAAATGGAAGGAACCAAGTAGCAGATGAGGACATTTCTCCTCTAGTGTCCTCTGCCCAGGTTCTCTATCCTTCTCATTTATACACATGCACAAATTCCACTATCAGAAAAGACAAGCGTTGAATTACATCTGTGATGATTCCTGTCACCAAAACCTGACCAGCATTTTGGAAGAATAGTAATGGATCTCTTGGATCAAGCAAACCAAACACCCTGCTCTAGGCAATTTCAACAATTTTGAGACCATTGATATACTGGTCTCACGTTGTCCTTTGGACCTTATATGTTTACTTCATGGAATTCTTGGAATCAGATCCATTCTCAGCCCACTTCCCATATTTCTTTTTCATCCGTTCAGCCAGTTGGGCAGCTTTTGACTCTCCTTTCATGGCTGCCCGGTTATCAGCTGCGCCTTGTGTTCGTGCCATGCCTCTGTTCATCTCAATCTCTTCATAGTGATCATTGAGGTCACAGCAGTTCACACATACCCCAAGAACAAGCACTGCCACCTACACAATACAGTGCTCAGGCATCGTTTAGATAACTGCATGATTATGGAGAATTTAAAAAGTTGCGGTTCAGCCAAAACTTGCATCGCAAAAGCTATTGCAATGTCTATTTTTCTTTGTTACCAATTGTCTGACCTGTACGTAAAAGGTGATGAACAGGACAGCAGCGTCCAGCCTGAGAACCTTGATGGCAGTATTGCGAGCAATCTTGGGACTCATGTCATTCAGCACCTGCTGAGCTTTGAAGAAAATTGACAAAGCTGCAGCAATAAGTCCCACAAGAGAAAAGGCAAGAAGAACCAGTTGCAATGTGAAACAACCTCTCCGGGTACTCGAGCAGAGGCCAATCAAGCCTGAAGCAACTGTGAACGCACTTACAATGACCAAGAGCCATCCTGTCTGACTCGGTCTATGCTCAAGTAGAAACTCTATCACTAGGGAAGCAACACCTCCCACAGTAACCATGAGGTTCAGTATCAACAACAAGGTGGTTGAAAACACGGCTATAAACCCTGTGAATGTTCGTCCTGTCATGATTGCTGCCACCTTCCAAGTTGTTCACCTGTTGTACACACGGCAGCCCAATAAATTTGTGAGTCTGTGAGATCTACCTACAAGAAGATCCTAAACCCTTACTGTTTCCAGGAGAGAGCTTTCTCCTGGAAACAGTAATCAAAGAAGCCAAAATTTTCTCTCTTTGCAGACTTGTGGACACGTGAAATCCAGCAGCAATTGTCTAAGGCGTAATCTCGCTGTTCTCCTAAAGCTATATATCACCATGATCGGTGTTGATATTCAGGGGCTTGCTGCTGGATTATTACCACTATTGTACACAAAAATTCCGGTGATTTACAAGGGCTTCTTCCTCCTGGGACCATCCAACAATAGTCTTCCGGCATGAAGTAGACAGTCTTTTCTTTTCTATTGACCTCACGACAACAAGGTTCGTTTCCCTCTGTTTTCTTTAGACTGCAGAAAGTCCATAAAATCGAACTGTTGTTCCCGGAATTAAACTTTTGGCAGTATCTTCTTTGAACTCTCAAGATTCACTTGGTCACTTGTATCTCCTTCTTCGTCTGTCATCTGAACGCATCCTCCTGACGGTGGAATTTTCTCCGTAGGATTAAGTTTCTCCATGACTTGAAAAAACGAACGGTTTCAGTAGAAATCTCACATTTGAGAGAAACTCGTATTGACCGCATCCGAAAACAAAGACACAAACTAGTCTACTTCATGCAATGTACAATTTTCTTACTTCCGGCGAATGGAGAAGGAGAAGCAGTCCGGGAAGCAGGAGGATTGACGAATGCCTGAGCAAATCACGGTCCCGAAATTTCATCAAATAGAGAGAGAGAGAGAGAGTGAGAGAGAGAAACTAGACGACAGCCAAGCGGAAGAAACACAGAAATAAAACAAACAAGAACCGAAATCAATTACACGAGAAAGACACAAAGCAACAACCGGTCGCATTCGAGGCAGAACACACAAACTAAAGATCAGGAGCAAAAAAAGCAAAGCAATGAGCACGTTACACTAGAAAACATAAAACCCGCGGACAATACAAAAGAGAGATGAAGAAGGAAGATAAAGAATAATGGCACACAGAACGTACATTTTCTCAAATAAAAAAAGCAATGTAGTTCTAAACACGCCGCCAAAGAAACAACATGCACTGAAAAAGAAGGTACATACCTCCGGGGCCCCGGTCTTTCTCTCTCCGTTTTCTTCTTCGTCTTGTTTTCTTCCGATTTCTTTCTTTCTTCGTCTTCGTACCAGAATCAAGATCCAAAAAAACACGGCGACGAAGACAACAAAGCAGAAGAACAACGCTAATCTCTTGACGACAACTCCTGACGCGGACGGCGAACAACGTGTTCACGGAATAGTGAGGGAAAGTACAGAGAGAGAAAGTATGCTCTTCATTTTTTACCGAATTTGCAAAGACGTCCACCGATTATTCATTCTTCTTCTTCGTTTTCGTACCTGAATCAAGATCCCGAAATACACGGCGACGGGGACACCAAAGCAGAGGAGAGCGACGCTCATCTAGGGACGAGAACTCCTGACGAGGACGACGAACTTTTTCTTCACGTAATATATACATATATACTAGTGGGTAACCGTGACCTTAGGACACTCTGAAGTCCCCCGGTTTCTTTAAACCGCATTTAGTTTGGAGAAGCATTCTGTTTTAAACACCTGCACGTTGTGAATGTAGCTCCTCGCTGAACAATGTACCTAATGCACAGGTGTGTGTATTTGAGGATACATATTACAAAATTACAACTACAAACCACATTTCCAAAACCTCTCTATATATCACATTGCTAGGTTCTTTTTGGGGGAATTTATTTTCATTGTTTCAACCTGAAATTTATTTTTTCTACACATTCTAACATTTTTTGTGAAAAGGAATGG
>Ga0116230_10006864_pt1 | contig 11250 bp, 10 predicted proteins | sample S1TSphfallax_3_FD_88678 | JGI IMG/M metagenome (GOLD analysis project Ga0116230, IMG submission 88678) | Host-associated microbial communities from peat moss isolated from Minnesota, USA - S1T2_Fd - Sphagnum fallax MG | ecosystem: Host-associated > Plants > Peat moss > Unclassified | place...
ATCCCTCCATTGATAAACAACAATTCATTCCAAATCACAATGTTGGTTCTAGATGAAGATTACCAAAGCAATTACATTGATTTCCTCCTTGCTGCATTTAAGGTATTTATTTGGTGTCATGGTTCCTTCCAATACCATGACCAAGATAGTCTATTAAAAAATCAATATTAGACCAACACTAGTTTGTTATTCCTTTCATTAGGGGTTGATTTTGATTTTTGCACATGTTTTTGGAGATCATATACACATCAATAATTTCCATGAAGGATGAAAATTCAAACACATTAAATGTGCAACCTACGTACCAAATTTTACATTCGGTTGTGAGTAAGATCTATTATGTGGTTTGAAGGTGAATTGGTAAACAATGGGTGTGCATCAAGAGGTGCGTTTTGAGATTGGGCAAGAGTGTGACATTGTGACGTTTTGAACAAAGAGCTATATTTTTTTCACAATTCATGCCTTTGACATCATTCAAAGAGGAGTGGAAAAGGGAAGGAAGGCACTACATCATGACTACTCTTGTGAATTGCCACTATTTTGAACAACACATAGTAAATGATTCAAATGTTTAGGGGATTGTATTCTTTGCAGCAACAGGAAAAAGACTATTGTATGGTGGCATTGCCTTATGCATCTCCCTTTCACCCAATGCTCCATTTATTCACACGAATTCTCTCTAGACCTAATATTGATCTACAGAGGAATGATATTTTTTCCTCTGACAAGACATCAATATATCTGCTACATCGGAATGGCCTCTCTCCAGTATGTTTCCTCTCTTTTCAAGTGTAACCAATTAATGTTTTTGGATGCCCAAAATTTTGAAACTCATTGTTACCTATTTAAGGTTAATTGGGATGCAAGTTGACCACCCAATTCTTACATGTGTGTTGTTATAATGTTCATTCATAGAATTTTCATATTACAACTAATGCCATGACCAGGGGTTCGAGGTTCGAAATTCCAAATCAATTGATGCTATTGGAGTGGCCGAGTTGCTAGAAGCCTTTCCAGACCATTCAGCAATTGTAGATCTTGTTTTGAAACCTGACAAAGGATGTAATACACATGAAGCTCAAACAATGTTTTTCTATACATGAAAATTAAGACTTGTAAATTTTTGGCATAACATTGACCTCCTTGCCTAAACTCAAAGGGTGAAAAAAATTCAATCTACATTTATTTATTAACATTATTGTCATCTTTATGCTTCAACTAATGTAAGTTGTATCAAAGGTTTTATTGCATTAAACTACAACATCTAGAATTTCATAAGAACATGTCCACTAATAATAACATAATGACTTAAAAAAATATTATGGCATTTAAAAAAATGGATGAAATGTCTTACTAGAAAAAAATGTGGCATTTTATTATAGAGGCCCAATAGCCCACATATCATGTGCATGTGGATTTGTTTTTATAAAACAAACAATTGTGGGACTTTGTTGCAGGTGTGACATTTGTTGCTATTATGGGCATGCAAATAGTGGGGTTTGCGTGGTTGGAAGAAGATGGGGTGCCTTTAGAAGCATTACATACACATTTTGAGATTGATGCTCTTGTGGCCAAGACATACCACCCAAAGCAACAACATGCAGTGCTTATTCTCTATGTACTTAACCCCATTTTTTGTGCTCGTAGTCGATTATTCTTGAGGGAGATTATGAGATTGACAAAAAAAACAATATTATACTATCCCATTTTTCCAAATCAAGAACTTCCTGAACATATCTTGGAGGATTTCCTATTAGTAAGTGGTAAACAACAACTTAGTGTGTTGCCCCCTTGCTCTTGGGGTCATGTTGTTGATCAACAATCAGAGCCTAATTTTGGTATGTCCATTATTTGGGGAATTTCCATATTATAGTACCCTCTACCATTATGGCAATAATTAAATTAATTTCAATAAATGTTGATTTTTTAAAAATTAGTTGCTCACAACGCCAAAAATTATAAAAAATTGTTTGGCATTACTATTGACTACCTACCCAAAAACTTGGTGGTGTGGTGTGCCTAACTAGTGCAAAATAATTATTTGGATTTTTTTTCCTCCAATTCACTTGTAGGAATTTAAATAAAGTTTTAGTTTTAGTTCCCAAGTGTAAAAACAAAAAAAAGTTGTCAAGAAGATGCCAAAATGGTAAAGGTATATTTGGTACATTACAATTACAATTAAGGAAATGAAAGTCTTTGAACACCCATTCTAATTTCAATTTGGATGGACTAACAAAGAATCCTAAAATAATTAAGTTTAGTTTTGACTCCATATTATTTCAATCTAGGTGCCAATTGAAGACATATTTTCATTAAGCTTCTATGATCATAACAACTTTCCAATATGTTTTTACAACTAGTTATGTTCACAATCATCTCACAGCTCTCCCAATCAAATATTGACCAATTGCGAGAGTTGTGAATCAAATTATGATTCACCATACCATAACATTTGTCTTTTTTTCATGATAAAATGTATTCCTAGAGATCTTAACATGATTAATTACATATTTTCACCACATTTGCATATTTCCAATGGAAAACAATTATCCATGTAGCAAGAAACAAGGCCTTATGTCAATGATTTCTAGTAGGTTGATGCAATCATAGTAGCCCAATGGAAACAAAGCCTTAGTTTCAATACAATTACAACTCATTAACAACATGACATCATAGAAAGCTTGAAGAGATTAAATTTAATTATGCAATTTGAATTTCATGTTCTAGCAATGCTCACATGATTAGAAGATTGTTGATGATGATAATTGCAGGAGATAAAGAGGTTGCCATTGTGCATGATGTTGCCAAATTACATGTTAAGCACGAAGGATTTGATGTTGTAAAAACTTTGCCTAAGCTTCCTTCTCTTAACATCAAGCCTCTAGCTATGATCAATGATACTAAAGATCCGCTTGCCACAAAGAGCAAAGTGTCATTAAAAGTTTCACCTACAACAGATGTCAAAGCTAACACTTCTGCAAAGAATGACCCAATGTCTTCAAAAGTTTTGCATGTGCCTTCTTCTTATGCTACTACTATTGTTCAAGATCCTACAGGACTTAGCCCTATAAACAATAATTCACATGAAAAAAAAGGGAGCAAGATTATAGAAAATTCATCAAATGTAGCCACTAAAGTTCATGAAAGAGATGTGATCTCAAGGATAAGCAAGCTTGAGTCGTCCATTGATCATGAGTTAGATTCTAGTCTAAAATCAAAATCTTTAATAGTTCAGCAACCTGGCTTGTTGCGAGGACAATTCTTTGGGTTTGAATGCACGCTTTATTTGACTTGCAAAAAATTTGTCTGTCACCACAAGGTTGTGATCAATTCCCGGATTGTTGTGATTGGAGCCTCTAGAGCAGCAACATCATTCTTACATACTTTGATGGTGAACACCACCATGTTGTTCATTAACCTCACACTTATTTCTACAAACAAGTTTGTTGGGTTCCAAGGTTCAAATGTTAATTATTATAACAAGTCAATGCCCAATCCTTTGGAGTTTGATCTAGGTCCAAGTGAATCATTTTCAAAGCTTGGGCTTGATTGTGGTGTAAAACTTATCAAAGGGATTGTTGGGGAAATTGATAGAAAACAAAAAATTGTTTCCTTCTTGACAAAAGGAAACGACCATGATACTAAAAGTGTACCTTATGATTGGTTGGTATTGGCCACTGGTCTTCAAGATCAAACTAGACATGCACTTGGGTTATGTACTGTTACTCATGATTTGAAGGGAGTTATCCGGGCTCAAGAACTCATTGCACATCGCCATGAACTTGGCTTAGGTAGGTACCTTTCAGTACCCCCCAAAAAAAATTTAAATTCCTCTCTTTATCATCAAGTTGAATTTTGTCATATTTGATCCAATATCCTTCTTGAACAAAATTTTCTTTATTTTTCTTTCAACATTTTTTTTTTCATGTGTTGACCTTGTCCTCCTCATTGAATGATTTTTAAAAGGTTTGTTGCATGTGCAACTCCTTTAATATTCAAATCTAAGTATGAATGAGTTGATGAACTCCATTGTTGATAAGGTGTTAACAAACATAATATTATTTCTTGTGATCACAGGAATTGCAAACACTTCTGTATATGCAAAAGCTTATGTTGGTTGGATTGTGGTCTATGGATTGACCTTGGAAGCTTTTTGTGCCTTGCAAGTTCTCCTTGAAGAAGGGAAAAGAGGTTCTGATTTGTTCCTCATTTACCCAGAGACTAACCCCTTGGAGGGCTCTTCATGCTTGAAAGATGCAATTGTGGCAAGACAAATTATTGGGTACTTGAAATCTCAAGGTGTCCATATTATTCATAGCAAAAAGTTGGTGGCTATACACTTGAATAAGATCGGGGATTGGGTTGATAGTTTGACATTCACTCATGTAATAAAAAAAATGGATCCCAACATTGCCAAAAGGGGGCATTCATCTTCAAAGAGTGTTAATAGAGGTATTATATATAATTGAGCTTGTAATACCTCTTTTTGTCTTGGATTGTTAAAAAAAGGAACTCCTACTATATTGTTCAAATTGTAATAAGATGGTTAAAGAATGCAACCATGTCATGAGAGGGTTCAATTTTCCCTTTTAGGTTGGCTTGACAATGTGGAGTTGAAATGTATCACATCCTTGACATTAAATTATGGAATGAAGTGGATTTTTCTAGTTTGGTTGTGTGTTGCATTTTCTTATGGCAACATATTAGGTTTGCATAAATGTTTTGGATTTTTCAAAATCTTTGTTGTTTCCACTTTTGAATGAACAATATCATACTTTCTTAAGGAGTAGTAACTTAACCTAAGCAAATTGATCAATTGGCATGATCTATTTTTAGGAGAGCAGGTGGAGACATCTTCACAAGATCTTGTTGAGTCATTCCTTTTGGAATCTACATCACATGAACATCAAAATTCACAAGAAAATCATCCTCCAATACAAGCTCCACTTTCAACAGGTTTGGTTCAAAATGAATGGCTTAAGAAAAAAAACTTATGTTGAATGCATCTCTTGGAACATACCCACAATTCAATGATTTGTTTTAGAATTTTGAATCCATTCTCTAACTTAATCACACACAACCACGTCATTATTAAATTTATCCTAAAGGTTTGGTTCATTTCATGATCAACATGCATGAATAGTTTGATAATATATTTGTAATTGTTGATGAGGACTTGGAGTTTGATTCCTTCACAAGATGGTTGGATATAACTATCGCAGTTGTACAAGTGCACTTCCTACTAAATGATACCAAGGAATCAATTGCAAGCGTGGAATTGATTGTGGTGCCAATGGATGAGAACGATTCATTTGGTATGTTGACCATATTTGAACATCTAAAAATTTTCAAAGTTTTTTTCCAACCCAAAATGTGTAATTCTATGTACATCTACAAGCTAGGTGAAAAGAGACAAACAACTTTGATTTGCATAGGTTTTCAACATGGGCATGTGAGAACTACTAGTTTTCAAAAACTAGTACGTTAATTTGGAAGCTACATTTGTATGTTGAGATATATATTATTCATGTGAGCTTGGAAGCTACATTTGTATGTTGAAATATTATTTGCAACAAAATGTGTTTATGTATGCCAAGCGATTTCATTGGATTTTGAGTGAATTTATTGATCCCAATGAATAGGACCTAGTGGGCATTCATTGAATTCATGGGTGCACTAAACATGAACTCGTGAACTGCACCCACATTCATTGTAGTGTTGTGGGGTTCTATGTTTTGTAGAAGAAGAAGAAGAACCTCCAACATTACACCAACCATGCTCCTTGCTTGTTACATGTGATGAAAGACAAGTTGACCTTCACCTTTTCCAAGCCATAAATAAGGTCTATCTCACTGTCCACTCAACACTTCTTATAAGGCTCTAAAAATTATATGTACATGGGAAGGTATGTAAACAAGTCTGATTTAGTCAAGCATCTAACATTTATATAGAGGTTTCTTACAACACCATCAAATTCCTTGAAATTCCAAATATGAATCTTCTATTAAAGGGAGTAAATTAATCCATATAACCAGGCTGGTATGATATATGACGGTCGAGTAATTGTGGATGGATTCTTCCAAACAAATGACAATTCAATCTTTGCTACTGGTAGTGTTGCGAAATTCAGTCGCAAATGCACTACCCATTTACAAATGCTTGATAAATTCTGCTCCAAAGAAGCTGGGAAGGCGCTTGCTGAAACCATGTTCAAATTAATCACAGTTCCCATCATGCCCAATGGGAGAATTATTTGGCCTCAGGGGCTAGTCCCGGGTATGCATCCTCCACTGGGAGATTCCTTCACATCAAAGCAGCTGAGCCAAGATGTTATACAATGGCCAAGACCCTTTAGACCCTTACTCTATAAACCAAGAGTTGTCGGTGGTATTCTTGTGGGTAATATGCGCTTCTTGTCAGTTACATCACCCAGTTGGTGGATGGTGACCAATGCAAAGATGGTGAAAAGCTTGAAGACAAATGATGCACACAAGTATTGCAGAGTGGACATTTTGCCATCGGGAGACGTGGCTCAATTCATCTATTTTGGGTCAGCAGAAATCAAGGTGTAAAAGATTTCACCACATCATAAATATCTGCCCCTCAAAAGTAAAGTTCAAAGCTTTGCAATGAGAAGCTTGTCCAAGGGTAAAATAAAGGATTCCTCTTTTGAATGATTTTTCTATTGCGGGATTTGTTTAAGAAAATCTTATGTGTAACCCTTTCAAAGGCAGATCTGATAAGTGCGTATTTGGATGTCAAAAGCTACAAACTTACTCGAAGAATTGTTGTTATCACACTGGTAGGAACAATGACTAGAAATTATTGCTGAATTATTTTGTGAATTTCATTACAAATTGTGTGCCTTGATTTAGTGAGCATCAACAAACATATTGCAAATGGCATATAATTTGTTATTAGAGTATGATTGTTATCCACTCTTTTATCAGAGACTTGCATTTCTTGAACCCATATCCCCAATTCTCATTGAATGCATTGCATGAGAAATTCCCAATGCATTTAAACCAACATACTGACAGTCAAGGTCATGTGTGTGATCATCACCATTCTTTCTGTTTCTATCATGCTTGACTAAGCTACAACAGGTTGGTTAGAGCTCTGGTGGTAGCTCTTGATTTCGCACATGCAGAAGCTTCTGAATACCTATGTCAATTCTGCAAAAACCAACATCGAACAATATATAGATAAGCCATATGAATTTGGCAGCACAACTGAGCACTCATTGCAACACTAGTGAGCATTGCTCTCACTAACTTACAGCAAAACAAAATCTTGTAGAGTCCAGAGAATCAGGAAAGACAAACAATTTGAGGCACCTGTCCCACCCTTCAAAATTCAAGGGCACCAGAAGAGAGAATCATGGTGAAGGGAGTGACAAAGTTTGTTGCACACAAATCCTGGAGGTAGTAGGTACCAGACTCTCTCTCTCTCTCTCTCCACACAAACAAAAAGTATCAAATGACTCTAGCCATTCAGTCACCAAGCAGCAGCAGCAGCAGCAGCAGCTTGCAAAGTTTGCACACAAAAAAGTATAGCAATTTTCTCCCAATTCTTAAAAATTATGTACACGTTTTCTGGTATTTCAGCACTATCTTGAATGAATGGCGTAACACATTTTTGGACAAGCTCATGAAGCTTACCCAATCTTGCAGATTGCTCAATCTTCTTCTTCTTCTTCTGCTGCTGCTGCAATCTACACTGTAAAATACCTACCTAATGGGGACAAGAGTTTCATAGTCCCCCCTGCCCCTAAAAGAAATATCATGTTTACAAATGAAAATCAAGCACTGATGACATTTCACTGTGCGATTTTCCAATCACACATATGATGCCCATGCATTTGGAGAATTCTGAAGATTCCCATCATCTTCCACAATTTCAGGTTCCAAATGTGCTGCCTGCCTGCCTTGCTTGGCTGTGACCCCATCCATGATCCGCTGCACAAGATGCAGAACTTGCTAGATCCAAACACATATGACACTCATGCATTTGAAGAATTCTGAGGATTCCCATCTTCTTCCACAATTTCAGGTTACAAATGGGCTGCCTGCCTGCATGCCTGCCTGCCTATGACCCCCATCCATGATCTGCTGCAGCATGAGCCACAAAACTTGCTAGATCAAGACACACATGACATCAGTGCATTTGAAGAATTCTGGAGGATTCCCAATTGTCTTCTACAATTTCGAGCTATAATTGAATGTGGTGTGATGCTTGTTGGAAATCTGGTGGAAAACCAGCAAGCAGCTCATGGGACAAGCAAGGGAAAACTGTTAAGGAGAGAGCGAATGTTGGGGAGATTTGCAAGTGGAGGAAGAAGAAAGTGAGAGTGGGTAGTGGGTACCAGTGGTAGTTGCAAGGCAGGTGAGGGAGGCTCACTTGATAGATAGATAGAGATTCTATCAGGCGATATGTAAGACTCTACTGAAGTCACGTTCACGTAGAGCATCCGCGACGATACAAGCCGTGCCTATGCAAATCTGAATCCATCTCTGCAACCTGCCATTCACAGCTCCTGCAAACCAAAACAGCAAAGCCCACCCCAATTTCATGATGCTGTTGAAAATTCTCCTCCTCCGTCATCCAGCAATATCATCCTCATCTGTCAAAGAAATTCTCTCAGGCCTTTCTTTCTGCCACTACTCCCTACGGAATCACATCTCTCTCTGGGTCTCTGGGTCTCTCAGATCTCTCTCTCTCTCTCTCTCTCTCTCTCTCTCTCTCCAAGATCTCTCCAAGCACTAGACTACTGCTATGACCCAAGAAATCTAGGACCCAATTCATCAAAGCTTCTGCCTCACAAACCTTGCACATCTACTACATACATACATACATACATTGAGTAGTATTTTGCTTCTTTCTGGGTTCAATGATCCTTCAACTGTTGGTGATCAAACTGTGAAGAAAGAAAGGAAAGGAAAGGAAAGAAAAAAACCAACCAACCCAACCCACGCCACCCACCACACACCAATACTAGACTACAAAAAAAAACCCCCCAAAAATGCAAAAAAAAAGAAAACACTAGTGAGAAACAAAACCCAAAAAAAAGATGCAAGCAAGAGACAAAAAGAGATGAGAGAAATGTGGATTAATTTCTTCCCAAGAAAAGGAAGGAAGAAACCCAGAAAAAGGAAAAAAAAAAGACCCACCCACAACCCTACCTCTTCTTCTTCTTCTTCTTCTTCCTCCTCCTCCTCCTCCAGAACTACTACTTCTTCTTTTCCATTGCTCACAATTGGGTCCCAGATTCCTGTGTGGGGTAGTTTGTGAGAGTGAAGAAAGCAAACAAAGAATTGGCAGATCTACTGTATCTCCCACAAACTATATATCATTACCATCATCATCATCATCATCATCATCATCTATGGGTCCCACAGAAAATTTCTTTTCTTGTCTGCACTTGGGCCCTGAGAGAATCTCTTGAGGAAGCAGCTCTTGATTGGGGAAAGCAAGCTCCACTGTAAACACGAGAACAAAACCCACCTTTGCAGAAAAGCTTGGATCTCTTCTGTATCCCGCCAACAAACACAGTTGCAGAAGCTTGGAGGTCTTACCTTACAGCCAGCCCTTCTTTAGGGTCTCTTAGTCCAGACCCGAGTTCAGAGTGGTACAACTGGGTCCTTTTTTAGGGACTCTTTCTCTAGACCAGAGTGTTAGATGAGTACTCACAGCCTTCCTTAGGATCTCTTTCTCCAGACTTAAGGCACCTGGCCTTTCTTTGGGGTCTTAGGGGTTATAAAAAAGGTTCCTCTTGTTTTTCATAAGGGAATTTCTTTCTTCAATAGGTTTTCATTTGTCACCTTTTTAACTCATTGAAAAGGAAGCTTGTATACAAGGCATCCCTTTTTAGGTTTTTTTAGGGTTTTTCTTTTTTTGCCTTTTAAAGTTATCAACTAACTAGCTTCCATTTGTAGCCTACCAACTTGGTTGGAAAGGGATTGTTGTATGTATATACAAAGGCATCCAAGCAATGGGAAATTAAAATTAAAATTAAAATTAAATTGAAAAAATCCATTCAAGTGCAACAAAAAGAGAATAGCTACCTAGTTTTTTTTTTTTTTACATTTATTTTAGGTCATGAATTATCGAGAAAGGAGGATCATCAAAGCAAGAGAGGCAAGCCCCTAATTTAGCATTGAAAGGGAGCCCATTCGTGTACAAGATACAAAGACCCACACAAGATATATTCTCTTATGACCCAAGAAAACGGAACACACACACACACACACACAAACCATGATTTTTTTTAATCTTGTGATGCAAGGTGGTGGAATTGAAAGGAATTTGGATTGTGTGCACTCTTTGCTCATTCACCAAAGACAAAAGGAATTGTGTTCAAAAACGTGTTTACATGGTTTCATCTTTTGAAAGTGCAATGTAACTTGCGTGTTGTTGAAGGCTAGCCACCAAGCCTTAAAAAGGTCACCACCATAAAACAATGGGCCCCAAGCTCTACCATTGTATGGGGGGTTGGGTTGGGTTGGGTTTGGGGGGAGATTGGAAATAGGTACCATACAAAATTAGTAAGTACTCTTCCAAATTGATTCATGTTTGGAGATGTGTGAAACAAAAAAAATGCTTAATTGCACAATTTGGAATATAGCAAATGTACATAAGCCATTTTTTTCTTCATTGGCCTATTCAGAAAAGCACAACCAATTGTTGGCACATTTTACTAGTGTTAAAAAGTCCTATCTCTATATTCATATCAAAGTTATAGATGCCATGTTAGAAGCCAAAGGAAAAAAAAAACAAACCCCAAATTAGTTTGCCAACCAAGTATGATTGTCTTTTCACCCATATGACTACCCCCTCCTCTTTGAAGTGGATACTTTCTAACCACCATAATTGGAGTAGGTATCTATCTATTTGTTGCCTTTGATTCCGTCTTCCCTCAAGGATTTTGAAAGTTTATATACTAAGGGCCACTTTAGACAAGGGTCCAAGGTCTAGAATGCAATGAAATAATGCAAACCTATTGGATGAGAGTCATAAATTGGACCCCACGGCCTTTAGATTAAGGTCCAATTTATGGCTTTCATCCAAAAGTGACAAATTGAGGCTAAACCTACATGGCACTATTTTGAAGTGAAAATCAATTGGTTTGAACCCAAAGAAAAAAAAGGAGCTAAAAAGGAAAAGCTCATGATTTGAAGAACCAAGATGCAAGCCAAGGTTCAACTCAAGGATTCAATTTGTTTCAAATGAGTCCAAATTGGTTCCTAGGAA
>Ga0116230_10006865_pt1 | contig 11250 bp, 9 predicted proteins | sample S1TSphfallax_3_FD_88678 | JGI IMG/M metagenome (GOLD analysis project Ga0116230, IMG submission 88678) | Host-associated microbial communities from peat moss isolated from Minnesota, USA - S1T2_Fd - Sphagnum fallax MG | ecosystem: Host-associated > Plants > Peat moss > Unclassified | place: USA...
CAGAATGCGCAAGGGTATTGGCTATTCGAGCTCGAGGCCGACTGCACGATTCCGGCCGAGTACATCATGATGATGCACTTCCTCGACGAAATAGACGCTCCGCTGCAGAAAAAACTGGCCGTGTACCTGCGCAACACCCAGGCCGAGTTCGGCGGCTGGGCGCTGTACCACGGCGGCGATTTCAACATGAGCTGTACCGTCAAGGCCTATTACGCGCTCAAGCTCGCGGGCGACGACATTGACGCGCCGCACATGGCGCGCGCGCGCGCCGCCATCTTGGAGCGCGGGGGTGCGGCGCGCAGCAACGTGTTCACGCGCATCGCCCTGGCGCTGTTCGGGCAAATCCCGTGGCGCGGCGTGCCGTACATCCCCGTCGAACTGATGCTGCTGCCGAAGTGGTTTCCGTTTCATCTCGACAAGGTCGCTTACTGGTCCCGCACGGTCATGGTGCCTTTGTCGATACTGTGCACGCGCCGGCCGCTCGCGAAGAATCCGGGACAGGTGCACATTCGCGAGTTGTTCACGACGCCGCCGGAATTGGAGCGGCGCTACTTTCGCGACGCCGTCAAACAGGGTGGCATGATCGCGCGCGCGTTTTTGTTGGCCGATCGACTCGGGCGCTTCTTCGAACCGCTGGTGCCGCGGCGCACGCGGGAACGCGCGACCCGCCTCGCGGAGGAGTGGACCCTCGAGCGGCTCAATGGCGAGGATGGCATCGGCGCGATTTTCCCCGCCATGGTCAATGCCCTCGAGGCCATGACCATCTTAGGCTACGCGAAGGACGATCCGCGACGGGTCACCGCGAAACGCGCCCTGCAAAAGTTGCTCGTCGTGGGACCAACGAGCGCGTATTGCCAACCCTGCGTCTCGCCGGTCTGGGACACGGGCCTCGCGAGTCTGGCCATGCAGGAGACCGGTGATTCTGCGGCACTCAGTGCGTCGAGTCGCGCCTTGAATTGGCTCAAAACCAAGCAGATTCTCGATGCACCCGGCGATTGGCGCGTGAACCGGACCCATGTGCCGGGCGGGGGTTGGGCATTTCAGTTCGCGAACCCCCATTATCCCGATCTCGACGATACGGCCGTGGTCGCGTGGTCCATGCACCAGGCTCCCAACGCCGCTGATTATCGCGAGAGCATCCGCCGGGCCTTGGACTGGCTGGTGGGCATGCAAAGCAAGAACGGCGGCTTCGCCGCCTTCGATGCCGACAATACGTACTACTCGCTCAACAAGATTCCGTTCGCGGATCACGGCGCCATGCTCGATCCGCCGACGAGCGACGTGACGGGGCGCGTCGTGACGGTGCTCGCGCGCATCGGCCGAGCCGAGGACCAACCGGCATTGGCCCGCGCCATCGCTTACTTGCGCGCCGAACAGGAAGACGATGGGTCGTGGTTCGGCCGCTGGGGCACGAATTATATCTATGGCACCTGGTCCGCCGTCATGGGACTCGCTCAGGCGGGATTGACTGGCCAGGACCCGACCATGCGCCGGGCTGTCGACTGGCTGAAGAGCCGCCAAAACGCGGATGGGGGTTGGGGCGAGAGCAACGACACCTACGCGCACCGTGACGGCAAGATGGCGAGCACGGCGTACCAGACGGCGTGGGCGCTGCTCGCGTTGCTGGCCGCGGGCGAGGTGGGTTCCGACGCCGTGCGCCGCGGCGTCGACCGGTTGCTGCGCACCCAGGAAGCGGACGGACTGTGGAGCGATCCGTCGTTCACGGCGCCGGGCTTTCCGCGGGTGTTCTACCTCAAGTACCACGGTTACAACGCGTTCTTCCCGCTGTGGGCGTTGGCCGCCTACCGCACGCTGACCCGGCGCGGAATCACTCATTGAAGGCCGGCGTCGTCACGGCGCTGACGGCCGAGGCGCGCACTCTGGGGTCCTTGGCACGGCGCACGGACGGTCTCTACGCCACGCGTGAGGGCAACCTGGTGGCGATCAGCGGCATCGGTGGCGTGGCTGCGGCGGCCGCGGCCACGCGGCTCGCGGATGCGGGCGTCTGCGCGCTCGTGAGTTGGGGTCTGGCCGGGGGGCTGGACCCGAGCCTCGCGGCCGGAACGCTGTGTGTGCCCGAGGCGGTGGTGACTGCCGAGGGCGTGAGTGTCGCCACGCACGCTCATTGGCGCGAACTCATGGCCGCGGCCGCCGCGCGCACCCTCGTGCACGGCGTGCTGCTCACGAGCGAGCACGCGATCGACGATGTCGCCGGCAAAGCCGCCGCGTTTCGGCGCACCGGCGCCGTCGCGGTGGACATGGAAAGCGCGGCCATCGCGCACGTGGCCGGTACGCGCGGCCTGCCCTTCATCGCGGTCCGGGCCATCGTCGATACGGCGCGCGACGCGCTGCCGCGGGCGGTGACGGCGGCGAGCACCGCGGGTCAAGTGAACCTGCTGCGTCTGATCCGCGATCTCGCACGGTCTCCGCGTGAGGTCGCCCCGTTGCTCCGCTTGGCGACGCGGTATCGGGCCGCCATGAAGGCGTTGGTGGCGGTCGCCGCGACGGGAGCGCTGGCGCCGGCCTTCGCGAGCGCTGCCGCGAGTCGAGTGGCTTGAGGGCACTGGTGACCGGCGCCTCGGGATTCGTCGGCGCGGCCGTGGCGCGCGCGTTGGTCGCGGCAGACTGGCGCGTTCGGGTCCTGGTGCGCAAGCGCTCCGACCGGGGCAATCTGCGCAATTTGCCGCTCGACGTGGTGGAAGGCGACTTGACGGACGCGGCCTCGCTCGGCGGCGCCGTGGCCGACTGCGAGGCGGTGTTTCACGTGGCCGCCGATTACCGGTTGGGTGCCCCTGACCCGTCGCAGCTGTATAAAACCAATGTCGACGGCACGCGCAACCTCTTGACCGCGGCGGCGGGGGCGGGCGTCAAGCGGATCGTCTACACGAGCAGCGTCGCGACCATGGGCATTCCGCCCGGCCGCAAGCCCGGTGACGAAGAGACGCCCGTGACGTTGGCCGCGATGATCGGCCATTACAAACGGTCGAAGTTTCTCGCCGAACGCGTGGTGCTCGACGCGGCGGCCGCCGGTGCGCCCGTGGTCATCGTCAATCCGTCGACGCCCGTCGGGCCGGGGGACATCAAACCCACGCCCACGGGGCAACTCGTGCGTGATGCCGCGGCCGGGCGCATGCCCGCTTACGTCGATACCGGCCTCAACATCGTGCACGTCGATGACGTCGCCGCCGGCCATCTGCTCGCGTTCGAGCGCGGGCGGGTGGGAGAGCGCTACATTCTCGGCGGCGAGGACATGACGTTGCGGGAGATCCTGTTCTACATCGCTTCGCACACCGGTCGCAAGCCGCCGCGGATTCGGCTTCCCTATGCCGCGCTATTGCCGGTGGCCTGGATCGCCGAAGCCGTGGCCCGGGTGACGGGGAAGAGCGGCCGCGTGACGCTCGAGGGCGTGCGCATGTCGCGCAAGATCATGTTTTTCTCGAGCGCCAAAGCCGTGCGCGAGCTCGGTTACCGATGGCGGCCGCCGCACCAGGCATTCGACGATGCAATCCGCTGGTTTCGCGAACAAGGTCAGCTATGACGAAAGAGGATACGCCTGCCGACTCCGACACCTTGATCCTCGTCGATGACGAAGATCGCAGCATCGGTGAATTGAGCAAGACCCTGTGCCATCAGGGCCGTGGCGTCTTGCATCGCGCGTTTTCGCTGCTCATTTTCAACGGCAGCGGTGAGTTGCTCATTCAGCAGCGGGCGCCGTCCAAGCGGCTGTGGCCGACGTTCTGGTCGAACAGCTGTTGCAGCCACCCGCGCAGCGGTGAAAGCATGGAAGCGGCGACGCACCGGCGCCTGCACGAAGAGCTGGGGTTGCGGTGTCGGCTGCAGTTTCTATTCAAATTCCAGTATCAGGCGCAGTTCGACGCCACGGGCGCGGAGCATGAGCTGTGTTCGGTCTTCATCGGCCGGTCCACCGATCCGGTGCGCATCAATGCCGAGGAGATTTCCGCGTGGAGCTGGATCAGCCCGGAGGCGCTGCAGTCGGAGCTGACAGCGCATGGGGCCAAGAAGTTCACTCCCTGGTTCCTCGTCGAATGGGAACGGGTGTGGCGGGATCACCGCGCCGCGGTGCTCGCCCTGCAATCGCAAAATTGAGTTCCCAGGCGCCGCCGGCGCGGTAAGATATCGCATGGCTATACCACTTCTGCAAATGTATCGGGTTGCTTCTTACATCGCCGGCCGCAAACTGCGGCGAGTCAAGCGCTACCCTCTGGTTCTCATGTTGGAACCGTTGTTCATGTGCAATCTTGCCTGTTCCGGCTGCGGCAAGATCGACTATCCGAAGGAAACGCTGCAAAAGCGGGTCAGCGTCGCGGACGCGCTGCGCGCCGTCGACGAATGCGGTGCGCCCATGGTGTCCATTCCGGGTGGGGAACCGTTGATCCACAAGGAAATGCCGCAGATCGTCGCGGGGATCGTGGCCCGCAAGAAGTTCGTCTATCTGTGCACGAACGCGATTTTGCTGGCGAAGCACATCGACGACTACCAGCCGTCCCCGTACCTGACGTTCTCCATTCACTTGGACGGGAATCGCCAGCGGCATGATGAATCCGTGTGCCAGGAGGGCGTATTCGACAAGGCGGTCGCGGCCATCAAGCTCGCCCGCAGCAAGGGCTTTCGCGTCACGGTGAACTGCACGCTGTTCAGCGGCGAAGATCCGGCGGAAGTCGCCGAATTCTTCGACATGGCGACCGAACTCGGCGTCGAGGGCATCATGGTCTCGCCCGGCTACAGCTACCACCACGCGCCGCGCCAGGACGTGTTCCTGGGCCGCAAGGCCAGCAAGGAATTGTTCCGTGGCATTTTCAGTCGCCGTAAGAACCGGCCCCGTGGGGTCAAGTGGTCGTTCAATCACTCGCCGCTGTTCCTCGATTTCCTGGCCGGTAACCAGAACTACCAATGCACGCCGTGGAGCATGCCGACCTATAATTTGTTCGGGTGGCAGCGGCCGTGCTACCTGTTGTCCGACGAGGGGTATGCGGACACGTATCAATCCCTGATCGAGGACACCGAGTGGGAGAAATATGGCGTCGGCAAGAATCCGCGCTGCGACAACTGCATGGCGCATTGCGGGTTCGAGGGCACGGCCGTCAACGATGCATTCAGTAATCCGCTGAAGCTCCTCTGGGTAACGCTGCGCGGACCGAAGACGACGGGCGCCATGGCGCCGGAATTGCCGGTCGAATATGACCCCGCCGCGCGCTATACGCCGGCGAGCGCCACCATCACCGCCATCCCGGTCGCGCAGGTCAAGCGCGTGAACCGCGACGCGGAAGTGTCGACCGAGTCGCGCTGACTTGAGCGGCGCAGCCGAACTCGTGGGCGCGACCGGGGCGGACGTAGCCGCCGAGCCCTTCGCTGCGCAGCTCGAATCCTGGCAGGCGCGGATGGAGGCGGCACTCGCCGCGCGACTGCCGCCAGCCACGACGGTCCCGGCCCGTTTGCACGAGGCCATGCGCTACAGCGTGCTCGGTGGCGGCAAGCGCATCCGGCCCGCCTTGTTGTTCGCCACCGCGAAAACGCTGGGATTGACCGAGGATCAAGTCGAGGCCGCCGCGTGCGCCGTGGAACTCATCCATGTGTACTCGCTGGTGCACGATGACCTGCCCGCCATGGACGACGATGATTTGCGCCGCGGACGACCCACGTGCCACAAGGCGTTCGACGAAGCCACGGCGGTGCTCGTGGGCGATGCGCTGCAGCCGCTGGCCTTCCAGCTGTTGGCGCGCGATCCGGCGTTGCCCGCTTCCGCGGCGATCCGACTGCGGTTGGTGGACATCCTGAGCGAGGCGAGCGGCACCTTCGGTATGGCCGGCGGGCAGGCCATCGATCTCGCCATCGAGGGTCAACGCGTCGACATCGCCCAGGTCGAAGACCTCCATGCGCGCAAGACCGGTGCCATCATCCGGGCGAGCGTCATGATGGCGGCCGCATGCGTGCCCGAGCTCGACGAGCGTTCGCGCGCCGCGCTCCACGAGTTCGCATCGGCCATTGGCCTCGCGTTCCAGATCCAGGATGACTTGCTCGACGTGCTCGGCGACGTCTCGACGCTCGGTAAGGCCACGGGTGCCGACCGCGAGCGGGACAAGCCCACGCACCCGGCCATCATCGGCATCGAGGCTTCGCAGGAGCGCGTGCATCTGCTGCACGGGCAGGCGTTGGCCGCACTCGATCTGTTCGCCGCGCGCGCCGCACCGCTGCGTTCGTTGGCCGACTGGTTGCTGTCGCGCCGCTATTGACGCGCGCCGGCGCTCGGGGCGGCCGTGCGCCGCTGCGAATACGACGCCGCCCGCAATACGACATATTGCGCGTGGCGTGATTCCTACAGACGTTTCGTTCCAGACGTGTTGATATAAGGGCCTGGGCGGCGCGGACGTGCCGCATTTTGCGAACGAATTGCCAGGGAAGGGGATGCGGTGGGGTCGTGTTGCGCTTGTCTGCATATGGCAACGCTTTGACACCGTCAAGCATTTACCAGAATCTGGCCTGACGGAGGGACGAATGCTCCATCATGCCATCAGCAATGCGCGACCCTTGGGTGTCACGCGACCTTTGAGCCTCGCGCGGCTCATGCGCGAGTCCACGGATCGCGTGCGCGCCGCGCTCGAAAGTTCCGATCTCAACGAGCAAATGGTTGCGCGGCGAATCTATGAGAGCCCGGCGGCGTGGTCGCAATGGGAGAGCGAGCACGTCATTCTCATGCGCCAGCTCGCGAGTTACGACATCCGAGATGCCCAGGTTGCGGCGCTCAAGCACGCCACCTTTCGACTGCTGCACGGTAAGGCGTTGTTCCAGTATCTGCGGCGCAGCGAGGTGCGCGGTGCCGAACGCACCCAGATCATGGCCTATTTCCGACCGGGTCGCAGCTATGAAGACGCGATGGTCACCGAACATAACGTGTACGTGCGCAAGGCCTGCAGCTTCTTATGCGCGAGTCACGTCGGTAGCGACGTCGTCGACGATCCGGCCTTTCTCGATCCCATGCAGCGTTACGAAGAGCTCTACGCGGAATATTTCAGCGTGTATTGCCGCAGCCTCGTCGAGCCCGACGACATCGACTCGGTGTCCAAACAATCGCTGCTGCCGCTGCTCAAGAAGCAACTCAACGAATACCGCTGGGCCATGCTCGATCCGCGCCGCGCGCAACCGTTCCTGCGCCGCGAGGCGGAGCTGCGCTTGGCGACCGGCGATACCCAGCGTCTGCCGGCGCTCGGCTCGCGGGCGAAGAAACCGTAAGCGCAGCCGGCGCCGCGGCCCCCTAGTCGCGCCGAATTACGGTAAATCGGCGCGTTTCTTGTTATCTTTGGCCGATTAATAGACCCCACGGTTGAATCCGCCCTTGGCCGCATCCCGAATTGTCTGTCGATGCAAGCAATGAGCTCCGTATTGCAACGGATTGCCAGCGGCGATGCGGCGGCCGTGCGCGAATGCATCGAGGAGTATGGCCCGTTGGTATGGAGTCTGGCGCGGCGCCTGAGCCGCACGCCCGCCGATGCCGAAGATGCGACCCAGGAAATCTTTCTGGACGTGTGGCGCAGTGCCGGCCGGTTCGATGCCGCTCAAGGCTCCGACAAGGTGTTCATCGCGATGATCGCGCGCCGCCGGCTGATCGATCGATTGCGCAAGACCACGAACGATCCGCCGATGGATTCCGTCGACGTGCTCGACACCGTCGCCTGGTCCGATCCCGGCACGGCATCCGAGATTTCGCACGAGGCCGAACAGGCGGCGCGCGCCTTGCAGGAGTTGCGGCCCGAACAACGCGAGGTGCTCGAGCTCGGCTTGCTGCACGGCTTGAGTCAATCGGAAATCGCCGCGCGCTTGGGAATGCCGTTGGGCACGGTGAAATCGTTCATGCGGCGTGGACTGATCCGCGTGCGTGAATTCATGAACATAGACGCCGAGAGCGTCTCAGCGAGGGTTTGATGTCCGAGTCGGGTTCGCACGGTCACCCGGATGATGCCTTGGTGGACTTGCTGGTCAAGCAGGTCACCGAGGGCTTGTCCGCGGCTGAGCAGCGCGAACTCGACGTGATGGACAGCGCGCGCGTGACCCAAGAGTCGCGCAGCTTCGAGAAGGCCGCGGCCGCGGCGACGTTGGCGGGCATCACGCCGGTCGAACTGCCGGCCGCGCTGCGAGCGCAGCTGCAACGGCAGGGCGAGGCACAGCTCGCGGCGAACACCGTGGTGGCGTTGCGGGGCACGTCCGCTGCGACCATCGCCGCCGCGCCGATCGCGGCTGCGCGGGTCGATGCCGTCCCGGCCGTCGCCGCGCGGGGCACCGCATCGCGTAGCGGGTCGTGGGGATGGTTGGCCGCGGCGGCATGCCTGGTCCTCGCGGTGCTCGGCTGGGTGCGCTCGCCGCCCACCGCGCCCACGATCGCGCAGAACACCACCGTCGCGCCCGCCGTACCGGTTGAGCCCTCCGTGCCGCCGGCACCCGTCGCACCGCCGACACCGGCCGAAGAACGCACGGCCATGCTGGCGCAGGCGGACTCGATCAAAGTCACGCTCGGCGCGACCAAGGATCCCGCCGCGGTCGGCGTCACGGGCGACGTCGTCTGGGACCCGGCTTCTCAAAAGGGGTTCGTGCATTTCGTCGGACTCGCGACGAACGATCCCCAGGTGCGGCAATATCAGATTTGGGTATTCGACGGCACGCGCGACAAGCGCTATCCGGTCGACGGCGGCGTCTTCGACGTGCCCGCGGATCAGCCTGAGGTCGTGATCCCCATTCACGCGGCCCTGGCGATCCGCCAAGCGAAGGCCTTCGCCGTTACGGTCGAAAAAGCGGGCGGGGTCGTGGTCTCGGGCTTGGGTCACGTGGTCGCGCTCGGAGCGGTGGGCTGACCGCACTGCTCCAAAACGGTCGGCGGTATGCCGTTCTCCTGACGCTGGCGTGCATTCCCGCTTGTACCTTGATGACACGCCATGCGCCGCCGGGCCCGCCGGCCGCTCTACGAATACGGTGTGCCACCGCCAGCGTGGTGGGTCTTCGGTGGATGCCGCCGGGCGGCGCGGCGACCGCCGGATACCGCATCGACCGCGACGGCGTCACGATCGCAACGACGCGAACCCCGGAATTCGTCGATGATGCCGTGAGCGGCGACAGGGCGTATGACTATGTCGTTGCGGCGTTCGATGCACGCGGCCGCACGTCGCCGGCCACGTCGATCAACGTCACCACATCGGCCGCTGCGCCCAACGGCGATCCTCCCTATTGCCCCAGCGACGTGGTCAAGTCCATCACTTGGCATTGGTCCGACGCGGTCACCGAGGCCAATGGCAGCGATCTATGGCCCGTGACCTGGGGCAAAGACGGCAACGTGTATGCATTCTTCGGCGATGGCGGAGGGTTTGGGGGCAGCAATTCGCGCGGGCGCACGAGTTTCGGGATCGCCATGATCACCGGTTCGCCGCCGCCCACCGCTGCGCAGGAATTCAACATTTACGGCGGCTACAGAACGGCGCACCCGGCCACGCTCGCGGGCAAGGCCGGCTCGATCATCGCGGTGGGCGCGAATTTTTACGCCATCGCGGAGATCTACCGTCCCACGGATTCGCAACAGGATTACCACAGCAAGCCTTCCGGAAGTCCGAATCACGTCGAACTCGCCTATTCTTTGCACAATGCGTTTTCGTGGCGGGACGTCGCGTGGAGTTTTTGCAGCGCCGATGCGTCCGGAAAACGCGATTTGACGGGCCCTTTTTGTCCGGTGAGTTTCGTCAATTTCGGCAAGGGCAATGCCGGAGCGCCGGACGGCTTCGTGTACCTGTTGGGCGTGGCGCATACCGCAACCCAGTGGACGGGCGGCGTCGCCGCGCTGCCGACCGATACCTTCTTGGTCAGGGTATCGAAACGCAAAATGCTCGTACTCTCGGCCTATCGGTATTTCGCGGGCTTGAACGGCCGTGGCAAGCCGCTGTGGACCGCGGACGCCACCCGAATGGCACCCGTCTTTCGCGACCGGAATGCGCCGCGCGCGGGCTGCGGGGGAACCTGCAATATGACCAGCACGCTCGAGGAGGTCTCGTATGATGCCGAGCTCCATCGCTACATCGGTATCGGGCAGGGCGACTATCTGAGTCAGTCGTCCGTTTACGACGCGCCGAACCTGTGGGGGCCGTGGACATCCATCGAGTACCACAACATCGACGCGGCAACGGGAACCGGCGGTTGGGCCAAGCTGGGCACCGCGGCCGGCGACTCCATGGGCCTGCATCCGGTCAACGCGTGGACCAGCGGCGACGGTAGGACCGTGTGGTTCCTATTTTCGTCCAACGGCAAGTCCCCGAAGGATGCGGCGTTTCCGCCGCCGGGTACCTCGATGGATTCGTTCAATCTGGTGCGCGCGAGCCTCGATACCACCGGCGAGCCGGCCGACCACCGATAAGCAGCGTTGCGCGCCCATCCTCGCGCCTATCACAACGCGAGTTTGCGCTCCTTGGCCGACGGCGGGGTCCATTGATAGATCCACGTTTCCGTGAGCGGCCGGCCCTCGACGCTCAAATACAGGCGCAAATTGATGGGCTCGACCAGATCGTCCGTGGGCTTGATGTCGAACAACGCCCGTTAGCCGTTGAACTCCTCGACGTAATGGGCGGTGACATGTTCCACCTGTCCGCGGGACGTCGTGATCACCGCTTCGACCGGCGCGTCGCGGGCGAGGGCGCCGAGTTCGCCGCCGGCGAAGTCGACGGCAAAATGCCATGAATAGTATTGGCGCTTGACGCCGACGGTGCCGCCGATGCCGGTGCGAGTCGCGAGCGTTTGCGCGAGGGGCGACGAATACGGCATGTGCGTGCCCCAGTACATTCGATAGGCATACAGCAGCTCTTGGCCCGGTCGGGGCTTCTCGAGGGGATTCCAGAAAACGACGATGTTGTCGAAGGTTTCATCGATGGTCGGAATCTCGACCAGCTGCACGGCCCCCTTGCCCCAGCCGCCGTTCGGCCCGGCCCGGGGCTCGATCCACAGACTCGGCCGCTTGTCGTAGTACACGCCGTCATCCTGGTAGTGATCGAAAATGCGGTCCCGCTGCAATAGCCCGAAGCCGCGCGGGTTGTCGTCGGCGAAGGAATTGAATTTGAGCTGGGCCGGATTGACGAGCGGGCGCCAGATCCATTCACCGGCCCCGGTCCACATCGAGACGCCGTCCGAATCATGGATCTCGGGCCGCCAGTCGTTCGCCGCGCGCCGATCGTTCTCGCCATAGAAGAACATGCTGGTCAGCGGCGC
>Ga0116230_10006867_pt1 | contig 11247 bp, 6 predicted proteins | sample S1TSphfallax_3_FD_88678 | JGI IMG/M metagenome (GOLD analysis project Ga0116230, IMG submission 88678) | Host-associated microbial communities from peat moss isolated from Minnesota, USA - S1T2_Fd - Sphagnum fallax MG | ecosystem: Host-associated > Plants > Peat moss > Unclassified | place: USA...
CACACACACACATGCATGCAGAGATTTAAAGGGGCTCCTTTTGGGTGGGGAGGGCATGGTTAGGTTTGAGTGTGGAACAAGGCATCATCACAAACACACTGGCCCTGCCAATAGATAAGATGATGTTGTACATCTACCTACTACTGTGTCCACACTCTTTAACACCCAAACAAAATCCATTCCAATCTAAACGGTCTAAACACTTTCACCAAAGAAACGGGTTCGCCTAATGTGAAATTGGTTCTTAATAAGGTAAAACTTTCAAAAGTTGGATCTAATGTGATAGTCCCTGTGGGGGGCAGGGCCCAACAAAGAGTGAGCCCATGAGTTAGGGATCATCCTAATTCACTTGGGAATGGGTTTTTTGTGGATGATCATGGCCTAGTGGGTGCTGGGTCATTTGGACCTTTATCATAGTAATAATGATTTTGCATTATGGAAACCCAACTGCCTAGTAAAGTCTTTTCCATCAATATACAATTGTTTAGCTTTGTGTTCTTATTCATTAGCATTACTCCATAGTCTGAAGTTCTTTTCTTCTGACTTATGATGGCTTTGAAACCCATCATGATGCATCTGATTTGCACTAGGCAGAGACACCCAACACCATTCATAGGCCTACCACCCAACACCCCATAGTGCAGGTCAAAAACATCCAAACATTGCATACTTGATATCTAGACACCATGCACCCAAATGCTCAAAGGCAAAACACCTGGATTCAAAAAATAATCGCTTAGTATTTTGACCGAGGATGGTTGAAATGGTTTTTTTGTGTCCAGTTTTGGATGTAAGTTTATTTGATTTTGAAAGAAATTTAGTCATCCTTGTGTTTGTTTGTTGTTTGATGGTGTGTTTACATATGACCATTTAAGAGTCAACAATGTGTGGGGAATGGTGGGGAAATGAACACCCAAAAAAGGTTTTTCTTGTTGTTTTTTTTTTTTTTTTGCGGTTGTTGAAGAGACAATGAAAGAGTCAAGAACCTTGTAAGGGGGTGTAACGTGAGCACCCATGGAGGGTTAATGTTTGGTGAAGAGGGTTGAAGTGTTTAATTAAACAAGGGGATCTAAACATACAAACAAAAAAATTAGAATTGTGTTAAGGTTGAACTGTTAAACAAAGCAACAAACTACAAATCCTAAGGATTGAGACATTTATGGGCACCCTGTAGGGAACAAGGTACAAATTCTTCCCAAATTTTGAAACATTAACGTCCTACCAAAAATTAGATTGCAAATATTCAAAATATAACTCAAATCTCCTTCTACAATTCATAATTTCAAATTTTATATCATGTTTAAAATAATAAAGAAGTTGACAATGAGGTCCAAGTTTTTTCGAGATTATAATTCCAAGTGCAATAGTTTTGAAAGCAAGTATACAAAATCAAGAAGCACTAATCCAAGTCAAGGTTTGTATTGGAAAGGAACTAGAACTAAATTTTGATTTCAAAGTCAAGGTAGAAGTTATAGAGGAATTAAAGCTAGATTTTTAATGTTAAGGTAGAAGGTATAGAGGACTTGCACTTAATAAATTCACACATAGTTGACAAACCAAAAGATGAGGAGAAAGTTAGAGAAGAGCTAGGAATTGCAATCATAAACAAATTTCATAATATCAAATACAAAAAAAATTTGTTTTGCCATTAGATACAAAAGTCAACAATTTCAAGCTATAAAGCATCATGTCCAAAAATAGGGAGGTTTTGAAAGTTGTAATTTTGCAAACTTTTAAATACATTCCAACAACTTGCACAACAACAAACAACCTCAACTTAGGAAGGGAGAATTTTGAAGAAAAGTACAAATTCGATCATATTAGAATCACATGTTTTGTGTAATTATAATCTAACATACTTTTTGCAATCTTGGTCTAATCACATGAGGTGCAAGGTTGTATCCCTTATAGGGCCAAAAAATATCTCTTATTTGCTAGAGGCTTGAGCCAAGAGGTAAGGGATAGCCATGATTCCAAACATGCCTCATAAACAAAGAAGTGGTGTGCCATAACAACGCGCAACAAAAAAGGAAAATGTTTAGTTTCACTAATAAAAAATTTATGTATTTAAGATTGTAAACTAAATTAGTCATGCTTGCAATTATGAAATTGATAGTGTATAAATTTTGGGTCATACCATTGTGTGTGCAATTAACATGCAACTAAATATGTACAAAATGAACATATGTCATCAAAATATTAGTTTAAATTTATACTTACAAAAATCAATATATACAATATATCTATTCAGGTTATGTATAATAGTATTATACATCTAATATTATTAAGGTTAAACCCATATTAACTAAAGTTAAATTTAGACTAACAAATGTTAAACATCGATTGAACTTCAATTAAACTAATCATGGTTAAACTAATTAAAAAATTTAAGTGACCATCACTAAACAAACTTAAACAAAACCAACCATGCCTAAACTAAATTAATCATGTGTAAACTATTTTTTAAATAAACTAACCATGATTCAATTGATCATGGTTTAAATGACTAATTTAATTAGGAGCCTAAATTAAGGATGACGAAACTAACTTCAACAAAACTAACCATGACTAAACTAATTAGGAGGCTAAATTCATCTGGGCTAAACTAACTAGAAAGCTAATTTAATTAGGGATAACTTAATAAGGAGGTTAACTTAATCATAATGAAATTAACCGTGGTTAAACTACTTTAAAAACTAAAAATAATCATGATTAAAATAACTATGGCTACATTAATTATGGTTAAATTAATAATGAGGCTAATTTAACCATAGTTAAATTAATCATGGCTAAACTAATCAAGAAACTAAAATAATCATGATTGAATTAATTATGGTTAAGTTAACCATGGCTAAATTAATTAAGAGGTTAAATTAACCATATGTTTGACATATGTGTTAAAAAAATCAAGATTTTACACATTATGGCTATTCATCAACAATTTAAGGTTTTGGCAAATTCATTGGACCAAAAAATAAATAAATAAAAATTTAATATTTTTTCAGTTTTTTTTCATTTTTTAAATTGGAAAATATAATTAAATAAAATATTCAAAATTTTGCAAATAAATCCTATTAAAAACCTATTTATTTCGAGATTATTTGGAAAAAACCTATTTTATTTTAAACCTATTTTATTTAGAAAATTCTCAATTTCATTTTTAAGTGTAAACTTGAAAAACAAACAGAAGAAATGAAACAAAATGAACAAAATTTTGAGTTCACAACATTTTCAAAACATATCCCATCTTCTTTGGTGATATAATAAAAAATGGTAAACTAATATGAATAGTTAATATTATTCAATAGTAATATTATAAATTTTTTTTTCACTAATTAGTATTATATTATAGTATCAATAATTATATTAATTATGCTAATATGCCTATGACAAGTAGGTTACTTTACAACCTATAAATATCCTACCTTAAACTATCTATTAGTTGAAACTAAGTATAACAATACTATAAATTTTTTAATTATTTAACTAATAGGTATGCATAGCTATTATATTATTATTATTATTAGCGTTACTATTTATAAATAAATATTATTATTATTATTGTAATATTATGTTAATATACCTATGGCTAATAGGCTACATTAATTATCCTAATAATACTTTAACTTCTAAACTAATTCACTATAACCTAAGCTAAGTAACAATATTATAAAATATAAATTACCAAATGAAAAAGATCATCATTTTGTGAAGAATGTCGAATGTATGTCCAAGGCACAAAACCCCCAAAGTGATTGAGACAATCATAAAGCTCATTTCTTACAACATGGGCAAAATTCCCCAAGATGAAATATTGCTAACCAATGTCAAAGCTCTCAACTTTCACTCCCCACAATTCTTGAACATTGTTTTAAATATTCACCTCATGGCAATCTCAGAGGCTATGTTGAGATCTACGTACCCACCTTGCATTTTGCATCCAATCCCATATATGTGAGTCATGCAACCCAATTGGAAGGCCTTTGTTCAAGGTCAATGTAAGGTTGCAATTTTTTTTGGCTTAGAATGATGCAAGAATTGTCGCAACAAAATCTTGCACTACTTCTAATCAAATCCCAAGTTCGGCAAACCCTAAACAAAGCTTTAGAACTTATTAACCCATCAAGTTTGATTAATTTTGTAGTTTCATTCATTTTGAAATGTAACCAAAGAATGAGGCCTCACCCAAACCATGATTTGAAGACTAGCTTTTGTTGCACAAATCCCACGTGAATTCATTTACAAAATCGAATTGAAAATTTTAGTTATGTAAACCTTTGCATTTTGAGTCTTTTAGCTTTGGGAGTTCAATGGGCATCTAGATTTTTTCCTAAAAGCACTCTTGGGGAGGTCATTCCTTATATATTTTAGGACACACTTCAAATTATAGGGTATTTTTAAGTTTGTTATGAGATAATAACATATTGAAAATAAATTTCAGGTATATTTTTAGATATATTATGTATATTTTGATTATTTTTTATACTAAATTATAGACACCTTCCTTACATTTAAGTATATTATTATTATTATTATTTCAATAAGTCATACCCTATTTTTTTGCATTCTATTTGGATAAAATGGAAGTCACTCTCCTAGGCATGAATTAGGATTCATATCAATCAAAAGGATTCACATTGTTCTTCATGTAGGCAACATGATGAGCATGCCAATGCTAGGTTGTGTTTTAAACTCGCTAATAAGTGTTGAGGCACCTTGGACCTCCAATATTTGATATAATTGGACAAATATTAACTAGGGATTGATCAATCCACCCATTCACCCAATCCTTTGACATAAATTAAAATCAAATTTCTTTGAATCCCATGGTATGTTAATGCAAAAGGATTACCTTTTGAAAATTGCAACAACCACACATTCTTTATTCCCAAGCTTTAAAATTCTTTCTAAATGAATAAGTCCTCATCAAAAAAATCCTTGATGTGATAATTGCAAAAAAATCTTGAATGCAAATAATTTGTCCTAGCTATTGAATTCCAACTTGCAAATTATAGGTTGGACACTTTGCTAAGATCCTAACATGAATCCCAAAAGATAAAAGGTGTCTTACAAAATTGGTGATATGAATAACTAATTCACATTTAATGGTATATTGAAGCAATTTTTTCCCATCTCTTGAAACTATTATGCTTGCTTCAATAGAAGGGTTTTCCATGGATCCTCTCTTAATGCCAAGCCTTACATTGCAAGTTTTGCAAATAATGTTTTCACTTGAAACTTGGGATTTACAATCCCAAGATCACCTTGCACAACTAATAAAATCATTTTATCCCATTGAAACTTCTGCACACATCCTATCCACCTTCTTGCTTTAATTAAAATTTCAAAACAAGATTGTACATCTAATTGCATTTGTGTGGATTTGAGTTCCAACATGTGACAATGTACTAGATTCAAACCATCATCATTTGATTCACTGCTCAAATGCAACCAATGAATGAAGGTTATTCATAACACAAAAGATGAATTTTTGAATGAAAACATCAACTTGTTAAAATTTGCTTTATAAGGAAGACAAAATCGACCCTACAACCTAAGGTATTTCATTCCTTAACTCAACAATACCCTATTAAGTGCAAAATTAATGCATCATGAACACTTTGACTTGGGCCACTCCCCCTTTTTTGTGATGAATGTAAACATTAAACACCATATTCCAAGAGATGGAATTCATTCATAATGTTCATCCATAATTCTTAGTTAAGTCTTAATTAATTTTCAATTAAGTCCCAATATTTTAGTTAAGTCCTAGTCAAATCTAAGCAATTAATTTGTAGTTATGTCACAGTTGACGCGCTCCCTAGCTCCTTAATGGATTCAAATGTGAGTTTAAACTGAAAACAATGAAAAACAAAGAGTCAAGGCACCCTCCCTGGCTTGTAACACTTTGGGGGGTAAAGGGGCGTGCTAAAGCTCCAGGATGGGACTGAAAAGAATGACAAGCATCAACTATTCACACAGACCTACACAAACCAAACAAAAAGTTGGTTAATGCATAGTTGGAGCATTTTTGGTGTTAAGATGAGCCACGGGCAACCTCAGACTCACAAGACTCACCACGGCCCGGACTTGGGGGAAGCCACCACCTTCCCCCTTATAGTATACTTTGTGCCTCTCCACAAGACCCACATCCAAATGGCATTTTGTCCCAGGATTGCCAAAGTTGGGACTTTTGTGACTTTGGGGCTTCATAACTTTGAGTGCAGACCTCCACTTGAGATGAGGTATGAAGCAAAATTGTAGCCCTTGTTGAGATCTTTTCAACGATATGTTGCACGCCACATGCACGCAAGGAAATCGAATTCACTTCCGACTTTTGGTGGTCGGGAATCAAATTGCCAATTTGACTCCCAACCTTTCTTTTGGCCATAACTTGTGTTTTAGATGTCCAAATGGGTCATGTGAACCCATTTTAGACATTTACGTTTTAATACCTTTCCAATGGTATAAATAAATCTTCAATACATTGAATTTTGGCCCTTGCAATCGCTCTTTGAACATTTGGAAGTCCATTGGAACTTTAACTCCCAAGGTGGCAGCTCCCTTGGGAGTGTGAGGGTTCATTCCCTCACACTTTCTTTCACTCCTGGGCTTCCTCTTTTGGCCCACAACCTTGCAAACCCTTGCCTTGGTCACGAACCCAAGGCTAGGGTTATGACAATAGTTAATTCGTAATTAAATCCTAATTAACTTGTAATTAAGTTTTAGTTAATTTTTAATTAAATTTAGTTAACTTATAGTTAACTTTTAATTAAATCATAAATTAATTCCTAATTAAGTTTAGTTAACTTTTAATACTTGATTCATAGTTAAGGCTAAATTAACTTTTAGCTAAGTTTTGGTTAACTCATAGTCAACTCTTAGTTAAAAAGTTTTCCACAAAACTTCCTGACTTGATGCACACATAAAAACCTGCTTGGAAGCTTCCTTGAGCTAGGTCCCCAAAGGGTTATAAATAGGAGTAGGACCCCTGATTTCCTTCAATACGTTCAACATTAGTCTTAACCACAATTTTGCACCATAGGCTTGTCAAGTTATTTTCATGTTCATGTTTGCATACATTAGCATAATAAAGATTCGTGTTCGCATTTTCATGCACATCTTGTCTTCTTATTCTTAAATCTTGTGTTCTTATTTTTTAATCACATATTCTTGTTTTTTCCTTGTTTGAAAATTAGACATAAAACTTTTTTTCAGCCTTTATTCTTGTGGTTATTTGTGTCGTTGATAGCTAGACCTTTTTCATTAATGATTGAACAACCAAACAATCCAACTACAAACCCTTTTCCTGGGGGTAGAAGCTCCTAGACTACACCACCACCTACAATCTACCTTTCTCATCTTAATTTTCAAGATCTAAAGACCTCACAGACCTCTTTACATTTAGGGTAAGAATTTTTTAAAACCTTCAAAAACTAGTGGCATGGGTATTTCTCTTTCCCTTTCTCTAAAGTCTTTGTAAGTTTTTTTGGATTTTGTACATTATTTTGTTGCTTGTTTAAAACACCCAAAAGGTCCCTTGGTAGGTATGTATGTATGCACTTTTGGCGACTTTCGATGAAAATTATGTATGCATTATTTGGGGTGCCTTTGATGTTCCATTTTATTTAGAAGTTGATTGAACAATGCATTTTATATAATGCATGTAAAAGAACACATTTGTTGGATGTAGTGCTTGGCTTATGTTGATAGAAAAATGGGTTATAGGTTGCTTGGGGTATTGTGTTGAGCATTCATGCTTCTATGACCATGAACTTTTGATTATCTTACTACATTCCATCATTCATTATAATGGTTTACGGAGGTTGTTAAAGGCCAAATCATATGTATTCTTGATGAATGATTATTAATTGTGACTCAAATATTGTGTGGTTGGAGTTGGTATGTGCATGTCACCTCTAACTTGAAAGTTTGATTTGAATAACATTTATTCCATTTCCAAAGAGATGATTGGGATGACCTTTTCCTCCTCTAATGCAGTTTCCCATTAAATTGAAGTGTGGTCTATGTCTTCTTTTTTAAAAGTTGTTTTGTAGTTCCATAAAAACTTGCTTAAACTAAAATTTATTTTTGCCACCACTTTAGCTTCTCCCACTCATGTTTCTAGGTGGTTATTGGTTGACATTGACCTATGACCATTGCTGTGAACTAATGAGTTCAATTGCAATAGTTAGTCAATATCACACATGTTGTTAACAATCAATGAACATGTAAGGGGCTTGTTCCATGTTTTATAATGCTTTTTATTTCTTTTTTTTTAATGTTTCTTTCTACTAATTAAGGGTTTTTTCATTTTTGTCCTATAGTTTGTTGTGATGGCCATTTAACATTTGATTAGATATTTTTGTAACCTTACTAAAAACTTCCCTTCAAATATAACTTCAATTCTTATTAGTGAAAAACTTATCAATTCTTATGAAGATATTTTGATATATGATTTCAAGGCAAAATATTGGACAAGGAGTATTTTAGTTTCTTGGAGGAGTTCAAAGATGGGCTAGGTTCTATTGCTTTTACTCCTCCATCGACAACCTTTTCTGGAAAGATGTTACTACCAAGCTCACAAGCTTTTGTGCATGGTGTAGTCTTATTTTTCTAGTTTTTTAATTGTATGTATCTTGTATGTTAGTTATATATTATTACATCACATCTACGTGTTGGGATGTTTGTTTTGTTCTTGTAGCCCCTACTCATAGTATAAGATATAGTGTTGGACCATGAGGTCTTCTCTTTGTGGCCATGTCAATGGGATATCCATCATTTGGAACGAACCATGCAATTTGTTGCACGAACTATTACAAACACACATTTTGCATAATGTTGAAAGTAAAGTCAATAATTTTGAGTCCTAGATTAATTCCTTCAAAGTTGTATTTTTCTTGTAGTTCGTAGAACCTATGATCTTTAGATTTCAAAATGATTCACCTTGAACCTAAACCTTTTTCATAGATCTTCCAGTAAATTTTGTATTTAAATACATAATACATCACCATTTTATATTTGAACGCAAATCATAAATATTCACATTTTGATGTACACTTTGTTGTTTATTTAGAAGTATTTAATTTCAATTATCAAGTTTTCATTTATACATTGTACTTTTATAAAAACATATGCATATTTAAATTAGTTTTGATTTTAAAACGTTATTTAGTTTTATCATTGTATTATGCATTTGTTAATTGCATATCCGTGTTGAACATTAACATAAAATTTGCAAATTCACATGTGATTTTCCAAAAATATGTGTATCATATAACTTAGGAATCTATGGAAAATATTCATTTACAATTTGAAAAAGAATTTACAATGTTTGAAAAAATATTTTCAAATGCATGTTGAATAATGAAGTTATGAAAAAACAATTAGGAGAATCCAATTTTGTTATAGTTTTCAAATCTTGTAGTTAACTTTAGAAAACCTTTGTAGTGTCTATTTTAATCCTTGACCAAATATTTTCATGGAGAATTTTATATTATTTAAAAAGTCATTCATTTACATAGTGTGCATTGTACTTATACAAATTTTATATGTTTTCAATCAGTCGTGTTTGTCTACAAAATATTCCCAATCTTCATGTCATTCCCAATTACAATATATAAATTCGTTCTAATTTCAAGTTTGCACGTATGTTTGCAACTTTTTTTATTGAAAAAAAGATTGAAAATACTTTCATTCATATATATATATAATAGAACATATTTAACAATTTAAAATGTAATTTTTTTTACAATCTAATAACTTAAATACATAGCAAATATGAATGTTTCATTATTAATATGTTTGATAAAAGATTTGTAAAATAATGCACTAAATAAATAAAATTATTTTAAAAACATCCCAAGAGGATCCAAACTTCTAGTCCTTGAAACACTTGTAATTTCCAATTAGTTTCCAAGTTCTTTTAGTTACCCTTATGAAACCTTGCAAACCATTAATTAAGGTGTATTGTCAATTGAAAAGAACACCCTTGGATGACATATTTAATATATGTTCATTTACAACACACACCCACATCTATTGGTTTATTTATAATATTTTTATATATTAATTGAAAGATGTAAATATTTATAGTTCATGTTTATGTACAAAATATGCTTAAAATGATGTTTTATAATTTTCTTAAACCTACATTTGTATATATAAACAACTTTTCAAAAAACTATTGTACACATTTTTAATTTTTTTTTTTGTAACAATAAAAATAAAGAGATACACATTTTAATAATTAAATTTTTAGATACAAAATATAAGGTGGAATTTTAATCAATTTTTTTTTAATTTTTTAAAATTCTGTAATATCAAATTTTTACATTTGATTTTTTAGGAAAAAGAATGTTTCAATATCCAATGCATAACATTTTATATTCAATATTGTATATCATTAAAATTTAATCTTTTGTATGCAATAAGTTTTAAGTTTTATATCTAGAGGTGCTCAACACGAATTTCTTATCTTTGATTTCAAAGGACACAATTTGCAAGTGGAAGTGTTTCACATTTATGAAATTTCATAAAGAGGGTTCGTTACCCTTTGCAAATAAACTTGAAAAAATGTTTTCAATTATAAAGATGTGAGTGCATTGAAAAAGTTTCAAATTTTTTGTCTTGTTATTTTCCCTTCTTACCAAATGTAGTTTCTAAGTTCCTTCTTAGTTTATTTGAATTAATTTGAATAATTCAAATTAAGTTTAATTTTTAAAATATAATTTTTACTTCTGAAAAATACATCTATTATGTTTCGATGTTTTATTCTAAGCATTATTCATCTATTTTTCACATAATAGGAAGTTTTATGAATGAGATATTTCAATTTGCATGTTTGATAAATGATTTTATGGTTTCAAAATGGAATTTTATGTTTTGTTAATGCAACATCGTATTATTCAACTATATTACAAAAAGTATATACAATATTTAATTTGTGTTACCTATGTGCACATGAAGCAAATGATTAAATATACATATTCATATTTTGATGTATAATTCTTTATTTATCATTTTATTAATTTAAAAGTGTTTAATTTCAATCATCATTAACATTATGGGAGATATTAAAGCAAAATAATATTTTTTATGTTTATAATAATTATATATATATATATATATATATATATATATATATATATATATATATATATTTTTCTTGCTTTAATAGAGAGAAAATTTAAAAAATTTTTGAAAAAAGGAAAATTTCATATTTTATATTAAGATCATATATAAATA
>Ga0116230_10006869_pt1 | contig 11245 bp, 9 predicted proteins | sample S1TSphfallax_3_FD_88678 | JGI IMG/M metagenome (GOLD analysis project Ga0116230, IMG submission 88678) | Host-associated microbial communities from peat moss isolated from Minnesota, USA - S1T2_Fd - Sphagnum fallax MG | ecosystem: Host-associated > Plants > Peat moss > Unclassified | place: USA...
CGATGATCTTGTTGCCGGCGCTGGCGGCGGTGACCGGGCGGCTCGGGATGATTGACACGGGGTCGACGACGTTCGAGACGCCGTATCTGGTGGCGCGGCGGTCTGCGTCGCTGGACCATCTCAGCGGCGGGCGGGCGGGGTGGAACATCGTGACGACGTCGAACCCGGATGCAGCGCTGAATTTCGGGCTGGACGAGCACATGGAGCATGGCGAGCGATATGCGCGCGCCCGCGAGTTCTATGATGTGGTGACGGGGCTGTGGGACAGTTTCGCGGATGACGCGTTCATCCGCGATGTCGAGAGCGGGGTGTTTTTCACGCCGGAGAAGATGCGTGTACTCGATCACCGCGGCAAATATTTCACGGTGCGCGGGCCGCTGAATGTGGCGCGGCCGGTGCAGGGATGGCCTGTGATCGTGCAGGCCGGCGCGTCGGAGGCCGGGCGGCAACTGGCCGCGGAGACGGCGGAGCTGGTGTTCGCCGCCGGCGGGGCGATCGACAGCGCGCGGGCGTTTTATGCGGATGTGAAGGGACGGATGCCGGCGGTGGGGCGGGACCCGGAGGATTTGAAGATTCTGCCGGGGGCTCTGGTGATCGTGGGCGAGACGATGGAAGCCGCGCGGGAGAAGAAGGCGCTGCTGGACAGCCTGGTGCATCCGGATAGCGGCCTTGCCTCATTATCGATCATGCTGGGGCATGACGCGTCGAAATTCGAGCTGGATGCGCTGCTGCCGGAGATTCCGGACACCAATGCGAGCAAGAGTGCGCGGGAGCGCGTGATCGAGCTGGCGCGGCGGAACAATTTCACGGTGCGGCAGTTGGCGCAGCATGTCGGCGGCTATGCCGGGGCGAGTTTCGTCGGCACGCCGGGGCGCATTGCCGATGCGATGCAGGAATGGCTGGAGAGCCGGGCGTGCGACGGGTTCAACATCATGTTTCCCACCGTGCCGGCGGGGCTGGACGAGTTCGTGGATCTGGTGGTGCCGGAGCTGCAGCGGCGCGGGATCTTTCGGACCGAGTACGAGGGTACGACGCTGCGGGAACATCTGGGGCTGAAGCGGCCGGCGAACCGATTCTTTCCGTGACGATCGTGCCGCCCGTATCCGCATAAAAAAGAAGGCCGGACCCGAGGGTCCGGCCTTGCTTCCGTGTGGTGTTTAAGAAGATTAGAACAGCAGGCCGGCTTCGAGCGTGCCGACGAACTCGCCGCGGCCAGTGCCGTTGTTGCCGTAGCCGTAGGCCGTGCCATCCGTGGCCTTGTTGTTGGTCAGGTAGATGTAGCCGGCGTCGGCGCGGGCGAACAGATCCTTGTACTGCCAGGTCGGCGTAACCGAGGCGCCGATGCCGGTCGCGTCCGGACCGATGAACCAGTCGGTCTCGTCCGCCGCCGAGGTGTGCGAGGTGAAGCCCTCGATCCAGGCGCCGATCGAGTACGGCGAGGTCGAGCTCAGGCTGTAATCGCCGAACAGCACGGCGGCGGCGTTATAGGTGCCTTTCGCGATGCCGATCTTGGAGTCGGGCTTGGCGTACTGGAACTGCACTTCCGGCACCAGGTTCAGGTTGCCGAGCGTGTAGGAGTAGAAACCGCCGATCATCTGCGAGTTCACGTATTCCGGACCATACGACCCGACCGTGCCGCCGCCGTATCCGTAGGCGGCGAGGCCGGTGCGGCCGAGGTTGCCGGCGTAGTAGATCGACGCCGCGTTGGTCGGGTTGATCGTGTAGGTGACCAGGGCCTGCAGGAAGTTGAACACGCCGGTGTCGTAGCCGTCGCCGAAGGTGACGGTCGCGTTGATCGGGCCGCTGGTGTAGTTGCCGGAGATGCCGCGGCTCTGGCTGTTCTGCACATAGAAGACCGCGGTGGTCAGCTGGTTGGCGTTGTTCCAGTCGATGCCGGATTCCCAGCCTTCGAGCGAGCCGATCTGGCCGGCCGAGATGGTGAACGGCGAGCCGGTCGGCGCGACCGTGATGTAGCCGGCGTACAAAGGTCCGGTGGTGAAGGTGGAAATCGAGGTCTGGCCGGGGCCGCCGGCGCCCAGCGTGATGGCGCCGCCGTTGGAGCCGACCTCGACGGTGAACTGCAGGATGCCGTCCGATTTTTGCACCTCGACCAGGCCGTTGGCGACATCGGCGCCGTTCGACTTGTTGGTGAACGGCAGATTACCCGCATCGTTGGTCTGGCTCAGATAATAGCCATAGCCATCGATGCCGCCGCTGATTTGCAACGGCCCGAGGGGCCCGCCGTCAATCTGGATCGAGGTCGGGCCACTCATGGCGCTGGCCGCGTGGATGGCCAGAAGCGAGGATGCGGCGACAAGGCCGAGCCCCAGAAGTTGACGACGCATGGTAATCATTATGCCTCCTAAATGCGCAGTAGTTGCGACGTGATGCCTATTCCGTAGTCTGGCGCGCGGTAAGGAACGTGCGAATTCCTCATGCTGCGCCAGACAACGGTAACGAAATGGCAATCTACATGCCAAGACCGTGAGGCGGCCAGACGAAACCGAGGCGTATGTCGCTTTGCACAAACGCTGTTGCGGAAATGACACAAAGCTGCGTTGCTGTCGGCCCAAGCGAAATTTGTGGAAAACTTGCGCGAAGTGTGTGGTTTTAAGACGTTTTTCCGCCGAAATTGCCGGCCACGGCCGTCGCCGCCGCGAAGCCGAGGCCACAGGCGAACAGGCATAAAATCACCGAGGCGGCGACGTAAAGGCCGGCGCGGCCGGCCTGGCCGGTGCGAATCAGGTCGATGGTCTGCAGGCTGAAGGATGAAAATGTGGTAAACCCGCCGCACAGGCCGACGGTGACGAACACCCGCGCCTCATAGGGAACGGCGAAGCGCGCGGCGGAGCCGGTGAGCATGCCGAAAAAGCTGATGACGAAGGAGCCGATGACGTTGATCAGCAGCGTGCCCCAGGGGAATTCCGCACCGGTGAGCATCGCCATGGTGTTGGCAAGCCAGAAGCGGGCCATGGTGCCGAGCGCGCCGCCGATCGCGACCCAGAGGTAAGCGGACATCAGGTCAGTTCGGCGAGCAGGCTGAGTTGGGCTTCCCGTGGCCCGACATGGTCGGTGAGCGAGATCGGGTAGTCGCCGGTGAAGCAGGCGTCGCAGAAGGCGGGTGCGTTGCGGTCCCGGCCGGGCTGTCCCAGGGCGCGGTATAGCCCGTCGATCGAAATGAAGGCGAGGCTGTCGACGCCGATCAGGCGCGCCATTTCGGCGACGTCGTTGCGGGCGGCGAGCAGCTTGCCGCGCTCCGGCGTGTCGATACCGTAGAAGCAGGAATGGGTGGTGGGCGGCCCGGCGATGCGCATGTGAACCTCGGCCGCGCCGGCGGCGCGGACCATTTCGACGATCTTTTGCGAGGTGGTGCCGCGGACGATTGAATCATCTACCAGCACGACGCGCTTGCCGGCCAGGATGGCGCGGTTGGCGGAGTGTTTCAGACGGACGCCGAGATGGCGGATCTGGTCGGTCGGCTCGATGAAGGTGCGGCCGACATAGTGGTTGCGGATGATGCCGAGTTCGAAGGCGATGCCGCTGGCTTCCGCGAAACCCATGGCGGCGGGCACGCCGGAATCCGGCACCGGAACCACCACGTCAGCGTTGATGGGAGCCTCGCGCGCGAGTTGCGCGCCGATCAATTTGCGGGCGGCGTAGACGCCGGTGCCGTTCATCACCGAGTCCGGGCGGGCGAAATAGATGTATTCGAACACACAGAAGCGTGGTTTTTCGGTCTTGAAGGGCTTGATGCTCTGCACCCCGGCATCGTCGATCACCACGATCTCGCCGGGATCGACGTCGCGAACGAAGTCGGCGCCGACGATGTCCAGCGCGCAGGTCTCCGAGGCGAGGACCCAGCCGGCATTGCCGTCGGCGCCGTGCAGGCGGCCGAGGATGAGCGGGCGCACGCCGAGCGGATCGCGCACGCCGATCAGCTGCTCGTTTGTCAGGGCGACCAGGGAGTAGGCGCCGACGACCTGCTTGATGGCGTCGATCAGCCGGTCGATGACGTTGGCGTACAGGCTGATGGCGATCAGGTGCACGAAGACCTCGGAGTCCATCGTGCTCTGGAACAGGCAGCCGCGCCGGGTCAGCGCCTTGCGCAGGGTGTGGGCGTTGGTGAGGTTGCCGTTATGGCCGACCGCGAAGCCGCCGAACTCGAATTCCGCGAATAGCGGCTGGACGTTGCGCAGCACCGTCTCACCGGTGGTGGCGTAGCGGTTATGGCCGATCGCCCGGCTGCCGGCGAGGCCGGCCATGATTTTCGCGTCGCCATAATTGTCGCCGACCAGGCCGAGGCCTTTGTGCGAGTGGAAGCGGACGCCGTCATGGGTGACGATGCCGGTCGCCTCCTGGCCGCGATGCTGGAGGGCGTGCAGGCCGAGGGCGGTGATGGCGGCGGCGTCCGTGACGTTCCATGCGCCGAATACGCCGCATTCCTCATGGGGTCTATCGTCATCGATCACGATTCGGCATCCCGCTGCACGGCTTCACCTAGACGTATGACAGGCCGATGTCGAGGCGTTGGCTCGTCTACTCGGTCCGCAGGGCGCTGCCGGCGACCGGCTGTTGCATCAGCGACCCGGCGCTGGGGGGCCGGGCGTAGGGCAGCGGGTCGACCTTCGGCTTGTACGGGTCTGGCACCAGGGTGACCAGGTCGACGGCGCCGGCATGGGCGGCCGGCAGCAGGCGGGCGTTGACGACCGGGGCGGGCCATTGCGACTGGTCGACGCCGACCGAGAGGCCGATATAGGCGAGGCAGACGATCACGATGCCGCGGACGACACCGAACACCATGCCGAGCGAGCGGTCCAGCCCGGACAGGGCGGAGTCTCGGATCAGGCCGCCGAGCAGAGCGGCCAGCAGGCTGAGCAGGATCAGGGTGACGATGAAGACGAAGCCGATCGCGACGAACGGGACCAGATTTTTCAGCGGCAGGATGCTGCCGACATAGGGGACGACATAGGGGAACAGATTGAGGGCGGCGAGGGCGGCGCCGACCCAGGCGATGATGCTGAGCAGTTCGCGCACGAAGCCGCGGACGGTCGAGAAGGCGGCCGACAGCAGAATGATGCCAAGCGCCGCGGCGTCGATCCAGGTCATGAGCCTCTAGTCCTTGTCTCGTTTTGCGATTTTGGAATCGCCCGGTTTTACAACGCCGCCATTGGCAATGCCAATCAGGTCGGTCAGGTGGCCGATCTCTTGCAAGGCGAGGCCGGGCGGCACGGCCAGCGCCCCGCCGCCGCCGGCGACGCGCTTCGGGCAGGCGGCGCGCAGGAAGCCGAGTTTCGCGGCCTCCTTCAGCCGCAATTCCGCCTGCGCGACCTGGCGGAGCTCGCCGGACAGGCCGATTTCGCCAAAGAAGACGGTCCCCGGGTCGGTGGGTACGTCCGCCAGTGCTGAGATCAGCGCCGCGGCGACCGCCATGTCGGCCGCCGGCTCGCTGACCCGCAGGCCGCCGGCGACGTTCAGGTAGACGTCGTTCATCGCGAGGCGGAGGCCGCAGCGGGTCTCCAGGACCGCCAGCAGCATCGACAGGCGGCCGGAATCCCAGCCGATGACAGAGCGGCGCGGTGAGCCGCCGGGATTGGCGGCGAGCAGCACCTGGATTTCCACCAGCACCGGGCGGGAGCCTTCCAGCCCGGCGAATACGGCGCTGCCGGACACGTTGCCGCGGCGCTCCGCCAGGAACAAGGCGGACGGGTTCGGCACTTCTGCGAGGCCGGCGGCGGTCATTTCGAAGACGCCGATCTCGTCGGTGGCGCCGAAGCGGTTTTTCACGCCGCGCAGGATGCGGAATTGGTGGCCGCGATCGCCTTCGAAATGCAGGACGACGTCGACCATGTGCTCGAGCACGCGGGGGCCGGCGAGCGTGCCCTCCTTCGTCACGTGGCCGACCAGCATGAGCGCAAACCCCTGGGTTTTGGCGGCGCGGATCAGCTCGAACGCGGCGGCGCGGACCTGGGTGACGCTGCCGGGGGCGGAATCGACCCCGTCGGTCCACATTGTCTGGATCGAATCGATCACCACCAGGGCGGCGTCCGGGAATTTGTCGAAGCTCGCCAGGATGTCGCCGAGCTGGGTGGCGGCGGCGAGCTCCATCGGCGCCTGGGTGAGGCCGAGGCGGCGGGCGCGCAGGCGAATCTGGTCGATCGATTCCTCGCCGGAGATGTACAGCACGCGCTTGCCCGCGCGGCCGAGCGCCGCACCGGCCTGGAGCAGCAACGTGGATTTGCCGATGCCGGGGTCGCCGCCGACCAGCACGACGGAGGCCGGGACCAGGCCGCCGCCGAGCACGCGGTCGAATTCGGCGATCGTGGTGGGCACGCGCGGCGGCGGCGGCGAGGTGCCGGAGAGGCCAAAAAATTCGATGCTCTTGCCGCGCGGCGTGGCGGCTTGCTTCAGGCCGCCGGGCAAGGCGCGGATCACGGCCTGCTCGTCCAGCGTGTTCCAGGCGCCGCAGGCCTCGCAGCGGCCGGCCCATTTCGGGAAGACGCTGCCGCAGGCCGAGCAGACGAAGCGCGCCGCCGGCCGCGCCATCAGCTGACGGGGGGGCAGTGCCGGACCGGCGGCGATCCGTCCGAGCCGGCAGGTGACGACGGACCCATGCTCAGCCTGGCTGCCAGCCGAAACTCGTGCTGAGGAACGCCTGCAGGCCGGCCTGGTCGGACGGGCCGAGATTGAGGGCGGCGAGCTGTGCGGCCGCGACCATCGCCGGTTGCAGTGTGACCCAGCTCGCACTGGCGGCGGCGGCGAGGGCGGGCGAGGTCATCGCCCCGGCGGCGGCGGTGCGCCACTGCGCCACCGCGTCCGGGTCGCAGAGTTTCGGCAGCACCACCAGGAAATCCAGCCGGGCGGCGGCGGCGGCGGCGTGATAGGCGCCGTCCAGCGCCGTACTCGCGTCACCGCTGAAGGCCAGCGCGTCCGGCAGGCCGGGAAACAGCGGGTCGGGGCCGGCCGTCCCGCTCGCGGTGGCGGCGCCGAGGCAGAACACCGGCACGCCGCCATTGGCGGCCAGCGGCGCGATGTCCTCTGGCACGCCCTCGCCGGCGACGAAGACGGCGTCCGCGGCGCCGTTGACGAAGGCCTGGGTCTTCGCGGCGATGTCCCGCAGGCCGAACAACGGGGTGATTTTCACGCCCATCCTGGTCAGGGCGACCAGGGCGGCGAGGTCGTTGCTCTGCGGCTGGTCGACGGCGAGGCGAAGCGGCGAGATCGACCGCAGCCCTTCGAGGGTCGCCGGCTTGCCACCGAGCCGGACCACCAGCACGCCGGAATTGGTGGCGGCCATCACCGGTACCCAATGGGTCGGGTCGAAATGCACCCGGTCGTCGCCGGTCAGCCAAGCGATCAGGGCGGCACCCGGAAGAATGGCGGCGGTCCTGCCGTCCGGAATCACCAGCGCGTCCAACTGGTTGGCGCCGGTGACGCCATCCAGTCCGCCATCCGTTTGCGTGACGATGGCCGGGCTGCCGGCGTAACAGGATGACAGCGCGAGCGCGCAGGCATCCCCCCAGCGGCTGGTCTGATCGCCGGCGGGACCGGCGACGAGCAGAGACAGCGGTGCGGCATTTGCTCTGGCATTTGCTCTCGCATTTGCTGTCGCATTTGCTTTGGCAATGCGCGGCAACAGCGGCCCGCAGGCCGCCACCGTCAAGCCCAGCATGATCTGCCGGCGTGTTGGAACCAAAACCACTCCCCTGCTATCCGCGCCGGAGACGACCCGGGCGTCGCGAATTTTTGTTCCGCTCGCGCATTTTATGAATCGTAGCTGACCAGCGCATCGAACGGAACCGATAATTTGTCTCGGCCATGCAAAAATTTCAACTCGATCAGCGCCGCGGCGGCCACAACTTCGGCGCCGACGTTCTGTAACAACTTGATACCGGCGGCCATCGTGCCGCCGGTGGCGAGCAGATCGTCCACCACCACGACTCGCGCTCCGGTTGCAACCGCGTCCGCCTGGATCTCGATTCGGTCGGTGCCGTATTCCAGATCATAGTCGAGTCCTACGACGGCGCCAGGCAGCTTGCCCCGTTTGCGCAGCATCACGAAACCGCAGCCAAGGTTGAGAGCCAAGGGTGCGGCCAGCAGGAATCCTCGGCTTTCCACGCCCGCCAGCACACTGGGGTGGTAGGCGCGCACGGTGGAGGACAGCCGGCCCATCGCGACCTGCCAGGCGTCGGCGTTCCGCAGTAACGTGGAGATATCGTAAAACAGAATGCCGGGCTTGGGAAAATCCGGCACGCCGCGGATGTGATCTTTCAGGTCCATGGCGCGAGTATAGCCGAGCGGCCCCTGCCGGCAAACTAGTCGAGGGCCTGCCGCAGATCTTCGATGATGTCGTCGATATGTTCGAGCCCGATGGACAACCTGACATAGCCGTCCGAAACGCCGGTGGCGAGTCGGTCTTCCGCGGAAAGCTGGCTGTGGGTGGTGCTGGCGGGATGGATGGCGAGGCTGCGGGCGTCGCCGATATTCGCGACATGGTAGAACATTTTCAGGCGGCTGATGAAGTCGATGCCGGCCGGCTTGCCGCCGGCGAGTTCGAAGCCGACCAGCCCGCCATAGCCGCCGGCGAGGTATTTTTCCGCGCGGGTCCTCGCCGCACCCGTCGCCTGGCTGGGATGGATCACTTTCGTAACGTCCGGCCGCTCTTTCAGGAATTTCACCACCGACTCAGCGTTGCGGCTATGCTGGGCGATGCGCAGCGGCAGGGTTTCAAGCCCCTGGATGATCTGGAACGCGTTGAATGGGGCAAGCGGCGCGCCGAGGTCGCGGAGCAGCACGACTCGGGCGCGGATGATGTAGGCGATCGGCCCGAGCGGCTTCACCGCCTCGGTCCAGACCGCGCCGTGATAGCTGTTGTCCGGGGTGTTGAGGAGCGGCTGGCGTTCCGGAATCGCCGACCAGTCGAAATTGCCGCCGTCGATGATCACCCCGCCGATCGAGGTGCCGTGGCCGCCGATATATTTGGTGGTGGAGTACACCACGATCGCGGCGCCGTGGTCGAACGGGCGGGCCAGTAGCGGGGCGGCGGTGTTGTCCATGATGAGCGGAATGCCGAGCGGGCGGCCGATCGCGGCGACCTCGGCGATCGGGAATACGGTCAGCTTCGGGTTCGGCAAGGTTTCCGCGTAGTAGGCGCGGGTTTTCGCGTCGGTGGCGCGGGCAAAGGCGTCCGGGTCCGCGGGATCGACGAAACGGACCTCGATGCCCTGATCCTTCAGCGTGTTGGCGAACAGGTTCCAGGTGCCGCCGTACAGATCGGTCGAGGAGACGATGTTGTCCCCCGCGCGGGCGAGGTTCTGGATGGAATAGGCGGAGGCGGCCTGGCCAGAGGCGACGGCAAGGGCGGCGACCCCGCCCTCGATCGCGGCGAGGCGATCTTCCAGTACCGCGTTGGTGGGGTTCATGATGCGGGTGTAGACGTTGCCGAATTCCTTCAGCGCGAACAGATTGGCGGCGTGTTCCGGGCTGTTGAACTGGTAGGAAGTGGTCTGGTGAATCGGGACCGCGACCGAGCCGGTGCTGGGGTCGGCGCGCCAGCCGGCGTGCAAAGCGAGGGTTTCCGGGTGTTTCGAGATGACGGCCATTTTGGATGCTCCCTACATTATGTTGGGCGCTATCCTACCGTGTAAAAGTCTAGCCGGCAAATAGGCAATTAGAGCGGCATGGCTTGAAGTCGAGTGGCGCAGCGACCCGACTGAGCCATGAAATTGCTCGCCAAACCAAGGCTAGAGCATGATTGGAGTTAAGCAATCATGCTTTAGGCGGCGCAGCTCTCGAAACCGCGGCGGAGCTGGGGCCGGTTCAGGTCGCGGCCGATGAAGACGATCCGGCTGGTGCGCGACTCTCCGTCCTTCCAGGCTGCGACGTAGTCGCCGTCCGCGATCATGTGGACGGCCTGGAAGGCGAAGCGGCGGTCCTTGTTCTGGTAGGACAGGATGCCCTTGGTGCGCAGGATGTTCTGCCCCTGGGTCTGCAGAATGTGGCTGATCCAGGCGTTGAATTTCTGCTCGTCGAGCGGCTTGTCGGTGGCGAGGCTGATCGAGGTCAGGTGTTCGTTATGGGTGTGCGAATCTTCCTCCAGAAAATCCGGCACGGAGTCGAGGACGCGCTTGAGGTCGAAGGCGGCGAGGCCGAGCAGTTTTTGCACCGGCACGTCGCCGCGCGTTGCGTGGTTGATGTCCGCGTAGCGGTTGATGGCGCGGATTTTCGTCTCCACCTCCGCCAGTTCCGCCGGCGTGACCAGATCCAGCTTGTTGAGGACGATGACGTCCGCGAACGCGATCTGATCCGCGGCTTCCGGCGAGTCTTCGAGTCGGGCCGCCAGGTGCTTTGCGTCGACCACGGTGACGATGGCGTCGAGCCGGGTTTTTGCCTTCACGTCTTCGTCCACGAAAAACGTCTGGGCGACCGGCGCCGGATTGGCGAGGCCGGTGGTCTCGACGATGATGCCGTCGAATTTCCCCGCCCGTTTCATCAGGCCGTTGACGATGCGGATCAAATCGCCGCGGACGGTGCAGCAGATGCAGCCGTTGTTCATCTCGAAGACCTCTTCGTCGGAGTCGACGACCAGGTCGTTATCGACGCCGAGCTCGCCGAACTCGTTGATGACCACGGCGTATTTCTTGCCGTGGTTCTCCGAAAGGATGCGGTTGAGCAGGGTGGTCTTGCCGGCGCCGAGATAGCCGGTCAGGACGGTGACGGGGACGAGGTCAGGCATGGGTCTGCTCCGGTGCGGGGTCTGGCCCTTTCATTTGGGCGGCGGCGAGGCCGAGGCCAAGCATATACATCAACCAGCCCTCGTGGGGCAGGATTGCGAAAGAATCGGTGGAGGCGAACGGCCAGGCGTAGGTGAGCACGCCGGCGAACAGGCCGACGCGCAACGGATCGGGCCGCCGCCAGAGCGAGCGGGCGAGAGCGCTGAGCCAGGTCAGGTTCAGGGCCGCGAACAGCGCGAGGCCAGGAAAGCCGGCATCGGTAAGGGCCTGCAGGTAGAAATTATGCGGATGGATGTTGCAGGCGGCGAGCGCAAGGGTGGTGGGGGCGATGCCGAGCGCCGGAAAGCCGGCGGCGAAGCGTGGCGCGGGGCATAGCGTCTTGAAGCCGTTAAAACCGTAGCCGTGCCAGGGCGAGGCGAGGCCCATGGTGGTGGCGCGGGTGTACAGCTCGCCATACGGGGACACCGCGAAGCGGCTCATCTGGTAGAGAAAGTGCAGGACCAGCTTGTGGTAAG
>Ga0116230_10006872_pt1 | contig 11244 bp, 10 predicted proteins | sample S1TSphfallax_3_FD_88678 | JGI IMG/M metagenome (GOLD analysis project Ga0116230, IMG submission 88678) | Host-associated microbial communities from peat moss isolated from Minnesota, USA - S1T2_Fd - Sphagnum fallax MG | ecosystem: Host-associated > Plants > Peat moss > Unclassified | place...
CGCCGTCACGCCGCCCGCGACCGTGGTACTGCCGCCGCTCTGGAATTCGTTGCCGGCCTTGATGTCCCCATATATCGCGTTCGAAGAACCTAGGAAGACGTTGCCGCCGACGTACCCGGACTGGCCCGGATAGGTGGCGCCCACCCAGCTGCCGGCGAGGAAGGCGTAGTTGCCGAGGCCGCTCGAGGCGGTCGAATTGTAGGTCGTCGTCGACACGGTGCAGAACTGGGTCGGATAAGTGGTGGTGAACAAGCTGTTGGTGCAGACGCCGGTGGGCGCATAGGTCACGCCACCGGCGGTGCCGCTGTAACCGGCATAGTTCGGTGCATACACGGTCACGGACCCGGAGGTGGTAATGTTGCCGGTCGCGACGAAGGTGTTGTAATAGGTGCCGCCGCCCAGCGAAAGGTTGCCTTGGAACCACGCGATGCCCGGCGCGAGCGTGATGCTCGAGGAACTGGACACCGACCACGTGCCGCTGCTGTACGAGAAACATTCGTTGTAACTCGAATACCCGTTGCAGATCTTCAGGGCGCCGGCCGGGGGCGAACCCGAGCCGCAGGTGACCGTGAGACTGGTGCCTGTCGACGTCGGCGAGGCACACAGATAGTCGTAATAGCCGCCGCCGGTGTATTGCCCGATGTAGTAGGTCCCCGTGGTTTCTCCGCTCACGTTGGTGACCGCAACCTGGGCGTTGCCCTGAGCGTTGACCGTGAAGGCGTAGTTAGCCGCGGTTTGCAAGGTGTAGGCATTGAACTGCGTCGAGGTGAGTGACACCGCCACGGCGGGCGTGATGGTCACGGTGTTCGGTGAGACGTGCGTAGCCGCAACCGTGGCGCCCGAGCCCAAGGATAAGGTGCCGCCGTAGGTGCCGGCAGTGACCTTGGCGCCTGCGGCGACGGTGAGGTTTTGTGCGATGTCGACGGTGCCGATGGTGCCGCCGCTGCCGAGAGAGACGCTGCCGTCGGTGTTGACCACCGCGGCGCCGGCCGCGCCGGCGCTCAAGTCCACGCCGGTGACGGACGGCGCTGGACAGGTGCTCGCGTTGGTGGTGCTGCCGCCACTGTAGCCCTGAGCCGAGCACGAGGCCGCCGGTGTTGGGCTGATGCGGGCGTTGATGGTGCCATTGGCGGTGAAGCCCGCCGCGCTTGACACCGAACCATTCGCGAGCGCGGTGCCGGACACCGCGGCGGCCCCGGTTCCGCAGATGTTCCGCTGCGCACTGGCCGAGACCACGCTGACCGAGCCGCTGATGACGATGTCGCAGTTGGAGTTCAGGGTCTGGAACGAGGAGCCGCTGGTGATGTTGATGGTGCCCGTCGAGTTGATGACGCTCACGCCGGTGATGGTGTTGCCGCTGGTGCTGACGTCGCCTAAAACGTTGATTGCGTATTGCGTGGTCGAACCGGTCGCCTTTTGGATGGTGATCGAGCCGCCCAAGACTAGATTGCGGTTGAAGTTGAGGGCCGGCGTGTTGGTCGTACCGCTGGTGCTCACGACGTAGACGGCCTGCACGGTCGAGGTCGCCTGCGCCGTGGTGCCGCTCGCGGTGGTGCCGGTGACCGTGGCCGTGAAGGTCGTCGGACTCGAGGCACTGTCCACGGCGGTCAACGTGGCAGCCACACCGCTCACCCCGGTGATGGTGAGCGGTGTGCTCGCGGCGGCGACCACGCCGGCAATGCCGGTCAAATTGCCGCTGGTCTGCAGCGCGGCCAGGTACTGGCGCACCACTTCGACGCCGGTCCACGCCTTGAGCTGTGCTTGCACTTGGGCGTGGCTCGCCATGGACAGCGCCTGATTACTGCGCACATAGGCAGCCGAGCCCAATACCGTGGCGGTGAACGCCAGGCCGAACAACACCGCCACCACGACCGTGATGTAGCCACGATTGGCAGCGCGGCCCCCGCGGCGCCGCAACCGGGCTACTGGAAATTCATGAGGCATTGCTGCGAACTCACGGTGGCGCCGATGCTGTTGGTGCTGCTGATGGTGACGATGTATTTTGCGGTGGTGGCGGTGATGCCGTAAGGCTCGCAGGTCTGCTGGGTCACGGTGAAATTCATGGTCGCGGTGCTCGAGCTGGCCACCGGGACCGTGGTCCACGGGATCGTCGAATACGCCAAGGCATTGACGCAAGTGTAGGGTTCCAGGTACTGCAGGCCGGTGGCGGACGGCGCGAATCCCGCGCATTGGGTGGTCGCGCCGCTCTGCGTGGCCCACACGATGGCGTTCGCCTTGACGCCGGCTGCCGCCACGGTACCGGTCAATGTGGTCCCGGTGAGCACCGCGCCGGTGAGCGGTACGATCTGGGTGCCGAAGCTGGCACCCGCAATCCCGTAGCCCGCGTCCTCGACCGACACTCCGGTGCGCAACAAGAGCGACGCCAGCTGACTGTCGTTGGTACTGCTCTGCATGGCCACGGTCGTCACCTGGAGGGTGTTGTGATACACCGACAGCAGTCCCACCGTGGCGATCAGCGACACCACCAAGCCCACCATCAGGCTCACCAAGGACATGCCGCGCTGGGTGTTCATGCACTTACTGCGAGATGGTCATCACGCCGTTCCCACCCAAGAGATTCTGCGCGGTGGCGTTCGAACTCGGCGTGGAGAAGGCCATGGTGGTGACCACACCCGCGGGCAGGGTCACGGCTTGCGCGCCGCTCGCGGTGCTTATGCTGACGGCAGCTTCGCTGCAGGTCGGCGTCGCCAGCGACAGCGTGTAGGTGCTCAACGTGACGCTGGCCTGGGAGGTTCCCGCGCAGAGGCTGGACACACCCGTGCTCGACAGGGCATTGGCCATCTGATCCAGCACCGCGCTTTGCGTGGTCACGTAGCGTTGGCTCACCACCACCCGCGAACACGTAAAGGCGAGGCCCAAACCCATGATTGCGGCGATCACCGTGCCAACCAGGGACTCGATCAACGCATCGCCGCGCTGCCGTACGGGCGGACGGCGGTCAGTAGAGCGTGACCGTTTCATTGCTGGAGGAATTGCCGCGTGTGAAGGTAAAGGCCGTCAAGGCAGAGGGTTCGCCCCGGTTGTCGAAATCCAGCGTCAGCGGCGTGGTGGTCGTGGCCGCCACCGCGTTCAGGCTGGTGGTCACCAGGCCGGAGTAGGTCGTGCACCACTTCACATTCGCGCCTAACGTGGCGGCGGTACAGCCGGTCCCAGTGCAGCCGGTGCCGGTGGAAGCGCCGGTGCAAACGTAGACGGTGGCCGTGGTGCCGTCCGTGGTGATTTTCATGCCGGCCGCAGCCGTGGGCACGGCCACCGCATTCGGATTTTGCAGAGCCAGCGCTTTCGCCACGTTGAACCCCTCGGTGACCTGCGCCACCGCGGTGTGGGTCGAAGACCGGTTCACCCAATCGCTTGCGAGTGGTGCGGTGGTGAGCACCAGCAAGGCGACAATGGCCAGCGTCACCACCACCTCGATCAGGGTGAAGCCGCTGCACTTGCGCACCCTTCACCAACTCGAGAAGCCGCAACCGCTGCCACTGGCGGTACGAACGTTGCCGGACGTCAGCGTCAGCGTACATTTGCCGTCAACCGAGGCGGCCGTCACCGTATACGTCGTTGAGCCCGCGGGCGAGGACAGCGAGTACGTGTAATAAGATCCTTCCGCGGGGGCCCAGGCACCGAAATCCGATTGCTGCTGAGTGGTGCGTGCGGTAACGAGAGCTGCAATGGTGGTCCCAGCCGCGTAGGTCGGATAGGCCAGGGTCTTTTGATAGTCATTTTCGTAGACCAGGCTGAGGGCGACCAGATCGGCCGACGCACCCTTGGCGCGGCTTTGGCCGACGTAACTCGAATACGAGGGCACGGCGATGGCCGCGAGGATCGCGATGATGGACACGCTCGTCAACAACTCCAAGAGCGTGAATCCCGCAGAGCGTCGCGCGTCGCGGCGGACGATCCGGTCGGTTGGTCGATGCACGGTCATGTGATTTCCTTGCCCTAAAATTCTTTGCTTGAGCCAAGCAAATGCGAAGTCCACTTCTATCGACCGACAGCTTTACTCATTTAGCTGCACTGCGATGTGATCGTGCTTCCATTTCCAGCCGGGATGGCACGCCATCGTGATCATTACTGGAGTGGAGTCGCAGATTGAGGGTCGCGGATGTGACGTAAAACCGCCGGAAGATTTGCCCGGCCGGGCGGAAGCGTATTCCCTGACATGACGCGGTCAGGGCTACTCACGGCGCTCAACATAATGACGCGCGAGCGGCGTCGCCGCTGCCTCCCGCAGAAGCGGACGGCAGCGGCGGTTGTGGTCCGACCAAAGGCTATTGCACCGAGATCTGTTTCGGGGTTTGCTCGACATTATCCGGCAGCGAAAAACTGCGCTCGCCGCTGACATCCGACGAAGGTGACCATTCGAGCTTGGACAATCAATTCAGGCCACCGCAACCTGCGGCTTGCTGTGCCAGTAGGCCTTGCGGACATAGTGGTCGTAGAGCGCCGCTTCGGCGTCACGGCTGTACAGTGCATCTTCATCGTAGGCAGGCGCATCCTTGACGGCCTGCCGGTCGAGCGACACGTCGACATAAGATCCGCTCCAGCTCACCTTCTTGATCCACTCGGGCGAGACCAGTACCTTGTGACCGACCCACCAGTTGCTGGTGTTCACGATCAGATAGCGGATGGACCACGTGGCGTCGTCCAGCAGGAAGCCTTGCACGTGACCGATCTCACCGTCGTTCGCGCGGATGTGATACCCCTTGACCGCATCGCAGCTGCGCAAATGCGGATCACCATCGTCCGCGGACGCGGCGCGTAGATAGCCACTGTAGCCATCGTAATCCTGCGCATCCATGCCCTGGCGATAAGTGCCAGGATAGTAATTGTCGCCCCACAAGCTGCAGCCACCCCAGTAATACGGATAGCCGTAATAGCCGAGGTACGTTCTCTCGTATTGGCGTGACACCGGTTTGTCGGTCTCAATTCCAGGCCCGTTCTCGATTTGCTTCTTGGATATCGTCGCCGGGAGGATGTTCCCCGCCCAGTCGGGTTGGTGGATCGCGTAGGGAGAAACCAACACGTCGCGGCCGCCGAGCCAGGCACTGGTATCGACGACGATATAGCGGATGACCCAGGCCTCATCGTCGAAGTAGAAATCTTTGACCTTGCCGAAGGTGCCGTCGGTCGCGCCGATGGCAAAACCTTCCAAACTTTTCACACTGCGCAACATGATCGCCCTCCTGATTAAATATCGGAACCGTAATGTAGCCAGAGTCTACGGAGGCGGCGTTGTGGTCGTCTGTTCGTTCTCCCACATGCGCAGAGCGAAAGACCTGGGCGTCGGTGTGTGCTGACGTACAGACCATGACGACCGGCGATGTTGAACTGTTCTTCCAACACTGGGAGTCACCGAGAAATCACCACGAGTTACCAAAGTCTAAGAAGATTGCGGCCTCGGCGGCTTGCTACAAAAATTTTCCAGGAGTCAATGTCATGTCGAAAATGCACGTTGCGATGGTCGAACAGTTCAAGCATCCGTTGGTGCTGCGCGAATGGGACATTCCCTCGCCGGGCCCCGGTCAAATTCTCGTGAAGACCGAGTTCTGCGGCGTGTGCCACACCGATATCCACGCAGCCGATGGCGATTGGCCCGAGAAGCCGACCCTGCCTTTCATCCCTGGTCATGAGGGCATCGGCCGGGTGTTTGCCGTCGGTGCGGGCGTCAAGATCGTCAAGGAAGGCGATCGCGTCGGGGTGCCCTGGCTGCATTCGGCTTGCGGGCATTGCGAGTATTGCCTGACCGCCTGGGAAACCATTTGCGCCGAAGAGACGTTCACCGGTTACAACTCGAATGGGGCGTTCGCCGAGTATCTCCTTGCGGATCCGAACTACGTGGCACATATTCCTGCAAGGTTATCCGCGGAGGCCGCTGCGCCGATCATCTGCGCGGGTATCACGAGCTATAAGGGCATCAAACAAACCGAAGCGAAGCCGGGCGAGTGGCTGGTGGTGTCGGGTATCGGCGGCCTGGGTCACCTCGCCATTCAATATGCAAAGCACATGGGGCTCAAGGTATGCGCCGTGGACATCGATGACGGCAAGCTGGCGCTCGCGAAGAGCTTGGGTGCGGAGGTCACGGTCAATGCCAAGGGTCACGATCCGGTGGCCTCGGTCAAGAAAGCAACCGAAGGAGGTGCTCATGGCGTTCTCATCACGGCCCCGTCGCTGTCCGCGTTCAAGCAGGGCGTCGGTATGACGCGCAAACACGGGATTTGCGTACTCGTGGGGATACCACCAGGCGATTTCCCGGTCCCTCTGTTCGATGTGGTGGCGAGCTGTATCAGTATTCGCGGCTCGTTCGTCGGCAACCGAGAGGACCTTGCGGAAGCCTTGAGTTTCGCCGCCGAAGGCAAGGTCAAGGCGGACATCGAATTGCAGCCCTTGTCGGCGATCAACGAGGTGTTCAAACGGCTCGAGGCGGGCGATGTACCGGGACGCGTCGTGCTGCAGTTCCCATGAACGGTCATGAGGCCGGTTGGAAAGCGGAGTCAGTGTGGCTCAGCGTACCGACTCCTGCGAATCGTGCCTGTACAGTGAGGTGGTGATGAAGTCGATGTGGACGGCCTTGGACCTCGGGAGAGCGAGAGTGAGTTATGTAAATCATGCGATCGTCTGGATGGACCACAGCGACGCCAAAGTTCACCGCTTTGGCGGAGGTGAGGACTCCGAAGTGCAGATCCACTCGCATACGTCGCTGCAACGTCTGCATCATGGAGCGGGCGGTTGGGAGGCGGGCGGTAACCCGCCGCAGGATGGCGAATTCTTCCGGCGAATCGTCGCGACGCTGGATCACACCGCCGGGATCGTCGTCACCGGTCCAGGGAATGCCAAGACGGCATTTAAGACATTCATCGACGATCACTGTCCCGATCTTGAATCGCACGTCCTTGCAGTCGAGTCGGCCGATCACGGCGATCAGGCGCTGCTGGCGATGGGCCGCGACTATTTTCGGAGCCGGCAAACGCTCGCGTGACCCCCAAGGTGGCGCAGATCAGGCGAGTAGTTACTCGCTATCGATGCGTCAATACGGGTCACATCGCCCGAGAGGTAGGCACCGTTATCAACGGCCGCCTGCGAGTCGACATTGGCGCTGGCGCTTCCGCCTTGGTCGCCGGGCAATGCTGGGTAGGCAAGAGGCGAGCGTACGCTGGGCCGGATGCGCAATTTGTACGCTAGCGCGCATTGACCCTTGGCGCGAAGCCACGACCCGTGCATGGCTGCAGCAAATTTCCGACAGGGTCAACCGCTGGCCGCTGACACTTCGATCATGCTAATGGCTGTATCTTCGGCCCATATGACAGATCCAGCAGGTGTGGATGGAGTACGTGCGCCTGTGAGCGGGGACGGCGCGCGTTGGGCGGTGGGCATCGTGGTGCCCGCCCGCAACGAGGAGCAGAGCATCGCAGCGACGGTGGCATCGATTCGCGAGGCGTTATCGAACTGCCGGCTGCTCGGCGCTTGGATCGTGGTCGTCTGTGACAGCTGCACCGACCGGACGGCAAGTTTCGCCGTGCGTGCGCTCGGCGATGCTGGAGAGATCATCGAGCGCCAGGCGGGCTGCGTCGGCGCCGCCCGCGCGCTCGGCGTGGAAGCGGTGGCGATGCGCTTCAAGAACATCCCCAAAGACCGATTGTGGATCGCCAACACGGATGCCGACACGACCGTGCCCACCGATTGGATCTCACGCCAGCTGCCTTTTGCCGACAAAGGGTGGGCCGCGATTGCCGGCATCGTCCGTGTGGATTCGATCGATGGCGAGCACGGCAGCATCGTCGATCGAGCGTTGGCCAACTATACCGTCGGGCTCGATGGTGGCCATACGCATGTACACGGCGCCAATCTCGGCTTCCGGGCCGACGCATACGTTAGTGTCGGCGCGTGGCGCAACATCCCACTGGCCGAAGACCATTGGCTGTGGACTCGTTTGCAGGCGGGAAAATGGCCGGCTTTATCGACGGTCGACGTGGTGGTCACCACCAGCGGCCGACCCACCGGGCGGGCGGCGGGTGGCTTCGCGGATACCTTGCGAGCCAACCTGGCGAAAGACGTTTATCGCTAAAAATAGTGAGCCGTGTGGCGGCCGCGGGGAATCTGGTAAAATGTCGATTTGAGTTCAAGCCACTTATGCCTGTGTATCGTTCGAAGACCAGCACCGCGGGCCGCAACATGGCCGGTGCCCGCTCCCTGTGGCGCGCCACCGGTATGAAAGATGCGGACTTCGAGAAACCCATCATTGCCGTCGCCAATTCGTTCACTCAGTTCGTTCCGGGGCATGTGCATCTGAAGGATTTGGGGCAGCTCGTCATTGAAGAGATCGTACGTGCGGGGGGTGTGGGCAAGGAATTCAACACCATCGCGGTGGATGACGGCATCGCCATGGGCCACGACGGCATGCTGTACAGCCTTCCGTCGCGCGACATCATCGCCGACAGCGTAGAGTATATGTGCAACGCGCATACCGCCGACGCCCTGGTGTGTATTTCGAATTGCGACAAGATCACTCCGGGCATGCTCATGGCGGCGCTGCGCCTCAACATTCCCGTGGTGTTCGTTTCCGGTGGCCCCATGGAAGCCGGCAAAACCCGGCTTGCGGGCAAAGAGGTGGCGCTCGATCTCATCGATGCGATGGTCGCCGCCGCCGACGACGCCGTGTCCGACGCCGACGTGCGAGAGATCGAGCGCTCCGCCTGCCCTACCTGTGGATCGTGCTCGGGGATGTTCACGGCGAACTCCATGAACTGCCTGACCGAAGCGCTCGGTCTCGCCTTGCCCGGCAACGGCTCGCTGGTCGCGACGCACGCGGACCGTGAGCGCTTGTTCCGCCAGGCCGGGCGCACCATCGTCGAATTGGCGAAGCGCTATTACGTAGAGGACGATGTCCGCGCCTTGCCGCGCAGCATCGCGAGCAAGGCCGCTTTCGAGAACGCCATGTCGCTCGATATCGCCATGGGCGGCTCGACGAATACCGTGCTGCATCTGCTCGCGGCTGCTCACGAAGGTGACATTGATTTTACGATGAGCGACATCGACCGCCTCTCGCGGCGGGTGCCTAATCTGTGCAAGGTGGCCCCATCGAGCCATTTTCATCTCGAAGACGTTCATCGCGCCGGCGGCGTGATGTCGATCTTGGGCGAATTGGAGCGGGCGCAGTTGCTGGATACCAGCGTGCCGACGGTGCACGCCGCGTCGCTTCGGATGGCCCTCGAGCGATGGGATATCACGCGCACGGAAGATCGCGACGTGCAAGAGTTCTTCCGCGCGGGGCCCGCCGGCATTCGTACCCAGACCGCCTTCTCGCAAAGCTGCCGGTACGCGGAACTGGACGTCGACCGCAAGTTGGGATGCATTCGCAGCCGCGAGCATGCGTACAGCCAGGACGGCGGTCTTGCGGTGCTATACGGCAACTTGGCCGAACGGGGCTGCATCGTCAAGACCGCCGGCGTCGATAAAAGCATTTTAAAATTCAGCGGGCACGCCGTCGTCATCGAGAGCCAGGATGCCGCGGTCGAGGCCATCTTGAGCGGCCGGGTCAAGGCCGGCGACGTCGTCGTCATCCGTTACGAAGGGCCGCGCGGCGGTCCGGGCATGCAGGAGATGCTCTATCCGACCAGCTACCTGAAATCCAAGGGGCTTGGCAAGGTCTGCGCGCTCATCACCGACGGGCGTTTTTCCGGCGGCACCGCGGGCTTGTCGATCGGCCATGTGTCGCCCGAAGCCGCGGCGGGCGGAAACATCGGACTCATCGAGACCGGCGATATCGTCGTGATCGACATTCCGAATCGCGTGGTGCGCTTCGAGGTGAGCGATGCCGAACTCGCGCGCCGCCGCGGCATCCAGGCCGCCAAGGGCTGGAAGCCCGTGCTGCCGCGCAAGCGTAAAGTATCTGCGGCGCTCAAGGCCTACGCCAAGTTGGTCACGAGTGCCGATACGGGGGCCGTACGCAACGTCGACTTGCTCGACGAAACCTAAGAATCGGTACTCGAGGCTGGCGCCGCCAGCGCGCGTAGCACCGCCGCCGAGGTGCCGACCGTGCCAAACAGCGTGAATGGATTACGGATGATGGCGAGCGCCGCGGCCTTGAGTTCACGGGTCACCGCCGCGGTACAGTCCTCGAGCAACAAGTTGTCGAAGCCGCGATCGGCCGCCTCGCGAATCGAGGTATGTACGCAGCATTCGGTGGTGACGCCGACGAAGATCAGATTGCGGATGCCGCGATGGCGCAGGATGTGTTCCATCTCCGTGCCGTAGAAGCAGCCGCTGCCCACCTTGTCGATGATGACGTCGTGCGGTTGAGGCGCGAGTTCGGGAATGATGGCATGCCCGGGCTCGCCGCGCACCAACATCCGCCCGAGCGGCGAGGGATCACCCACACCGGCACCGCCGAGTCGGCTGCGAAAGCGTTTCACGGCCGTGAGGTCAGCGCCATCCGGGCGATGGCCTTCACGCGTGTAGATGATGGCCAAACCGAATGCCCGCGCGGCTTCGAGCACGCGCGCGATCGGCTCGATGGGTTCACGCATCATGGCCAGGTCCGTGTTCGAGACGGTGGACAACCCGCCATCGTCGCAAAAGTCCCTCTGCATATCGATGACCACGACGGCGGTATTGCCCGGCGTGAGGTTACCGTCGTGCGGGAACGGATAGGCGTGGGCTTCGATCTGCAATGGCATGGCGCTTTCGACCGTGAGTGGATGATGGAACGAACTATTTTGGCGCAAAGTGCGCCTCGGTAAATCACTTTTTGCACCAGCGTAGTGCTGTTCGCTACCGGCAGAAAAAATCTCCCAGGCTCACTTTACCGGCAGGAATCGCCATGGTTGAATCGAGAAAATTAAAAACGAAGGGATGGATCATGACGATGATCGCCTCACCTCGGCGAATAGGCCGCGTGGCCGGCGTCACCACGGTCAGCGCCGCTGTCTTGACGGCGCTATACGGGCCGTGGGCCCGCGCGGATGACGTGGGACTGCAAGAAATCACCGTGACGGCAACCCGCCGCGAGGCCTCGGCACAAGACCTGCCGATCAGCATCACGGCCGTGTCGGGCCTGGCTCTGGAACAGGCGGGCATCGAGGACATCGCCGAACTTGCGCACTCCATGGCGGGTGTCGATTACACCGACAAGGGCCCGTTCAGCGGTGTCGCGGGCGCGAATCTCATCATTCGTGGCTTGAACAGCGATTCGACCGGGTGGTTGCCGGGGGCCGCCACGCCGATCGTCGC
>Ga0116230_10006873_pt1 | contig 11243 bp, 10 predicted proteins | sample S1TSphfallax_3_FD_88678 | JGI IMG/M metagenome (GOLD analysis project Ga0116230, IMG submission 88678) | Host-associated microbial communities from peat moss isolated from Minnesota, USA - S1T2_Fd - Sphagnum fallax MG | ecosystem: Host-associated > Plants > Peat moss > Unclassified | place...
ACGACGGCGCCGACACCGAGAGCTTGACACTCGACCAAGCTCGCCGATCCGATGTCATCGTCGCTTACGAGATGCTCGGTGCGCCGATCACGACCGAGCACGGTGGACCCGTGCGACTCTATGTAGCGCCGATGTACGGCTATAAGTCCTTGAAGTGGCTCTCGGCGATTCGCGTCGTCGATCAGGTCCAGCCGGGATTCTGGGAACAGAACGGCTACGCCGTCGACGCGTGGGTCGGTGCGTCGAACGGCCTGCACGATGCTCCGATCTCATGAGCTCCGAAGTGCTGGGCTCCGAGCCTGCTGGCGCAACGGTGGCGCCCACCTCACTCGTGCCGCCTTGCCCGGCACGCGTCTCCAGACGCAACATCGAGCGCTTCGATCGAGTCGAACGCGCCGCCCACTGGGCGAACGCCACACTGTTCATCATCGTGATGGTCACCGCTGTACCGCTCTACTTCGGCTCGATCTCGGGCATCTTCGGCCGACGTGAACTCATCGCGCAGATCCATACGTGGGCAGGGGTCGCTCTGCCGGTGCCGCTCATCATCACCCTCGCCGGCCCGTGGGGTGCGCGCTTTCGACATGACCTGCGGCGGGTCAACCGGTGGACTGCCGAGGAGCTGCGCTGGCTTCGAACGCTCGGATCACAGCACCTCACACGACCCGACAAACTCAATCCCGGCCAAAAGCTGAACACTGCCTTCACGGGAGGCGTCATCCTCGTCATGTTGGCGTCCGGCTCCGTCATGCGCTGGAACGACCACTTTCCCTTGTCGTGGCGCACGGGTGCCACCTTCGTCCACGACGTCGTGGCCTGGATGGCTTTCGCTGTCGTCACCGGGCATGTGGTGATGGCCGTGACCCATCCGGGGGCGATGATCTCGATGCTCACCGGCAAGGTCTCTCGTCAGTGGGCGGCGATCCACGCACGTGGCTGGCTCGACGAGATCGACCGGGGCAGCCAGGGCGACGAACTCGGGCGGGGCGGCTGCGGCAGCCAGGGCGACGAGCTCGGGGCGGCCAGCCAGGACGTTGGCACCGAGCGATGAGCTACCCCAGGCCGGCGAGCGTCGCTACCTCGTCCACGATGGCCGGCCAAAGCTCTCTCGGCAGATCGTGGCCCATCCCCGGATAGCTCACGAAGCGCGAGCCGGGGATGGACTCCGCAGTGGCCTGACCAGCACGCAGGCGGAACACCGGGTCCGCCTCGCCATGGATGACGAGCGTCGGGGCATCGACGGTTGCAAGCGCGCCTCGACGGTCCGACGAGCTCATCATCGCTGCGAGCTGGAACAGGCGACCTACCGCGTCGTCGGATCGCTGGAACTGTTGCGTCCCAACGGCACGAAGCCACTCCTCGTCGTGAGCAAAGCCCGGCGAACCAATCGTCCGATAGAGCGAGATGTGCGCCTCCCCTGCCTCTACAGCAGAGGTCGGAGCCCGGCGCACGAGAGACGACAGTGCTGTGAGTGAGCCGCGCCCGACACGCAGCGACGGCGTAGACATCACCGAGACCAGCCCACAGACCCGGGCCGGCCAACGACTGGCGACCACCTGGGCAATGGCGCCGCCTTGAGAGCAGCCCATGACGACGGCACGATGCCAGCCGAGGGCGTCGAGCACGGCGATGGCATCGCCAGCCATCTCGTCGAGACCGTAGCGTGCAACGCTCTTCGGCTGAAGCACCGCACGAATGCGTCCAGGCGATCGGCCCACCGTATGGTCCGACATGCCGACATCTCGATTGTCAAAGCGAGCCACGCTGAACCCACGTTGCAGGAACATTGCGCACAGCTCGTCGTGCCAGTACAGCATCTGCGCTCCGAGACCAGCGACGAGCAACAACGGCACCCCATCGGATGGACCGGCCAGCTGGTAGGCGATGCCCACCTCACCCTCGGTTGTGTGAGTGACGGGGGTCCACTCGGGAGCCGCAGCGCTGATGCCTTCCACCATTAGGCGGCCCCCAGCAGCTGGCCCGAGGAGGTAGCCCCCACTAACTCACCCCCACTAGCTGGCCGCTGCCAGCGCTCGAGGGGCGCGCGCAGGTGCGATCGAGGTCTTCGTCGTGACCCTTTGTCCGGCCACGAGGATTTCGAGGTCCTCGGGCTGCAACGGCCGGGAGAACAGGTAGCCCTGCCCGATGTCGCACCGCTCGGCTCGCAGGAGTTCAAGCTGGTGCGGTTCTTCGATGCCCTCGGCCACCACTTCGAGCCCGAAATCCCTGGCGAGCTGGATGATCGTGTGGATCACGCTGTTCGCCTCATCGCCCGCGGCGATCTTCATGACAAACGAACGATCGATCTTCAAAATGTCCACGTCGAACTCGTCCAAGTGGGCAAACGATGAATATCCCGTCCCGAAGTCGTCGATGGCCACTCGCACGCCGAGGGCCCGCAATGCAGCAAGCTGAGGTTGCATGGACGACGGGTCGCGTGCGAGCGCGCTCTCGGTAAGCTCGAGAACGAGCCTTGCGGGATCGAGACCACTTTCGGTGAGTGCGGTACGCACCTCCGAAATGATCACCGGGCTTTCGAGCTGACGCGCCGACAGGTTGACCGCCATGGTCAAGCGGTGACCTCGCGAGTCCCACTCGACCGCTTGGCGACATGCCTCCCGCAATACCCAGCGTCCGACAGCGGTGATGAGTCCACTCTGCTCGAGTGCGGGGATGAACTCGTCGGGATAGACCGGTCCGCGCTCGGGATGCGTCCAACGAATGAGTGCCTCGACGCCGGTGATGGTGCCGTCAGAGAGGTCCACGGTCGGCTGGTAGACGAGGTGGAACTGCGATTGCGCGATGGCGGTGCGCAAGTCGGTGTCGAGGTCGAGGCGGATGCTCACGGCCTCGCGCATCTCCGGGACGTAGACGACCACTCGGTCGTGACCCGCCGTCTTGGCGACATGCATGGCCACTCCAGCGTCTCGAACGAGCTCGGCAGCGGAGATCCCTTGCCCAATGGCGATGCCGATGCTGGCGGTGACGCTGAGCGACGACCGATCGGTCCCATCGAGTTCGGCGAGCTCGTAGGGCTGGCACACTGCATCGAGCAGCCATGTCGCCACGAGCTCGGCACCCGAAGCGATCAGATCGCCGGTGAAACTGACAATGAAGGTATCGCCCCCGAAGCGCCCGAGCGATGACGGCACAACCACTTCGTGACTCAGACGGCGACCGAGCTCTTTGAGGATGGTGTCACCAATGGCGTGGCCATAGGCGTCGTTGATCTGCTTGAAACCATCGATCCCGACAGACATCACCGTCACCGGCGTTGGCTCTCCCGACAACTGCGCCATTGCCTGCTCCAAGCGGTCGAGGACAACTGCTCGATTTGCCAGGCCCGTCAGCGGGTCTTGAAGTGCCTGATGTTGAATGTCGTCGACAAGGCGAGCGTTGTGCAGTGCAGTTGCTGCCAGGCTCGACACTCCCGGAAGTCGCTCATTCCTCATCGAGGAGCGCTCCAGGTTCGCGAGACGTTGCCCGTCGGCCCGGTCGACAAGCACCGCCAGCCCAAAGCACACTTTGTGTGCAGCAATTGGCACCATTTCAACTCGGTCCTCAGGACACGAGACCCCGGCAAGCTCGAGCAGTCGGCTGAGCACGGGATCGGTTGTCGAGTGCGAGATGGTACGAGGGGCCGTCGCGTCCGTCATGGCGCGGACGAGCTCGGCAGTGCCAGCGTCATCAACGACCACAGGTGAAGAGCCGGGCAAGGAGACAAGACTTTCCCGATTCGATTGTGCGGTAAGCGCCAGCCTGCCAGCAGCGTCGTCCCACAGGTAGACGCCGACGCCATCGCAGTCGGCAACGGCGGGCAAGCTCCGCGCCAGACGCCAAGCGACATCCTCTGGGGTGGTGACTTCACCGAGTTCTCGCGCCAATTGGAACAGCGCGCTCATCGTCTGCGCCCGCTCCCGCGCGCTTGCCAGAGCAGCGGCAGCATCGAGCACTGCTGCAGCATGACCAGCATAAGCAGCCAAGAGCCGGCGTTCCTCTGGGAGAAAACGCCCGGCTTTTGGCTCGAAGGCGGCAAGCACACCAAAGATGTGGCTCGCGGAAGCGATCTCCACGGTGAGGCAGCAGTCCGGTCCTCCGGGAATCTCGCCCGCAAGGAGCTGTGCGGACATTGCCTCAGACGCATCTGGTGCGAAGCCGATGGCGTGAACGCGCACCTCGTTCTCGCTCGGCAAGCGCACGGCAAGCAGGTAGCGCTCTGCATCAACCCGAGTCGCTGCGCGCTCGGCGATCGTCTGCAACGCCAGGCTGCGGTCTTCGGACGAGACGAGCTGTGATGCCATCTCCTCGAGCGCAGCGAAGCTCGTCGTCAGCTCATCGAGTCGCTTACTGACGAGCTCGACCTCCACATCTGCACCCACTTCGCCACGGGGCACCCAGGACATCACGTAAAGACATCGCTGCGCTCCGTCACGCTGGCACTCCACCTCGACCACCTCGGCAGCATCCATCCCGAAGATGGTGGGTACGCCGGCCAGGACACCTGCGAGGTAGTCACAAAAAACCCGGCGACGCTCGAACGGCGCTGCAGTGCCCGACGCCACGACAGCATGGCGGGTGCTCGTGGCAAGGCAGGTGATGTGGGTGACCTGGGATTGACGAGCAGGCGTCTCGGCGATGTAGCGGACCACCTCGCCCGGATGGCCAAGCGCACGCAAGCGATCAAGGACGGGGGCGGGGCGCGAACGCATGTAGACGTCCTCGCCGACACGGCGGCCCACGGAAGGGTCGCCGACGACAATGGCGGCCGTCTCGAACAGCCGGCACATCTGGTCGTAGGTGCTCCACTCGTCGGGATCTTCGAGCACGTCGAGCGTGCGCTCGTCACCAGCGCCTTGACATACCGTCTGCACGCCGATGTCACCGACGACACGTCTGACGTACGCCAGCAGCACCTTCGACATCGAGTTCCGAAGGTGGCGATCATCGGTATCGCAAGTCACAAGCATCTGACGGCCTCCGCGCCCAGACCCTTTAGCTGTGGTGCCCGTAGCTCGCAGCTCGCAGCTCGCAGCTCGCAGGCGAACATCTCCATCACACTGCGAAGCGTGCAGGAGTAAGGGAACTCCATGGGAGGTTACGGAGTGAGCGAACGATCTGGATGTGTGATCTCTCGAGGCAACCACGGCATTGCTAACTCGCAGGCCCACCGGCCTATAAGAGTTCGACAACCGGCCAGTGAAGCACCCCAGGCGGCGAGTTCGACTGCCGGACCTTCCAGGCGAAGTGCCACTCCATCCGCGCCAGCGACATTGCCGACGCGATCGCCAAGACCTTCGAGATCGGGCAGATCGACGATGCCTGGGTCGACAATCACGACGGCGACGTAACAGCGAGCCCCCCGTGTGACCACTGACGACGACCACGACGGCCAGTTCGGACCGAGCTGCGTCTCGCCGACGCGCAACGCAGCTCCACCTCTACGCAGGTCCATAGCGGTCGCCCACGATCCGGGCACGCTCTCGCCATAGCGGCCGAGGATCACTTCGTCGCGCCAGGCGAGTCGCGCTGTGACGTCGAGCGCGATGCTCGTCCGGCTGCGGTGGATGGCTCCCGAGGCCGCCACCGACGGCTCGACGATCCAGCTGAGCGACGCGCCCGGTCCAACCGACACCGTCGTTGCTGTTGTGGACACGGCTCCGGGCTCACCTGCGCGTGCCAGCGTGGCTCCACTTGAGCGGATCGCCAAGTGCGCACCCTCACCGAGCTCGATGCCGATGTCGAGACGATCGTCGCCTACAGGTTGGGCGCCGGCGCCTACCAGGACGAGCCCATCGGGAGTGAGCCGGGCGGCGAGGGCTCCGGCGCAATGCAAGCGCTCGAGCGTGGGCATACCACCTTCCAGCCGAGCCGACCCGACGCGGACGCAGACCACGCCCACGGGTTCGCCCGCCCCGGCTGCCCCGCCCGCCCCGGCTGCTTCACCAGCTTCGGCTACTTCGGCTGCATCGGCGGCTTCGGCTACTTCGGCTGCATCGATGAGCGATGGGCTCACCGAGATGGGCTCGGCGCCAGCTCCGCTACGACGTCACGCACCCAGCTGCGCACCTCGTCGAGCCCCTCGCCGCTGCTCAGCGAGATGAACGCAGTCGGACGCGCACCCCGCTTCTCGAGCGCGTCCCTCGCCATGACGTCGAGGTCAGCTCCCACGAGCGGAGCTAGGTCGACCTTGTTGATGACGAGCAGATCCGAGCGGGTGATGCCCGGGCCACCTTTGCGTGGGACCTTGTCCCCGCCAGCAACGTCGATGACAAAGATCTGGCGGTCGATGAGCCCGTAGCTGAAGGTCGCCGTGAGGTTGTCGCCGCCAGACTCGACGAGCACGAGCTCGAGGCCGTCGAAGCGCCGCTCGAGGTCCTCGACTGCGTCGAGGTTTGCGGCGATGTCGTCTCGGATCGCTGTATGTGGACAGCAACCGGTCTCGACTGCGGTGATGCGTGCATCAGCGAGCACACCATGGCGTCGGAGAAAGTCAGCGTCTTCAGTGGTGTAGATGTCGTTCGTCACGACAGCTAGGTTGATCTCGTCCGCCAGCTCCCGGCACAACATCGCCACGAGCGCTGTCTTTCCTGAACCCACGGGACCACCGATCCCGATGCGGGCGCCCCGGGGTGTGCCGCTGCTCCCACGCCCACCTGGGCCGGCGCTCTGCCCCACCTCGCCCAGCGGGTCGTCACCATGGTCACGATGCAAAGAGTCGCTCCTTACGTGCTCGGTGGATCTCCAAAAACCGATCGAGACGCGGCGCTTGTGAACATGGCAGCTCCGCCATCGGTCGAGCGACTGCCCCGCCAGCACGGCGAGCGAGCTCGTCACACTCAGTCACGAGACTGGCCACCAGTCCCGAGGTCCCGACCGGATCGAGGCCGATGAGCCGAAGCGCCGCAGTCGCTGCGCCGGCAAGTGATTGATAGGCAACGATGCCGGCCGCATCGTGCGGCTGGAGTCCAGCTGCTGCACTAGCTACTCCGACGGCGACAGCCAAATGCGGCGCTCTCGACGTGGCGCCTGCAACGCCGCCGACGTCGCCCACCCCATCGAGAGCCTGGAAGGCGCCGTCTGCGAACATCGAGGTGACGGCACGCAGGTACTGAGCTCCCTGGCGCCGTGACATCTCGCGCGCTGCGGGCGATGCCATGCGTGCATCGATCTCCGCCGCAAGCTCGCTGAAAGCCGACCGCGCAGCGCCTTCGCACCACAGTGCGCATGCTTTGGCGGCGACATGAGCATCGAGCTCGACGACCGTCTGCAGCCTCGCCTCCAGCCACTCCCGCAGCGAGTCGAGATCCGACACAACCCCGTCGTCAACCGCCTGCTCGGTCCCGCCCGAATGCGCATGTGCACCTGAGGGCAGTCGGGCGTCGCCGAGCACGAGTGCCATCAGGCCCATGGGGTGCCTCGATCGGGCATCAGTGAGGTCGAGTCAGAAGAGGAAGTAGCGCTGGGCCATCGGCAACTGCTCGGCAGGAGAAGGCTCCATGAGCTCGCCGTCGATGCGCACAGCAAAGGAGTCCGGGTCGACCGATATCTGGGGCAGCGTGGCATTCTGCGGCATGTCGGCCTTGGTGCGGCGACGGACGTCGGCGACGGGGACGAGCCTGCGACCAAGGCCGAGCCGGTCGGTCAGGCCATCCTCAATGGCCAACGGCGCTACGAAGGCCACGCTCGTAGCAGCCGCAACCCTCGGTGCCGCTCCGAACATCGGACGAGGAAGGACGGGCCCGGGCGTCGGAATGGAAGCGTTTGCGTCACCCATCTGCGCCCAGGCAATCATCCCGCCCTTCAACACCACATGGGGTCGGACACCGAAGAACGCCGGTGACCAGAGCACGAGGTCGGCGAGCTTGCCGGGCTCCACAGAGCCGATCTCGCCGTCGAGGCCATGGGCGACAGCCGGGCAGATCGTGTACTTGGCGATGTAGCGCTGAGCTCGCAAGTTGTCCGAGCCGCCGTCGCCCGGCAAGAAGCCACGGCGACGCTTCATGACGTGCGCGGTCTGCCACGTACGAAGCACCACCTCGCCGACGCGCCCCATCGCCTGGGAGTCCGAGCCAATCATCGAGATCGCGCCGATGTCATGGAGCACATCCTCAGCGGCGATCGTGGAGGCGCGGATCCGGCTCTCGGCAAAGGCCAAGTCTTCGGGCACCCGGGGGTTGAGGTGATGGCAGACCATCAACATGTCGAGGTGCTCGTCCACGGTATTCACCGTGTGCGGCATCGTCGGGTTCGTGGAGGAGGGAAGCACATTCGCCTCGGCAGCGACTCGGATGATGTCCGGCGCGTGGCCACCTCCTGCTCCCTCGGTGTGGTAGCTGTGAATGCCACGCCCGGCGATGGCCGCCAACGTGTCTTCCACGAACCCCGCTTCATTCGTCGTGTCGGTGTGCAGCGCCACCTGCACGCCAGTCTCGTCGGCAACCGACAGGCAAGCATCGATCGCCGCAGGCGTAGATCCCCAGTCCTCGTGCAACTTAAAGCCCGAGGCACCGCCACGGAGTTGCTCGAGCATCGCCTCACGCGAGGTCGTGTTGCCCTTACCGAGCAGCGCGATGTTCACGGGGGACTGGTCGAGGGCTTCGAGCATGCGCGCCATGTTCCATGACCCCGGCGTGACGGTCGTGGCACGGGTGCCTTCATTCGGACCCGTGCCACCTCCGATCAATGTCGTCAACCCGGCGCCAATGGCCTCGTCGATGATCTGCGGGCAGATCAAGTGGACGTGGCAGTCGATGCCGCCCGCCGTCAGGATCATGCCGTTTCCTGCAAGGATCTCCGTCGACGGACCGATGACCAGCTGAGGATGGATGCCATCGCTGATGTCGGGGTTCCCCGCCTTACCGAGGGCCACAATGCGACCGTCACGAATACCCACATCGGCCTTCACGACGCCCCAGTGATCCAGCACGACTGCGCCCGTGATCACCAGGTCGGGCGTGCCCTCGGCGCGCGTTGCGATGGCTTGGCCCATCGACTCGCGGATCATTTTGCCGCCGCCGAATACCGCCTCGTCGCCGGGACCACACCGGTCTTCGGTGACCTCGATGAGCAGATCGGTGTCGGCGAGGCGGATCCGGTCCCCGGTCGTCGGGCCGTAGAGCGCGGCGTAACGGTCTCTCGACAGCTCGGTCACGGCTGGCCTCCCGGCTCACGATCGAGCGGTCCGCCAGCAAGGCCACGCAGACCGTGTACCTGCCGGCGCCCTCGCAGCGCCACGAGCTGCACCCGCCGCTCGATTCCTGGCTCGAAGCGCACGGCCGTCCCGGCCGGGATCGCAAGACGCATGCCCCAAGCCGCAGCACGGTCGAACAGCAAACCTTGGTTCGACTCGGCGAAGTGGAAGTGCGACCCGACCTGGATCGGCCGATCGGCACCATTGGTCACCACGACCTCGACGGTCGGACTCTCGAACAGGGCTACGGGTCCATCGCCGTAGACGATCTCGCCAGGGACCACGCCTGCGACTGGTGCACCTCGCTTGGCAGGAGCCGATTCGGACATCTCGGGTGCGCTCACGGTATCGGCTGGTGGACGGTGACGAGCTTCGTACCGTCAGGAAAAGTCGCCTCGATCTGCACCTCGGTCAGCATCTCCGGGACACCATCCATCACGTCCGACCTCGTCAGCACGGTACGTGCCGACGAGGCCAACTCCGCAACGCCGTGTCCCTCGCGTGCTCCCTCGAGGACATAGGACGAGATCACCGCCACAGCTTCGGGATAGTTCAATATGACGCCACGCGCTCGACGGTCTCTGGCAACCATCGCCGCAAGCGTGAGCATCAACCTGTCCTGCTCGTGAGGGCTGAGATTCACGACTTTGCACGATAGCGGCTCGGTGCTCGCCCTACCCGGTGACACCCCCGTCATTGGCGGCGACCGCCTCGTGAACGGCTGCGAAGCCGCGCCGTGACCGGCGGCGGCGCTTCCTGGTGAGCACGTCCAGCTGGTGAGCACTGCCTACGATGCAGTGGTGGAGAGTGCGAGCTTGGCGAGCTGGGGCGCATCTGAAGTCCTCCTGGCAGACCTCGCAGAGCGGACTGCATCGCGCCGAGCCGCATCGACATCGAGCGATGCTCAAGGCGGACGGGTTGTACGCGTCGACCGGACCAGCGTGCGCGTCGTCACCGGATCGACCTCTGGGCCGACCTCTGGGCCGCGTCCTGACCCAACGGCGCTCGTGGCGCCCACAAGCGGATCGCCGGCGCTGTGCGTAGGTGACTGGGTCGTCGTCGAGCACCATGGACCCGAGACGCTCGCCGTCGTCGAGCAGCTTCCCCGCACTTCCGTGCTGGTCCGCGCGGGGGGCACCTCAGGCTCTCCTCAACTCCTTGCGGCAAACGTCGACACCGTCGTCATCGCCCTCGCCCTCGATCAGGAGGTCGACGCCTCACTTCTGGAACGCTTCCTCGCAGCGACATGGAACAGCGGAGCCGAGCCTCACGTTCTCGTCACCAAGGCCGACCTGGGTGATGAGACGAGCATCGCAGCCGTGGAGGCAGTCGCCCGGAGTTCAGGTCCCGGCGTCCCCATCACGGTCGCATCGACCCGCAGCGGTCAGGGCATGGACGAACTCGGCGCACTGTTCGGTCCTGGTCGGACGGGCACGCTCGTCGGACGATCAGGCGCCGGGAAGTCGAGCGTCATCAATGCCCTCGTCGGCTCGGCGGAACTTGCGGTCGCCGAAGTCCGGGAATCGGACGGCAAGGGTCGTCACACCACGTCGTGGCGCGAGCTTGTCGCCCTGCCGACCGGCGGGGCTCTCATCGACTCCCCTGGCATCCGCTCGCTCGCTCTCTGGCTCGATACCGGCGGCATCGACGCCACATTCCCCGATATCGTTGAGCTTTCCGACCAGTGTCGGTTTTCGGACTGCTCACACGCTTCGGAGCCCGATTGTGCTGTGCGCGAGGCAATCGCCTCCGGCGCACTGGAAGAACGCAGACTGATGAGCTACGAAAAGTTGCTCGCCGAGGCCGACGTGCTCGTCGGACGGCAGCGGGATCGCCCCGATCGCCGCTGAAGGGCGCTCCAGCTCCACGGCCAGCCCCCCATCAACGCAACACATCCACCCCGCTTCGATGCGTTGCGCTTCACTCCCGACTACGAAGCCTTGGCAAGCGTGGTGAATCCACCGAGGAAGTCGAGGGTGAAGTTGTCCGAGTTGATGAGCTTCGATCCGGCGAGGTTGAGATACGTCGAGTACTCGTTCCCGTCAGGTGCGAA
>Ga0116230_10006874_pt1 | contig 11243 bp, 13 predicted proteins | sample S1TSphfallax_3_FD_88678 | JGI IMG/M metagenome (GOLD analysis project Ga0116230, IMG submission 88678) | Host-associated microbial communities from peat moss isolated from Minnesota, USA - S1T2_Fd - Sphagnum fallax MG | ecosystem: Host-associated > Plants > Peat moss > Unclassified | place...
CAAGCGGCATCGTGTGGTGCTCTCGCAGCGCCAGGTGCTCGAAGAAGAGCTCAACCAGAAGAAGACCGAGTTGCTCGGGACGCTCGCGGTCGGGCAGATTCGCGAAGGCGTCGTCGTGCGGCTGGCGGAGTTCGGCGCGTTCGTCGATCTCGGCGGCATCGACGGCCTCATCCACAACTCCGAACTCTCGTACGCACGGATCAAGCATCCGTCGGAAGTCGTCAAGATCGGCGACACGGTTTCGGTCGAAGTGATGAAGTTCGATCCCGACGCGAAGAAAGTCTCGCTCTCGCTCAAGCACGCGCTGCCCGACCCGTGGGTCGAGCACGCCGACAAACTCTTCGAAGGCAACAAGCTCGTCGCGCAAGTCGTCAAGGTCACCCCGAACTATCTTCTCGTCGAGATCGTCCCGGGCGTCCTCGCGATGGTGCCCAAAGGCGAGTTCGAGCCCACGAAGCAGTATTCGCCGGGCGAAGAAGTCGAGGTCACGCTGCTCACGATCAACCAGTCGACGCGACGCATCACCGGTTCGATCCAGCACGTCGCCGACGTCCCGTTGGAAGACTTCGACACCTACGTGCCGGAGACCGAGTACACGGGCGGCGGCCTCGGCACGCTCGGCCAAGAACTGGCCGCGCAAAACCTCTAAACCCCGCACAGCGCGAATGGAAAGCCGCCCCCAGGGCGGCTTTTTGTTTTCTGTCGTTGCCAACGGTGTCCGAGCCGCCACGATGGTGTGGCGAGCCGCCACGACGGTGTGGTGAGCCGCCACGATAGTGTGGTGAGCCGCCACGATGGTGTGGCGAGCCGCCACGATGGTGTGGTGAGCCGCCACGATGGTGTGGTGGGCCGCCACGATAGTGTGGTGAGCCGCCACGATAGTGTGGTGAGCCGCCACGCTGGTGTGGTGAGCCGCCACGATAGTGTGGTGAGCCGCCACGCTGGTGTGGTGAGCCGCCACCGTGTCATCCTGAGCCTGTCGAAGGATGGGCGCGCCACTCCCGGTCATCGCGTGCCCATCCTTCGACAAGGCTCAGGATGACACGGAGGCCGAAGCGCATTTGAATGCGAGTTGGGTTGACGGGGGGGATCGGATCCGGGAAGAGTGCGGTCGCGGATCTCTTCGCGGAATACGGCGCGATCATCATCGATGCCGACGTTCTGGCGCGCGAAGCCGTCGCTCCGGGCTCGGCCGGCTTCGCGGCGATTGCCGCGCGTTGGCCGCAAACGATTCGCGCCGGCGTGCTCGATCGCGCGGCGCTAGCGGCGATCGTCTTTGCCGACCCCGCTGCGCGCGCGCAGCTCGACGCGATCGTCCACCCGCGCGTCCGTTCACTCGCGGCCGAGCGCGAAGCCGCCGCTGGTGAAGATGCGATCGTCGTACATGTGATTCCGCTGCTCTTCGAGGGCGACTACTGGAAGACGTGTGCGCGAAACGTGCTCGTCACCGCCCCGCGTGAGACGCGGATCGCGCGCGTGATGGCCCGGGACGGTTGGACCCGCGAGGCGGTCGAAGCGCGCATGGCCGCGCAGATCGATCCCGAGATCGCACGCACGCTCGCCGACGACGTCATCGAAAACGACGCCGACCGCGCGACGCTCGTCTTGCGCGCGCGCGCCGCATACGACCGGATCGCCAACGTAGGTCACGGATGACGACGCCGGCGCTTGCTGCGGCGTTCGCGGCGGGCGGCTACGCGGAGGCGCTCGCGGTCTGGGCGGGTGCGCGGTCGGGAGCCCGGTCGATCGACGTACCGATCGGGCGCTTTCGCTGGTGGTACGGAGCGGCGGGCGCGTTCGTCGCGCTCTCTGCTGGTGCGCTCGGAGCGTGGTCGTCTGCCGCAGGCGCCGCAGCAGCGGCGCTCGTCGCTGCATTCGCGTGCGCGCTCACCGATGCGAGAAGCGGCTACGTTTTCGATCGAGCGCTGCTCGTCGCCGCGATCCCGGTCGTCGCGCTCGGCGCAGCTGGCTTGCCGATGCGCGCGGAGGGCGCGCTTGCGACCGGCGCACTCTTCGCCGTGCCGTATGTGCTCTCGCGCGGCCGCGGGTTCGGCCTGGGCGATGTGAAGCTCGCGGCGCTGCTTGGTGCCGGTCTTGGACTCGGCGGCGGCCTCAGCATGTTCGCGAGCAGTTTCATCGCCGGCGCGGCGTTCGGGCTCATCGCGCTCGCAACGAAGCGGCTGGACCGCAAAGCCGCGATTCCGTTTGCGCCGTTCATTGCGCTCGGGGGCGCGATCGGCTACGCGTTTCCGCTGCGGCTGCCGCCGTTCTGACTAGATCGGCAGGCGCGCGATCGCGAGCAGCTCCGCGGCTTGGTCGGCGTCGAGCGGATGCGCGATGACGTAGCCCTGACCGTAGCGGCACTTCATCCGCTCGAGCGCATCGAATTGCGCGCGCGTTTCGATGCCCTCGGCGACGACGTAGAGACCGAGCGATTCGGCAAGGCCGAGCAGCGTCGCGACGATTTGCGGGCTCTTGAGTTCGTCGCCGCCGCCGGCGCCGCCGACGAACGAACGATCGATCTTGATTGCGTCGACCGGATAGCGCTGCAGATAGGTCAGCGACGAATAGCCGGTGCCGAAGTCGTCGATGTGGAGTTTGCAGCCGATCTCTTTGAGGGCCGCGATCCGCGTCGGCTCGAGCCGCGAGCCGTCGAGGATCACGCTCTCGGTGATCTCGAGGATCAAGTCGGATCCGCGCAAACCGTTTTCGCTGAGAATCGCGGCGACCTGGCGATCGAATCGCGGCTGGATGATCTGCTGCGCGGAGAGATTGACCGCCATCGTCTGCGGCAGTTCGGGGAAGCGCTGCTTCCAGACCCCGAGCTGCCGGCATGCTTCGCGGAGCACCCAATTGCCGATGCCCAGGATGAGCCCCGTCTCTTCGGCGATCGGGATGAAGACGCTGGGTTCGATCGGGCCGAGTTGCGGATGCGTCCAGCGCAAGAGCGCTTCCCACCCTTCGTACCGGCCGCTCTTGAAATCGTAGATCGGCTGGTACTTGAGTTTGAGCTCGTTGCGCTCGTAGGCGAGCCGCAACTCGGTATCGATCTGCAAGCGGCGGCGCGCCGAGAGCAGCATCTCTTTGTCGAAGACGACGTGCTGCGCGCGGCCTTGCGCTTTCGCGCGATAGAGCGCGGCGTCGGCGTCGCGCAAGAGATCCTCGCCGCGCTGATACGCGCGCGATGCGAACGTGATGCCGATGCTGGCAGTCGTGAAGATCGTGCGCGAGTCGAGCGTCACCGGCGCGGCGAGATCGTGCTGCACGCGCTTGAGGATCGTGATCGCCGTTTCTTCTTGAACGTCGGTGAGCAAGACGGCGAATTCATCGCCGCCCAGCCGCGCGACGATGTCGCGATCGCGCGTGAGGTGCTTGATGCGTTCGGCAACGGTGACGAGCACGCGGTCGCCGATCTCGTGCCCGAGGCTGTCGTTGACGAACTTGAAGTGATCGAGGTCGATGTAGACGATCGCATAGCGCCGCTCGGGATTGGTCAGGAAACCGTTGACCGCGGCCTGCAGCGCGTCGATGAAGGTGCGCCGGTTGACGAGGCCCGTCAGCGCGTCGTGCGTCGCGTTGAAGCGTAAGCGGCGTTCCGAACGCGTCACGGAGCGAATCGCGTCGATCGACATGCCGATCGCGAAGACGCCGGCGAGCGCGATCACCACGGCCAGGCGCCGGCGTTCCGGGAACGTGGTTTGGGAATCGACGGCGAGCAGCCAGATGACGGCCAGCAGAAGCGCAGCGAAGAGCGCGGTGGAAACGAGCAGACGCACCCGAACGTTCGAGCTCGCGTCGGGCCGTGCGACGGTGCGTGCCGCCTCCTCAGATGCGTCCCCCGTCGCCCCGCTCCGCGACCGTTCGACGTAATTCGCGCGTGGCGATGCCGGGTTCCGATCCGTGAGTGGCTTTATCATCGTTTTCCGCTGACCAAAACGTTGGTCGTGCTCCGCGAGCCCGGCCTCCGTTTTGTCCTCCGGAGGTTGTATCGGCGCGGGCGCTCCCTTTGTGAGCTTACGACGGCGCAGCGCCCGGCGCAGGGGCGGCCGGTGCCGCCGCGAGCGCGAACCGGCTGATCGTGAAGACCGGTACCGCCGCCGTGCGATCGTAGCTGCCGCGCACGAGAAACGTTCCGGCGGGGTGCAAGCCGAGCACGCGTGAGAGCGGCAGCGCGCCGGTGGCGTCGAGCAAGACCGGGACGCCGCGTACGATCGCGGTCGTCCCGGCGACGGTCACGGCGTGCGTGCTCGCCTCGGCTTGCGCGACGGTCAGCGGTTGCGCGAACGTGACCGTCTGGACGGAGCTGCTGGTGAGCGACGAACCGAGCATCGTCACGCGCACGAGATACGGACCGGGTGCGAAGCTGTATTGACCCGCCGTGAGACCGTCGACGTCATAGAAGACGAGCGGCGTGCGCCCCGGCGGGACTTCGATGCGCCGCGGGATCGCGAGCGGTTTGCCGTGCGCGCTCGTGTAGACGAGAGCGCCGTCGCGCAGCACGTCGATGCGGTAGCGGTCGGTGGTCGGAAAATCGACCGGCAGCATCGCGTACGTTGGATTGCGCAGCGCGATCGAGACGGTAAACGGGACCAGCAGATCGGGCGCTGTCGGGTTGATGCTGATTTCGGCGCTGATCCGGGTGCGCGGCCGCGGCGTTGCGAGGGCCACGAGCGCCGCGCCGAATTCAGGACGCGTCACGGCGGCGCACGAACGGAAACGCCTGCGGCTGCACGAGCGTGACCGTGCGGTGCTTGACGCGCAGCAAACCGACATCCGCGAGTACGCCGAGTTCTTTGGTCAGCGTCTCGCGGCTCGTGCCGATCAGATCGGCAAGATCTTGATGCGTCAGCGCAAGACCGATGCGCAGCGCGCCGTCGGCTTCGGGGACGCCGTGCTCGCGCGCGAGGCGACCGAGCAGGTCGACGAGGCGGCCCGGCACGCTCTTTCCCGCGAGTTCCGTGAGCTCGTGTTCGAGCGCGCTCAGGCGTCGCGCCAGCCCGCGCGCATACGCGCGGGCGAGCTCCGTATCCGCGCCGACGCGCGTTGCAAAGATCGCCGTGTCGAGCGAGCGCACGAGTGCCGGCTCGATCGCGACGGCGCTCGTCGCGCGCACCGGCGACTCACGCATCCAGCCGATCTCGCCGAAGATTTCGCCCGGTGCGCGCAGGCCGACGATCGCTTCGCCGCCGTCGGCGGAGGTCCGCACGATTTTGATCCGCCCCTCGACGACGAGAAAAACGCGTTCGCACGAGTCGCCGGCGGCGTAGGCGGTCTCGCCGCGCGCGAGCCGCAGCGTTGCGGAACCCGCGAAGAGTCCTGCGCGTCGCGGATCGTCGAGTTCGGCCAGATTCATCCGCCGCCTCGCAGCACGCGGCCCGGTCGCGCCTTGGTTTGTTCGCCGTCACGCATGACCGCGCTGCCGTTCACGTAGACGTGATCGATCCCCGTCGCTTGCGCGAACGGCGCGTCGTACGTCGCGCGATCGACGATCGTCTTGGGATCGAACACGACGAGATCCGCCCAGGCGCCGCACGCGATGACGCCGCGATCGCGCAGGCCGAATTGGCGCGCCGGCAGCGCGGTCATGCGGCGCACGGCCTCTTCGATCGCGAGCGTGCGCCGCCCGCGCACGAAGCGGCCGAAGACGCGCGGAAAGGTGCCGTAGGTGCGCGGGTGCGGCATCCCTTGGGCGGTGATGCCGTGGAATGCGCGCGCGGATGCATCGCTGCCGATCGATGCGAACCCGGCGCTGATCACGGTTGCGACGTCATCTTCATTCATCGTGAAGAACGCACATTCGACGTCGAGCTCCTCTTCCACGAGCAAGCGGATCACCGCTCGCGCCGAGGAGAGCCGCCAGCGCTCGGCGATCTCGTCGATGCGCGAACCGGCGAGCCGCGCGTTGCGTTCCGAGCGCACGCCGGTGACCAGGATGTCGTGCCAGGTTTCGTTCGGAACGCCGAGCTCGGGATCGCGCGCGAGCGTCAGCGCGAGCGCGCAGGATGCCGCGAGCGCCGGGTCGCGCAACCGCGCGAGCGTGGCGGCGGTGCCGCCGCTGCGCATCTCGGGCGGCAAGATCGTGGCCAGATCCGTCCACGACGCGATGTACGGATAGACGTCGATGCCGATCTCGAGGCCGCGCGCGATCGCACCGTCGAGCAACGCGAGACTCTGATGCACTTTCCCCCAGTTGCGTTTGCCGGCGGCTTTGTGATGCGAGCACTGGACCGCGACCCCGGCCTCCTCGCCGATCGCGATCGCCTCCGCGACGGCGTTCAGGAGATCGTCGCCTTCGTCGCGCAGGTGGGTGACGTAGCGCGCGGCGCCGGCGGCGCGAGCCGTCTGCGCACAGCCCGCCAGCTCGCCCGCGTCGGCGTAGCGCGAGGGTTCGTAGATCAAGCCGCTCGAGACGCCGAGTGCGCCGTGTTCGATCGCCGCGCGCACGAGCGCGTGCTGGTGAGCCGTCTCGGTCTGGTCGAGACGCCGATCGGCGTCGCCCGCAACGCACGCGCGCGTCGTGCCGAGCCCGACCAGCGAGGCGACGTTGAGCGCGACGCCGTTGCCTTCGACGAGCGCGAAGAACTCATCGAACGTCGTCCACTCGATGGCCACGTCGTAGCGCGCCGCCGCGCGCGCTTTGGCTTCGCGCGCGGCCCCGTGCAGCGGCGCAACGGATGTTCCGCAGTTGCCGGCGATTTCGCTGGTGACGCCCTGAGAAATTTTTCCGAAACCGCCGGGATCGGCGAGCCAAAGCTCATCGGAGTGGGAATGAACGTCGATGAAGCCTGGTGCAAGTGCCCGGCCTTCGCACGACACGCGTTCCCGGGCATCACGTTCGGAACAATCGCCGATCAACGCGATCCGGCCGTCGACGACGGCCACATCCGTAACGAACGGGGCGCTGCCCGACCCATCGTAGATTCGAGCGGAAGAAAAAATCGTGTCGATCAGGGCGTTTAACCTAGCTGTCGCCGGGTACGGTAAACGACAGCCGATAGCTTCACTCTGGGGGTATTATTCCAATCATGGATACGAAAGACAAGACGACCACGACGACCACGGACGCGCCGGCGAGCAGCGGCGGCATGAGCGTTCGCGAGGCGGGGAAGCGCGGCGGCGATCGCGTGAAAGCGAAATACGGCAGCGAGTTCTACGAAGCCATCGGCCGCAAAGGCGGCGAGGCGACGAAGTCCAAGTACGGCGCAACATTCTACGAAGAAATCGGCCAAAAGGGCGGCCAGAAGGTCAAGCGTACGTCTGATCCGACCACGAAGTAGGCGATGGCCGACAAAAAGCCGACCCCAAAAGCGCCCAAACCGGCCGGCGTCGAAGGCGAGATGTCGGTCCGGGAAGCAGGGAAAAAAGGCGGCGATACCGTGCGCGATCGCTACGGCTCGAGTTTCTACGAAGAGATCGGGCGCAAGGGCGGTCAAGCGACGCGCGAACGTCACGGCGCTGAGTTCTACGAATCGATCGGTCAAAAAGGCGGCAAGGTCGTCAAGGAAAAGTACGGCGCGGACTTCTACGAGCAGATCGGTCACAAGGGTGGTCAGAAGGTCAAGAAGCTGATCGCCGAAGCGAAAAAGAGCGCCGCCGCCAAAGAGGGCGGCGAACCGCAGTCCTAGCGGCACGCGCCGCGACGGACGAGACGATGCCACTCCGCCAATAACATTTTTGCATCGCTCTCGCCGTCGGGTCGCAGGGTGGCAACGATGCCGCGGGGCGTACTCCACACGATACCGCTCCCCGGCCGCGGAAACGACCGCGCGTCGCGGCAATCCGGATCGTTTGCGCGCAGCGCGGGAAACCCGTCGATCGTACCGCCGTTTGCCGGCCACTGGGTCAGCACGTAGTAGCGCCCATGCGCCTCGTACTCGTAGCCGATGCCCCGATTGCTGCGCGTGTCGTTGCCGTGGAACGGCGCCAGCAGCGCGACGTCCTTATACGCGCGCGTCGGAACGAACGGCCGGAATCCGATGCCCGCGAGGGCGTCCTGTTCGTCGATCGAGACGCCGAGCCGGCCCACCAGCCACGGCGACGGCGTCGGCGGCGGCTTCTTCGGGTCCTCGTCGGCGCGCGCGGGGACGGCGGCCACCAGCGCAAACGCGATGAGAGCAAGTCGGAAAAGCGTTTCCGGTCGGAAACGCGTTTTCGTGGCGATCGTGCGCATGCCCGGCCGTTCGTCAGCCGATCGCATCGATCCGGCCCACCGACATCGCGCCGGTCTTCAAATTGACGGTCGCGTGATCGAAACTCGCCGTTATCCCGTCGCTCTCGATATGCACGGCGGAGGGCAGCGTCAGGATTTGCTGCACGCCGTAATAGAGCGCGTGCTCGGAGCGAAAGCGGCGCTCGTGCTTGCCGTCGTTCTCCGTAAAAACCACGTGGCCGGTGGCGGAAAAATCGTTGCTGAGCGTGTTGACGACGACGCTGTCGGCGCGCACCGCGACGTAGGGCTTCCCATTGCGAAAAATCTCGCCGTGATGCACGTCGTAGAGCGTCGCGGTCGAACCGTCGGGGGCTTCGATGATCCGGCCGTAGTCGAGCGACCAGGAGCGCGCGTTCAAGCGGCGTCCCTCCGCGTGGCCGCGGTTCAGCTCGCTAACCGCCGCCGTTCCGACGTTCGCCGTCGGGCCGCCGGCGGCCACGATTCCCCACACGACCCAGGCCGCAAACGCGATCCCGGCGATCACGAGGGCGCGCCGCACGATCGTGCGCCTCACGGCCGCCGTCCGCCGAGCGCGAGGCCCGCGACCGCGATCAGGGTGAAGGCGATCCCCAGCGGCAGCGGGCCGAGCCGCGCGTAGAGACCGGGCTGGGGCGGGCCGATCGTGCCGGTGACCGTCGCCTGCGTTTCGAGCGCCGTGCGCTCGCGCCAGGCGCCGTCCGGCCCGACGATCCCCGAGATCCCGGTCGCGGCGGCGCGTACGATCCAGCGCCCCGTCTCGACGGCGCGCACGGCGGTCAGCTGGGCGTGCGCGTAGGGGCCATCCGAGGTTCCGAACCACGCGTCGTCGGTCGCGACGGCGTAGAAGTTCGCACCGTCCGCGGCCTGCGTCTGCGCCAGGTCGCCGAACGCCGACTCCCAGCAGATCAGCGGCGCGACGGCGAGGCCGCCGATGCGGACGACCGGATCTCCGGTGCCGGGGACGTACGCCGAGGCAAGGCTCGCGAACGGCAGGCTGCGCAGCCAGGCCGGCCCGGGCAAGAACTCCGCGAACGGCACGAGCCGGCGCTTCGCGTACTCGGCGACCGCGGCGCGTCCGCCCGGCCCGGGACCGTAGAAGACCAAGACGTTCTGATCGGAACCGAGCGAACTGATCGTGCCGACCGCCAGCGTCGTGCCGAGCGTGCGGGCGAGCGTCGCGAAGCGCATCTGGAGCGCCGGTTCCTCGACGATGTTGGTGGTGATGACGGTCTCCGGCCACAGCACGAAGCGTGGATGTGCGGAGGCGAGCGCGGCCGTCATCGCCGCGTAGCGCGTGACCGCGAGATCGAGCGCCGCCGGCGTCCACTTGAGGTCTTGCGTGATGTTGCCTTGCACGGCCGCGACGGTTAGCAACGGCCCCGGTGCGATCGTGCGCGCGGGCCAGGTCCACCACGCCAGCACCGTCGCCGCGACGATGAACGCCCCGTAGCCCGCGGCCTGCCGCCAACTCCGCTCGCGCAGCAGCGATGCGAGCGCCGCACCGAAGAGCACGCAGACGAATGTGAGCAGCCCCACGCCACCCACGGCCGCCAGCGGCGCCAGCGGCGTTTCGATCAGCGGCGCGCCGATTTGATAGAGCGGCACGCCCAAGAGGCCGCTCGAGCGCGCCCATTCCGCCGCCGTGAACGTGCACGCGCCGACCAGCACCGCGAGCGCCGGCGAGCAGCGCCGCGCGGCCAGCGATACGACCAGCGCGGTCAGCGCGAAGGCCAGCGCTTCGACGACGGCCGGTCCCAAATCGAGAATGAAGGCGAACGGCCCGAGCAGCTTCCCCGCGGTCTCACCGAACCAGGCGAAATCGAGTGCGAAGAACACGATCCCCGCGCCGTAACCGGCCAGCACGGCCGCCCGTGGCGGTAGCGCACTCCACAGCGCGAACAGCCCCGCGAGTGCAAACGGGGCAAGCCAAACGAGGCCAAACTTGGGGAAGGCGGCATGCAACGCAAAGGCGCAGACCGTCGTTACAGCGGCAGAGCGCACCGTTACTGAGGGATAGATGAATCGTCGGCTGGGACTGGCTGTACTGATAATTGCGATGGTGGTGGCCGCTTGCGGTCGTCAGGTGACGGGCTTGAACGCGCCGAACGGCGGCTCCATTCCCTCGGGGACGATGCTCATTCGCGTAAACGTCGCGGGAACCTTAGATTTCACGAATTTCAAATACCTGATCGTGTTCAACACGAGCGGCACGGGCGCCGAGCCCTATCCGCAAGCGTACGTGAACGGGTACCAAAATTATTCGTACGCCTTGCAGTTCGCGGGCCCGACGGGATCGGTGGGTGTGACGAACGCGCTGCCCCAGCTGCTGCAGTTTTATGAGAATCCGGCGACATCGGGGCTGCAAGAGTATTCGCCGCCCATACCGGTGCAGTCGCTGCTCTTCACTCCGAACGAGAACGGATCGGGCAACCAGTTCCAAGTCGAGTTCGTGCGGCTGTTGCTGAACCAGCCGAGCGTGGTCGCGACGGCGGCGCCTGGCGCCTCCGCCTCGCCCGTGGCCTCGCCCTCACCGTCGCCGGTCAGCAGCGGATCGCCCGCCGCGTCCAGCTCTGCAACGCCGTTCCCGCTCAACACGACTGCCGCGCAGCAATCGTGGTATATCAACTTCATCGTAACTGATGCGAACGGCGTGCCGGTCGATTCGATGGGCACCGGCGGCTCGACCGACACGTCGTACACGCTCCTCGTCAACACGGCCCAAGCGCAGAGCATCAATTACACCAAGCCCACCGGTGCGGTCGTGCCCGCGAACCCGAACTCCCAACTCACCGGCTTCACCTTGATCAACCAGCCCTAGGAAGCCGGTAGGAACGATCCGCACGGCTCCACTTTCTCCTCCGCCTGCCACCGAGAACGGAACTCCGCATGAGTACGATGACCCAGCCCTGCGAGTACGAAGAGTGCAAGTGCACCGTCACCGGGGGCACCGAGGGCGCCGCCTATTGCAGCGACGAGTGTGCCGCGCGCGACGGCAGCGATGAGGAATACGAGGACAACTGCATCTGCGGCCACCCGCAATGCGACGCAGAGTAAC
>Ga0116230_10006876_pt1 | contig 11241 bp, 7 predicted proteins | sample S1TSphfallax_3_FD_88678 | JGI IMG/M metagenome (GOLD analysis project Ga0116230, IMG submission 88678) | Host-associated microbial communities from peat moss isolated from Minnesota, USA - S1T2_Fd - Sphagnum fallax MG | ecosystem: Host-associated > Plants > Peat moss > Unclassified | place: USA...
ACTTCCGCTTTAGATAAATCAGGCATAGAAACGAGGAAAATCGAAGGTCTGCGCGTCACTGATAAGGACACTCTCGATATAGTCATTGACGTTCTGTTTGAGGTTAATAACGCTTTGATTGAAGATTTCAAATCACAGGGTATAGCAGCCATTGGTTTTTGTCAGCCAGAGCAAAGTATATTGCAAGCTAAAAAGCTCAAATTAGAAGACGAAAAGTTAGACTTAGGCTTTGTGGGTGAAGTAGAAAGCGTAAACACGGCAAGCCTTGAAGAACTCTTTAACAAAGGACAGGTGCCGGTAATTGCCCCCATCGGCAAAGATACTTGCGGCAATTTCTACAACATTAATGCAGATCATGCTGCCTGCGCTATTGCCACTGGGCTCAAAGCAGACCGTCTTATTTTTCTGACGGACGTGGCAGGCGTTTTAAAAAATATAGAAGATCCTGCTTCGCGTATAGGCAAAATTAAAATCAGCAGCATTTTGCACTATATAACGAATGGTAGTATAAATGGTGGCATGTTGCCAAAACTAAAAAGTTGTCAGACCGCCATTAATGATGGTGTGAAGAATATAGTTATTCTAAATGGAGATCAAAAAGAATCAATTATTCATGCCTTATTAAATCCGGATGAATTCGGCACACTCATAGAAGGAAATCTAGCTTGAATACAAATCTTTCCCTTAATCACACATCCACAACGCCGCTACAATCTGCACAATGGATAAAACGCGGTAAACAAGTTTTGTTGAATGCTTATTCTAGTTTTCCTGTCGTGTTGGAAAAAGGCAATGGTTGCTATCTTGAAGATATCGAAGGTAAGAAGTATCTAGATTTTATGGCTGGGGTAGCCGTAAATAGTCTCGGACATCATAATGTTGATTATATTCAAGCCATTCAAACTCAGTTAGACACACTAGGTCATTGTTCTAACCTTTACTGGAATAAACCAGCCATAGAGCTAGCTGAAATTCTTACAGAACAAAGCGGCATGGCTAAAGCTTTCTTCTGTAATAGCGGCACCGAAGCTATGGAAACAACTATAAAATTAGCCCGGAAGTTTGGCAAAAATAATGGGCGCTCAGAGATCATTACAATTGAAGGGTCTTTTCATGGACGCACTTACGGGGCATTATCCGCAACAGCGCAGAAAAAATATCATGCCGGCTTTGAGCCTATGCTACCTGGATTCACGAACGTACCTCTGAATGATTTTGCCGCGATGCAAAATGCGATAGATCAACAAACTTGTGCAATTATCGTAGAACCGATTCAAGGAGAAGGGGGTATACATGTTGCCGATAAAAAGTATCTAGAACAATTACGAGATCTTTGTACCGAAAAACAAATCATGCTTATTCTTGACGAGGTGCAATGCGGAATGGGAAGGACAGGACAGCTCTTTGCCTATCAAGATATGGGCATTACACCAGATGTTGTCGCACTAGCAAAAGGTCTCGGTGGTGGTTTCCCTATAGGAGCAGTCCTGGTAGCTGAAAATATGGCTGATATTTTTAAGCCTGGCGACCATGGTTGCACTTTTGGTGGCAACCCTCTGGCATGTTCCGCAGCGATAGCAGTATTACATACACTTCTAAAGCCGGAAATGATGCCTCACGTCATAAAAATGGCGAAGGAGTTACACAATGGTCTATTGTCTTTGCAACAAAAACACAAGCAAATAATCGATGTGCGCGGTAAGGGCTTGATGCAGGCGATAGAACTAACAGAACCATCCCGACCAATTATAGAATTATGCCTTAAGGACGGGCTGCTCCTAGCTGGTGCAGGGCAAAATTCTATCCGCTTCGTGCCACCCCTAATTATTAACGAGCAAGAAATCCAAGCCGGTCTTAACATAATAGATTTGGTGCTCAGCGAGCAGTCATAAGATACCCTAATCTAGACCGGGGCATAAATCAAGCAAGACAGTAAACAATATGATTATCAGCAAGCATCATAATCTCAGTTAGGAACTCATAATGCGGGTCAAGTTAGCAATTTTACCAGCGATCTTATTGGGGACAGTTTTTGTTAGCAATGCGATTGCTACTCCTATTTGTATCAAAGACAGTAGCCTAAGCAAAGATATGAATTTGCCAATTTATGAATGGGTCGAGCAGCATAAGCCTTCCAAAGCCATAATCGTCGCTGTGCATAGCTTGACTTTTTACGCGGCCTCATGGAACGACTTTGCCAATTATTTAGCCGTTAAAGGTTATCATGTCTACGCTCTTGACCAGAGGGGTTTTGGGCGATGGACATTGGAGGGCGATAAATTTGCTGGCGATAAAAAAATTGATTTTGAAACGAGTCAGCAGGATTTATTAGATCTTATTAGCACGCTACGCCTTAGATATCCAAAACAGAAAGTTTTTTTGCTCGGTGAAAGCATTGGCGCAAATATGAGCCTTCTGCTTGCTTCTGAGCATCCGGAATTAGTTGACGGAGCCATTCTAGCTGCATTAAGCCATAAAAGACGCTTAAATCCGAGACTTTGCTGGGCAGGCGACGTAGTCAATCAAATCGTTAAACCAAATGCAGAAATTTCTCTTGCACCATATTCGCTACCGTACATAAGCAGTAATCTTATCCTAACTGATAATTATGCAAGAGACCCAATGGTACGTCACAAGATGAGAATAGTCGATCTAATCAAAGTAGACCATTTCAATAAAAAAGCTATTGCGCATGCAAAAACATTGCAGCCTAATTTTCCTTTATTGATCATTTGCGGCCAAAAAGATGGTCTATTTAAGTCGTCAGAATTACCTACGGCTGTAAAACAATTTGGTACGCACAATGTTTCGCTCGTTATCTTACCGAATGAAGGACATTTACTACTCGAATATCAGATAGTAAATCCTAAAATCGCTGCCATAGTTACTAGCTGGCTGCAACAACAAACTCCACCGCCTGTGAACGCTGCTAAACCAACGAAGCAGGTTAGCAAGCGCACTAAACAAGCTGAAGTAGCAAAAAAGAAGCGAATATCTTCTGTACTACAGTTTTAGTTATCCGCAAAGGTGGCTAGTTGGTTTTTTGCTGTTGCTTTTTGTTGGCTAATTTTTTCTTATTAGTTTGTTTGGCTCTAGCATTACTGGCGGTATCATTTTTGGCAGGTGCCGACTTATAAAAAGGCGCCTTTACTTGAGCATTATCTGCACCAGCCGGATTATGGACCTTAGTGAAAGGAGCCCTTACATCCACATCCCTGCTGCCATCCTTACGCCTACCTACTTCAACATGCACAAAGGGGAAATCGTAATGCTTTCGTGTAACTACATCTCTATCCGTGTCTGAAACATTGGAACCAGTTGAATCGGCAGCAATAGCCTGCAAACAAGACAAACAGCTAAGTGCGCTGATTATTATTAACACTGATTTTTTTCTTTTGGTCACGCTATCCTCTCTTATTTTATTTGTGCAACTGACAAAATTTGGTCACGTTGCTTTATAAAGTCTCCATATCCTTGCCAGATTTGACGAATATCATTCTTTGTTTCTAATGTGCTCATACGAAGTTTTTGAAGCTTATTGGCTAGCTCCATGATGGCTAAGCTAGACCAGCCAATAATTATAGCAAGGTCCGGTGCAGCAAAATAGCTCGGGAATTATTGATTACAAATGCCCTTCACATAATGGGGAAACACAGATACCGGCTGGTATAATTAGACGGTTTTGCCAGCGAGAAGAAGCAATGATTATAGTTAATGAAGTTTCCAAAGCCTACGGTTCTAGGACCCTTTTCGACAATGTGTCTGTGAAATTCAGTCCCGGCAACCGCTATGGCTTAACTGGACCTAATGGTGCTGGTAAATCGACTTTTATGAAAATTCTCTCTGGGGAGATGGAGCCCTCCAACAGCGGAGTAATAAATCGCCCACGCAAAATAGGTGTTTTAAAACAAGATCAGTTTGCTTACGACAATGAACGCATTATAGACACTGTCGTAATGGGCAATAACGTCTTATGGCAGGCATTAAAAGAAAGAAATCATCTATGTGAAGTGCCAGATCTTACTGAAAAACAAATGCACCGTCTAGGTGAACTCGAAGTAATAATTGCCGAAGAAGATGGATATAACGCCGAATTTGCCGCTGGCGAGATTTTGCGCGGTATTGGCATAGATGATGCCGAACACGAGAATAAAATGAGCACTTTGGCTACAGATTATAAATTTCGCGTCCTCTTGGCGCAAGCATTATTTGCCGGACCAGAAGCCTTGCTTTTAGATGAACCTACAAACCACTTGGATTTAGACTCCATCCATTGGTTGGAAGATTTTCTGGAAAAATATGATGGCACCCTTGTTGTTATTTCGCATGACCGCCATTTTTTAAATGCGGTATGTACGCACATTGCCGATATTGACTATGACACTATAATCGTTTATCCCGGCAATTACGACGACATGGTCGAGCATAAGATTCAGGCCAGGACAAGTATTGAAGCTGCCAATCGTGATAGAGCCAAGAAAGTTGCCCAATTACAAGACTTCGTGGCTCGCTTTGCCGCCGGACAAAGAGCCAGTCAAGTACAGTCGCGCAGAAAAGAAATTGCCCGGCTAGCTCCTCAAGAGTTGAAAAAATCAAATATTCAAAGACCTTTTATCAGATTTGAACAAGAAAGACCGACTGGGCGGGAAGTGCTAACGGTACGTAAACTGAGTAAAGCCTTCGGTAATAAAACGCTTTTCAAAGATTTGAATTTAGACATTCATCGCGGTGAAAGAATAGCCATTATCGGTTCAAATGGAGTGGGTAAAACAACCTTACTTCGCTGCTTAATGGACGAAATAAAACCTGATAGCGGAACGATAAAATGGGGAGATAATAGCACTTGGAGTTATTATCCACAGGATTACCATAATGAGATAAAACCGGGTTCGACTGCACTTGATTGGTTATCTCAGTATCTAGGCAACGAGGGTAACCAATTTGTTAGAGGCATTCTGGGGCGCATGCTCTTCTCTGGAGACGATAGCCTGAAAACTACAGAGGCACTCTCCGGAGGTGAAGCTGCGCGTCTTTTGATGGCGAGAATGATGATGCAGAAAAATCCTATACTCATATTTGACGAACCCACTAATCATCTTGATCTTGAGGCAGTATCAGCTCTTGCCGAAGGGTTATCCCAATTTCCCGGTACAGTATTTGTGGTATCACATGATCGTGATTTGATTTCAGACGTTGCTACAAGAATTTTGTCTTTCACCAAAAGAGGCATTACAGACTTTTTTGGTACCTATGAAGAATACCTACAAAGTCTACAAGTCAAACAGCCCGCTCGAAAAGGGAAATAAATACTTATCACACTGGCATAGGTTGCACGGTATCCTTTTCTTGCATAGTTTACTGGGTAAATATTTGCCATGTTTTTAGAATTTATCAAAAAACATCCGCGAATCGTCGCTGCAATATTTGCCGCTTTATTCGCCGGATCAATTTCATCCGTGCCCATAAAGTTGTTGCTCAGTCGAGGTGGGCCGCCGCCAGTGATTTACATAAGCAGTGCTATGCTCTCGTCCGCTCTGTGGGCTGCAATATTAGGCAAAAGAGTGACAGATAAAGCCCTTACCTGCACATATTTCCGGGCAGCAGTACTCGGCGCTTTATCAACAACAGCGGCAATTGTATCTGTAGGCATTTTTATCAACACAGAATTTAGAATCCAGAACTTAATCCTAGGCTTGACCTCAATTCAGCAAACCATGCAATATCTATTTGTGGCTGATATCGAAGAAAGCCTTGGTGGTGGTTTCTTTATTTTTATATTTTTCGGATGGACGCTAATCCCGCTAGGCGGGCTTGGCGGCGTAATCTTACGCTGGCTACGCAGTGCCTATGAAGAAGATCAAACAAAGTTGCTATATGAGAGAGACGAGCGCGCCAAACTGCATATAGGTGATGAATGATACCCGCTTAGACAACCCGACGTCTTCTTGAACGTGGTTTAAATCTTCTCACTTGTGCTGCTGCTGTTGCACGAGTCTGTGGGGCGCTTGGATCTAACACACGACCGATAATTTTTTCGATATTACGAACCAGATAGCGCTGTCCTTCATCAATAAACGAAAGAGCTACTCCGGCACGTCCTGCTCTTCCGGTCCGGCCGATACGATGAACATAGTCCTGAGGCGAATCAGGAAGATCGTAATTGATAACATGGCTTATAGCTGGAATATCCAGTCCGCGAGCAGCGACATCAGTAGCCACTAACACTGGAAACTCTCCATCTCTATATCTGCGCAATGTACGCTCACGCTGATTTTGACTGATCTGTCCGTGAATTTCTTCGGTCATTACATTAGCGGCACAAAGGCGATTTTTAACCATGCTTGCCCGTCTTCTCGTTCTCGTAAAGACTAGAACAGAAGGCATCTTCTCTTTTTGAATTAGGTCTAGCAGTAAAGCATCCTTTCCAAATTCATTGACATGATATATTTTTTGATCGATAGTGCTGGGTTCCACCCGCTTGGCGTCCATACGGATTATGGCTGGATTGTTGAGAAACTCAGCCCCTAAGCGTTCGACACGCTCATCGATTGTTGCCGAAAATAATAGAGTTTGTCGGCTTTTAGGCAACTTACGCACTAATTTGCGCACTTGAGGCATAAATCCCATATCTAAAAGGCGATCTGCTTCATCAAGAACCAATATTTCAATTGTCGAAAGATCAACTAGTTTGCGCTCTACATAGTCAAACAGCCTACCAGGGGTAGCAACAATGATATCTACACCTCGTTTTAAAGCCTTCATTTGTGTGCCGTAGCCGACACCACCATATAAAGTGATTGTACGCAATTTGTGATTTTTTGCGAATCGGTCAAATTGTTCTTTGACTTGTACAGCCAACTCACGCGTAGGTGCAAGGATAAGGGCTTTCGGGCTGTTGTCAGGTACTTTCAGCCGTTCGATGACAGGAAGGGCGAATGCTGCCGTTTTGCCAGAACCAGTTTGGGCTGAAGCCATAATATCTTTTTTGGAAAGTACTACAGGGATTGCTTTTTCCTGTATTTCGGTCGGCTCTAAATATCCAAATTCCTTAAGAGCATTGGTTATGGGCTCGGACAAACCGAGCTTGATAAATTTAGTCAATATAAAATCCTTAAATATGGCGGCTAGGACCGTACTAGCTTTCAGGTCACCGCTCGATTAGTTCCAGTTAAGCCTCTCATATGCCAAGTTGGATGTCAACACAGATTGGGAATTTCGTTACGTTAGGATCGAGATATTTTCAATACTGACGATTTGCAAGAAAATCAGTGCGCCTTCCTATTAACAGCGCAAACCAACTGATTGGGCATTTTAGACGTCCATCTTTTTACCAAGAAGATATTAGTCAATTCACCGCTAGCGGTGTCATTATTTTTTACTTCGATCAGCTGTACGTGCAAAGAAAATTAGTCTACAATGATCAGTTATAATTTCGTTTACTATGAAAGCGTGGTCCGGTGGCAGCAAAAGATAATTTAAAAGAATTCGCTCAGAAAGCTGGACAGTATTTCCTGGATTTTCTAGAGACCGATTTTAAACGCCAGCAACCACCGCGTCGACGCGTACAGTTAAAGAATGATTCCAATCAAACTACAGGCATAGCTTTGCACAAGTATCAAAGCTTATACACTGCTGTGATTGATTTACTCAATGAAAACAATCACGGCAGTCAGACTTTGGTGATCCCGCGTGGCAAATATACAGCTAAAGTATCACCGCAATTAAAAGACCTGGCATCAAAATTCATAGATGAGTACGGTACTCAAAATTTCAATAACGTTATCGAGAAGACAATTAATGCCGCCAAAACAGAATTAGCATCAGCAGCAGCAAATCCCGAAGCGTACACCAGCTTAGTCTGTGCCATTCTCGAAGAAGCTACAGCATTTGAAGTAGTTCGTCCTTTGCTGACTGTATTGGAAAGTGCAATTGTCGGTAACGCCTATTCAGCTGTGGAGTCTATATTTGAAATTGAAACAGAATTAGTGGCAATATTGACTCAAGACGCCATAAAGCTAATGCCCGAAATACTAAATTCATACATTATTTTGGGCAATGAAACTGCTCTGTCCGAGATGCTTGCTGAATTCTTAGATGAATCACAATGCCGGCAGAAATTAAAAGATTTTTTGGAAACATTTGCTGTTTCTGATGCCTGGCAGGAAATTCGTGATCTTCGTTCACTTACAAGAATGGGCGATAATCTGCAATTGTATTTATATGTTTGTGACCTCAAATTTGGTGGTAATGTTTTCCCGATTTTTTATATACCGCTCAGCATCAACCAAGAGGAGTCTTCGGATAAATTTATCGTCCAATTTGACTCTCATTTGTGCATTAACAAAAGAGCTGTGGACTATATTACTCAGGAATTGAATATTCCTGAGTCAGTGCGCCTGAATCATCAAATTCAAGAACGTATCATTTACCTTGAGACAGATGTAATGGTAATAAGTATGCTGATTAATATAATCGGTCGGCTACTTAGTCTATTCAATCTTGATAGTGATTTTGTTTTAGACAATGTGACTGTCCAGACATCAAAATCTTCAAAAGTGGCTCTCAGCTCCGCTTGTTATTTAGCTGTTTTTGATCGCTCTGACGAAGCATTGCTTAATGACTACGAAGCTCTTCTTAACGCCTTGCGTTCGGGAGAGGCTGTATTAGGTGGATTATTTGAAGAAGTATTGAAAGGCTTTTTGCAAGACGATCCTGAAAATGCCTTCTCTGGTGTTGAACAAAATTGGGAAAGCTTGTCAGTACCGCAGCGACTTGTTACTGAATCCCCTATTCCCTTAAATGAAGAACAGCGAAAAATTTTGATAGCTCTCAACCAGCCACAAGTTCGCAATTTGATTGTTCACGGACCGCCGGGCACAGGCAAATCTCACACAATCACCGCTATTGCTTTTGAATATATATTGCAAGGTAAAACTGTTTTGGTTCTCTCAGACAAAATGGAAGCCCTTGATGTGGTGGAAGACAAGCTCACTAAAGCAATGAACCAGGCTCGCCCAAGCGAATCATTCCAAAATCCTATATTACGTTTAGGTAAAATTGGCGGCACTTATGCAAAACTGCTAAAGCAAGATTCAATAGAGACTATTCAAAGACAATATCGTGCTGCTTCTTCTCATCGACGTGAGATAGAAGAAGGCATTGCAAATTCAAAACAGCAACTATCAGAAAATATTGGTAATTTAATTGATTGGCTTGGTGGCATAAGCATCGAAGATATTCAGCAGTTGCACGTCCTGGAAGCATCGCTTATCAAACGTATACCCGAATTAGAGCGATTAACAAAGCTGGAGCAAGTACCGGCTCTCGAAGCCGAAGCGGAAAAAGCGATAGCCTGGCAGACGAGTACCGAATATAGTCCGGCTTTGCAATTTATAGATTCTCAATCACCAAAAACAATTTCCAATTTAATGGCGTGGATGAAAAAATCGACTGCTGCCACCCAGCTCGTTATGCTAAGTAATCACAAAGTGGCTTTTTCTGCTTTTCGAAAACTTTGTCCTAGTGACAGCCGGCGCCTTCAGGGCTATATAGCCCGCTACCAAACTTTGCAAGTGCCTCTTTTAGGACATTTCGGCACCGAGTTGTTTCACAATAAAAAATTACGTCAGTTAAATACTGAAATGTCCGAAAACTTTGCCATTGATTATGCTCTCAATTTTCACAAACGTATTGGTGATTTAGAAACCGTATGTATGCTTCTACCAAAAGCCGCTGACATACAAAAGATGTGGAACATTTCTGACCCTGATTTTGAAAATTTGTATGAAGAAATAGTTCATAAGCAAACTAAATTTTTCGATTTCAGTGCATTTTTAGCCTTGTCCGAAAGCATCAGTGTTCTGATGCAACAGTCCCTAGAGATTGATATCACTCAATATGAAATTGGTAAGGGTAGATTATTCACCAGTCCGACTGATGTAATTCAATTTTATTTTGACGTCGCTAAACTAGTTAAATTATTTGCCTCTATCACCAAGCAAGAAAAGAACGTCCCTCGTTTTGATTTTGTAGGAAATCGTGGTCAGCTTGAACAGTTATGCATAACTAAAATGACGCTTGAAATGGATTCTCGCTTCGTGCAATTTGTCGAACAGGCATCAGCTACGGCAAGAACTTTGGCTGCCGTAATCCGCGCCAAACAAAAATTTCCTCAGAACGCTTTTGAACGATTGCGCGATGCCTTCCCCTGTATTATTGCCAGCATTAGAGAATTTGCCGAATACATTCCACTCTTTACTGAAATGTTTGATTTAGTTGTGATAGATGAGGCCTCACAAGTTTCAGTAGCCCAAGCCTTTCCAGCTTTAATGCGTGCAAAAAAATTACTAGTTTTAGGTGACCGCAAACAGTTTTCTAATGTAAAAGCTGCTTTTGCTAGTGGCGAACGTAACGCTGCCTATGTTAATGATCTAAAAGATTATTATCGACGTAATATTGCTTCTGGCGCCGACAAAATGGCGCGTGCTTCTCTATTTGATGTCAAAAAATCAATTCTGGATTTCTGCGAACTTATCGGCAACTATTCCATTATGCTGAGAAAACATTTTCGGGGCTATCAAGAATTGATTTCTTTCAGCTCTAAATATTTTTATGGTGGCGGGCTACAAGCAGTTAAATTTCGCGGTAAGTCTATCGACGAAGTAATCAAATTTACAGTGCTTGAGCACGATAGACGCTCCGAAAAGTATCGCAATACTAATTCGCAAGAAGCTGAGTACATAAAAGACGTACTCAATAGTTATTTGCAAATGGATAGTCCTCCCTCTGTGGGCATTATTACTCCTTTCCGAGAGCAAGTAATATTAATTACCCAATTACTTCTCGCTGATACAAATCATAGCCTCTATGACGAAAGGCTAAAATTAAAAATAATGACTTTCGACACTTGTCAGGGCGAAGAGAGAGAAATCATTATTTACAGCATGGTAGCCACTGCTGAACATGATGCTTTGAAATATATTTTTCCCATCCAGTTGTCTGAAACTGACGAACGTGTTGACGAACAATTAAAAATGCAACGTTTAAATGTAGGCTTTTCACGAGCTCAAGAATGTATGCACTTCGTTCTGTCCAAACCTATTGAACAATTCTCCGGTTCAGCAAGAACAGCCCTACAACATTTTGAGGGGCTACTTAAACAAAAACTAGAAGTTGAATCAGACGACTTTGATGATGTTTCACCTATGGAACAACGCCTGCTGCAATGGCTGCATGCTACTG
>Ga0116230_10006877_pt1 | contig 11240 bp, 7 predicted proteins | sample S1TSphfallax_3_FD_88678 | JGI IMG/M metagenome (GOLD analysis project Ga0116230, IMG submission 88678) | Host-associated microbial communities from peat moss isolated from Minnesota, USA - S1T2_Fd - Sphagnum fallax MG | ecosystem: Host-associated > Plants > Peat moss > Unclassified | place: USA...
GCCACTCGTCGGCTGAGATGGGAAACAGCGACCAATCTGCGGGCTCGACCTCGCCTTTCGCGGCGCCGAAACCCGGCGCGCGGTTGAGGCAGCCATTCAGCTCATAGGTCCAGCTATGATAGGGGCAGCGGATCAGCCCGCCGGGCATGCTGCCGGTAGTCTCTTGCGTCAGCATCGCCGCACGGTGGCGGCACACATTGTGAAAGCCCTTGAGGCTGCCATCCGGCTGGCGCACCACGATGACGGGATAACCGATGATGGTGGCGGCAAGGAAATCGCCGGGGTTGGGCAGCTGGTCGCTGCGGCCATAGAGCAGCCATTCGCGGGCGAAGATGTCGTGCCGTTCGCGCTCGAACAGCGCCGGGTCACGATAGGCCGAGGCGGGCAGCGTCGGCACCGCGGGTTGCACGTCCGGCCGGTCGATAATGGACATGGTTGTCTCCCCTACTTCAATCCGATGCCGCGTCCTGCTTCGTTCGGCACGGGCAATCCCCGATGCGCCGCTGCCAGTGTGCCCAGCAGGCCCAAGACCTCCGGCGCGGCTTCGCAAGCCTTGTGCCGTGTCGTATCGACATGCAACATCATCTGCTCGCCGGTCGCCAGAAAGTGCCCATCGGCGTGGTGCAGCCTGTGGAACAGGTGCATGCGCTTGGCGTCATGCCCGATGATCTGTGTCGTCGCGGTGTAACCTTCACCCAGTCGGATCTCGCCGAGATGCCGCAGATGAGTCTCCACCGTGTAGTAGCTGAACCCCCTTGCCAGCATCGCCGCATCCATGCCGATCAGCGCCAGCAGCGCGTCCGTCGCGTAGCCGAAGATCTCCAGGTAGCGGCTCTCGTTCATATGGCCGTTGTAGTCGATCCACTCGGCGGGCACGGTGCCCTCGTAGAGCCGCAGCGGCTCCGCCTGCGTGCTGCCCTCGCGCAGCTTGGCCTCGAAGGCGGCCAGGGTGTTGCCGGCGCCGAAGCCTTGACGTTGCAAGGCCTGCATGATGCCGATGAGGCAGTCATCCCGCTTCGCCTCCAGCGCGCGGAATCCCCAGTCGCCCGCCTGAGCGTCCGACTGCGCGGCCAATTCATCGAGAAAGCCGTCGGTGAGTTCGGGCACATCCATGAGCTTGGTCCACGGCAATTTCAGCGCCGGGCCGAACTGCGCCATGAAATGCCGCATCCCCGCCTCGCCGCCCGCGAGCCGGTAGATCTGGAAGGTGCCCATGAAGGCCCAGCGCAGCCCAGCGCCAAATCGGATCGCGTCGTCAACCTCGGCGACCGTCGCCACGCCATCATGCACGAGCCACAGGGCTTCCCGCCACAGCGCCTCCAGCAGGCGGTCGGCGATGAAGCCGTCGATCTCTTTGCGCACGTGAAGCGGGTGCATCCCGATGCCGGCGAAGAACGCCTGCGCGTGGGCGATCGCCGCCGGGTCAGTACGCTCGCCGCCGCATAGCTCCACCAGCGGCAGCAGATAGACCGGATTGAACGGGTGGGCCACGAGAAAGCGCTCGGGATGCTCCATCTCCGCCGAGATGCGCGTCGGCAACAGGCCGGATGTCGATGAGCAGATCAACGCCTCGGGCTTCGCGTGGGCGTCGATCTCGGCGAGGATGCGCTGCTTCACGCCCTCCACCTCGGGGGCGCTTTCCTGGATGAGGTCGGCCCCGGCCACCGCCTCGGCGAGGCTGCCCACGAAGCGCAAGCGCCCCTCGGCGGGCAGTGGTGCGGCCACAAGGCGGCGCAGGCTCCGCGCGCCGAGGGCCACCATCTCGCGCAGACGGCGCTCAGCCTCGGGATGCGGGTCGAAGACCGTCACATCGAGCCCGGCCGAGAGGAACCGCGCCGCCCAGCCGCCGCCGATGACCCCGCCGCCGATGATGGCGCAATGCCGTATCACGCTCATGCGCGGCGCTCCAGCTTCAGCCTGGCCCGGACATCGGCCGGCCCCAGGATGCGGGCGCCCATGCTCTCTGCGGTGCGCACGGCCCGCTCCACCAGCTGCGCGTTGGTGGCAGGCACGCCGCGCGAGAGCCAGATATTATCCTCGAGCCCGACGCGGATATTGCCCCCCGCGAGCAGCGCCAAGGCAGCGAAGGGCAGCTGCATCCGCCCGATGGAGAAAGCGGAGAAGATCGCGCCCGGCGGCAGCTGGTTCACCATCGCCATCAGCGTCAGCGGGTCATCCGGCGCGCCATAGGGGATGCCCATGCAAAGCTGGATCATTACCGGATCGTCGATCAACCCCTCGCGAATAAGTTGCTTGCACAACACCAAATGCCCGGTGTCGAAGACCTCGATCTCGGGCCGCACGCCTAAGGCCTGCACGCGCCGCGCCATGGCCCGCAGAATGCCGGGCGTGTTGGTCATGACGTAGTCACCTTCCGCGAAATTCATGGAACCGCAGTCGAGCGTGCAGATCTCGGGGCGCAGCGCGGTGACATGGGCGAGGCGCTCCTCGGCGCCGACCATGTCGGTGCCCCGCATATCCAGCGGCAGCGGGTTCTCGACGCCACCGAAGACGATATCGCCGCCCATGCCCGCGGTGAGGTTGATGACCACATCGGTGTCGGACGCCCGTATGAGCCGCACGACTTCAGCATAAAGCGCGAGATCGCGGGAGCCGCGGCCCGTTGCGGGGTCACGCACATGGATATGGGCGATGGCCGCCCCCGCGCGGGCGGCGTCGAGAGCCGAAGCCGCGATCTCGGCCGGGGTCACCGGCACGTGCGGGTTCTTGTCGGTCGAGGCACCGACGCCCGTCACGGCGCAGGTGATGAAGGCGTCCCAGTTCATTCGTCGTCTCCCAGAGGGCACCGCGAGAGTGCCGTCGGCGCGCGATCTGTGCTATACGGTTCACGAAGCTCTTCATACGGATCACGAAATGCATAGCGTCGATATCCTGGTGCTCGACCAGTTCTCGCTCATGTGCGTGGCGGCGACGGTCGAGCCTTTGCGCGCGGCCAACCGGGTGGCGTCGCAGCCGCTCTATCGCTGGCGGCTGCTATCCCGGGATGGGCGCGCGCCGACGAGCACATCGGGCATCACCGTGGCGGTTGATGGCACCTTCGCGCCGGACGAGACGCGGGACGTGCTGTTCGTTGTCGGCTCCTTCAGCGCGCGCACGGTTGACCGCCGCCTGTCGGCCTGCCTGCGCCGGGCGGCGCGGTCGCGGCTCTCGCTCGGCGGCATCGAGGCCGGCTCCTGGGTGCTTGCCCGCGCCGGGCTGCTGGACGGCTACAGCGCCACGACGCATTGGGAGGATCTCGACGAATTCGCTGATGCCTTCCCCAAGATCGACGTGCGCCGGGACCGTTTCGTGATGGACCGGACACGCTGGACCGCGGGCGGCGCGGCTCCGGCGCTGGACATGGTGTTGACGATGATCCGGTCGCAGCACGGCCTGCCGCTGGCGCTAAACGTCGCCAGCGTCTTCATCTATGACCAGCATCTCGCGGCCTCGGTGCCGCAGCCGACGGTTGCCCTTGGCCGGCTGTCGGTGACCGACCCCGCGCTCGCACGCGCGATCGAGGTGATGCAGACGCGGCTGGAAGAGCCGCTGCCCCTGTCGGAGGTCGCCTCCCGCTCGGGCGTGTTGCTGCGGACGCTGCAGGCGCGGTTCCGCACACAGCTTGGCCAGTCACCCCATGCCTATTACCTCGATCTGCGGCTATCCGCGGCGAAGCGGATGCTGGAGCAAAGCACCGTGGGCGTGGCCGAGGTCGCGACAGCGCATGGGTTTGGGTCCCCATCGGCCTTCGCAAGGGCGTTCCGGCAGCGGTTCGGAATGAGCCCGCTGGCGGCACGCGCTGCGATGCGGGTGCCGTTCCCAGCCGCGACAGGGCGTATCTCCGCATGACGCAGGACCTGGACCCGGCGGCCGCGCGGCCCCTGCCTCGGCTCACTTCGCGGCAACGGGTGACAGGACGACCGTCGCTCCGGTCACCGCCTCGTACATGGCAATCAGGGCTTTGCCGAGGTTGTCGGAGGAGCCGGCACTGTTCACCGCAATGACGATCACCAGGTCCTTCTCGGGAAAGTAGCCATAGAACATACGGCTTCCCATCGGCTCGCCCTCGTAGAACCAGAACCGCACGTCGCCGGCGACGGTCTGCGCGACCCCCAGACCAAAGCCGCGTTTGTCCGTGGCCGTCGCCTCGGCGATCGGCTTCCCCGTGTTCATCGAGACGAGCTTCATCAACTCATGGCGCTCGGCCTCTGCGAGCACATCGCCCTGGAACAGCAGGCGCACCCAGCGGGTCACATCCTCGGGTGTCGCGACGGCCGCCCCCGCCGCCTGCGCCCAGGACGGGTCCTGAAGTCTCATGTCTACACCCACCAGCGCGTTGATGATGGGTGAGGGCACAGCCGTCATGTAGCTGGAGACCTCGCGGCTGAGCACTGAATCCGGGTAGGGGCCCGAGGAATAGAATGTATCGTCAAGACCGTGCCCGCCGGTCAGCAGGCGCGCGCGGATCTGCTCGTCGATGCTGCGGCCGGTCGCGCGTTCAACAAGCATCTGGGCAATGACGTAGTTGACGTTCGCGTAGTCGAACCCGGTCGTCGGCTTCGGCGCGCCGGGCAAATCCGGGTCGGTGAAAGAGAGGAGCACTTCAGGCGTGAAGTGACGGTCGATCCCGTATTTTGCGACGCTGCGCATAAACGCATCAGTCTCATCATAGCTTGGAATACCGCTGGTCATGTCCAGCAGGCGGCGAAGCGTCACCGTCCCCCAGGCCGGATATTCGGGAAACCACGGTCCGATCGGGGCATCAAGCGACAGCACGCCCTCATGGACGAGTTGCAGGATGACTGTTGAGGTCAGCGACTTCGTGATGCTGCCGATCGGAAAAAGCGTGGCGGGCGTCACCGGAGCCGCGTCCGGCAATCGACTGACGCGTCCGGCCACGACATCGATGGGCGCCGCTGGTCCTCCGCCAAGGCTGACGCTCGCCGAGATCGCCGTCATCCCCTCGCTGGCCGCGTTTTTCGCGAGATAATCATCAGCGATCGTCTGCAGTGATCTGGTCAGCGTCGTGCGATCGACCGGTGCGGCCACGGCAATCGCCGATCCGGCAAGTCCCAGTAGAATCGATGCACAGAGCATTCTGCCGGCAGCGAGCAGCATGGATGGCCCTTTCGTATCGACAAGGACCAATCAAGCACAGACTTATCCGTCAGCCCAGGCTGATTCCGGTGACGAATCGGGTTCATACACTCACGCGTGGATAACATTTGAACCAAGGGGCAACGATGGCTTACCCGCCAGATGTGCAGTAGCCTTGAGGCGCGACCATCCGAAAGACTGCCATGATCGACATCGCCCGCGACCCGCTGCTCCAGCCTTACCAGCTCAAGCACCTCACCCTCCGCAACCGGGTGATGAGCACGGCGCACGAGCCCGCCTATTCCGAAGATGGCATGCCAAAGGACCGCTACCGCCTCTACCACGTTGAGAAAGCCCGTGGCGGCATTGCGCTGACCATGACGGCGGGCTCGGCCGTCGTCTCGCGCGACTCCCCTCCGGCGTTCGGCAACCTTCTTGCCTACAAGGACGATATCGTCCCCTGGCTGCGCCGGCTCGCGGATGAGTGCCACGAGCACGGCAGCGCGGTGATGATCCAACTCACCCATCTCGGCCGCCGCACCGGCTGGAATCGCGCCGACTGGCTGCCTGTCCTTGCCCCCTCACCCATCCGCGAACCCGCCCATCGCGCCTTCCCGAAGGCCGCTGAGGATTGGGATCTCGACCGGATCGTCGCCGATTACGCGGCAGCGGCCCAGCGCATGGCGGCTGCCGGACTCGATGGGTTCGAGGTCGAGGCCTACGGCCACCTGCCCGACCAGTTCTGGTCTCCCGCCACCAACCGGCGCACGGACGCTTATGGCGGGGACCTCGACCGCCGCATGCACTTCTCCCTCCGCGTCCTCCGCGCCATGCGGGAAGCGGTTGGCGAGCGCTTCATCATCGGGCTCCGCATGGTCGCCGACGAGGATTGGGAGACGGGCCTGACCCGCGAGGACGGCATGGAGATCGCCCGGCGCTTCAAGGCCAGCGGCCTCGTCGATTTCCTCAACATCATCCGTGGCCATATCGATACGGACGCCGCCCTTCTGGATGTCATCCCAATCATGGGCATGCGGTCCGCCCCCAGCCTCGACTTCGCGGGCGAGATCCGGGTCGAGACCCGCTTTCCGGTCTTCCACGCCGCACGGATCGCTGATGTGGCAACCGCCCGCCATGCTATCGCGGAGGGCAAGCTCGACATGGTGGGAATGACCCGCGCCCATATCGCCGACCCCCACATCGTGCGGAAGATCATGGAGGGTCGCGAGCACACCATCCGCCCCTGCGTCGGCGCCACCTATTGCCTCGACCGCATCTATGAGGGGAATGACGCACTCTGCGTCCACAACGCCGCCACGGGACGAGAGGCGATGATGCCGCATATCATCGCCCCCAGCGCCGGTCCGCGCCTCCGCGTGGTGGTGGTGGGCGCCGGTCCGGCGGGGCTGGAGGCCGCCCGCGTCTCCGCCGAGCGCGGCCATGCCGTGACGGTATTCGAGGCGCTGGACCAACCGGGCGGCCAGATCCGCCTCGCGACCCGCCTGCCCCGGCGGCGCGATCTCATCGGCATCGTCGACTGGCGGATGGAGCAACTCGCCGCGTTCGGGGTCGCGCTGCGTTTCTCGACCTATGCCGAGGCCGACGACGTGCTCGCCGAGCACCCGGATGTCGTCTTCATCGCGACGGGCGGAGTGCCGAACACCGAGGTTCTGACGGAGGGCAATGATCTGACCGTCTCTGCCTGGGACGTGCTCTCGGGTCAGGCGAAACCCGCCGAGCGCGTTCTGGTGTTCGATGACAACGGCGCCTACCCCGCCATGCAGGCCGCCGAGATGCTCGCGGCGGCGGACTCGGGCGTTGAGTTGGTGACGCCGGAGCGGTTCTTCGCCCCGGAGATGGGTGGCCTCAACCATGCACTCTTCGCGCGAGCGTTTCAGCGCCATGGCGTGCGGATCACGATCAACACGCGGCTCGTCTCGGTGCGGCGCGAGGGCAACGCTCTGGTGGCCGTTCTGGGCGGCGATTATGGCGAGACGCTACAGGAGCGGATCGTTGATCAGGTTGTCGTGGAGCACGGCACGCTGCCGGACGACACGCTTTATGAGGCGTTGAGGCCCGCCTCCGTCAATCTGGGTGCGGTGGATTACGAAGCGCTCGTGGCCGGCCGGCCACAGACGGTTGTTCCCAATGATCACGGAACGTTCCGGCTTTTCCGCATCGGCGATGCCGTTGCCAGCCGGAACATTCACGCGGCGATCTATGACGCGCTGCGCCTGGCAAAGGACCTGTAAGGCATAGTGCAAGCGGCGCAGACAAAATTTCCCCAAGGCCTGGGCCCGCGGCCGTGCTATGACAATTTGAGGTTCGCTACGCGCATGCAGGAATCGTAGCGAATTTCACGCTCAGCACACTAGTCGCAGATGGACAGGAGACGACGAACATGGACGCTCGTGCAAGATGCTATTGAACTCATACGGTCAGGCAGCTGCCATTTTCGTATTCGTCTCCGGCGGCGCGCTCCTCGGCATGGCTGTGCAGCGCCTCCAGCCAGTAGAGCATCGTAACGATGCGTCGAAGGATACGGTTAAGCTGGTCATGGGCCTTATGGCGACCATGACTGCACTCATCCTGAGCCTCCTGATCGCCTCGGCGCATAGCTTCTATGACATGCAGCGAGGAGAGATCCAGCAACTCGGCACGGATGTGCTCCTGCTCGATGCGACCTTTTCACAGTATGGTCCTGACGCGGACGCGGTTCGCGCGAGGTTTCACACCCAGATGCAGACTGTGATCGCCGGCATGTCGCCCGGGTCGAACGACACAGACATCCGGCACGAGACGGCGCGCTCGATCGGCGTAAGCGACCTTTTCACGATCGTCCAGGGCCTCACGCCCTCGACCGACGGACAGCGAGCCGCCGCGGCGCGCGCCGCGTCTCTGGTGACGGACATCGCAACGACCCGACTGCTCATCCACGAGCAGAACACCACGGGGTGGCCGCTGCCCTTGGCCGTGACGCTAATCTGTTGGCTGGTCGTGCTGTTTCTCTTCTTTGGTCTGCTTGCGCCATTCAACATTACGGTGGTCGGCGTCCTTCTAATCGGCGCGCTTTCCGTTTCCGCAGCGATGCTGCTGATGCTATCGATGAGCCACCCGTATCGTGGCTTCATGCGGGTGACGGACGCGCCGCTGCAGGCCGCGGTGGCGGAGCTTGGGAGCTAGAACGCGATGACCGAAGGCGGAATCGCCGTAGGTCTGAATCGCGCGATCAAACAAACGGATAGAGCAGGATCGTGAGCGCGAGCGAACGTATCCTGCTCTAGGCCGATGGCGACAGCGCTTCTACATCTTTTCAGGTGAGCTTGATCAAAGTGTCGCCGTCAACAACCTGTGTTGTGAAGTCGCTTGCCGTGTAGCTTCCGGAAAAGTGCAGATGCGCCACCGGATGACACCCGTCGCTCAACGTCAGGACGCCGTCACTGAATCTGTCGGACGTTACTGTGGTGTTCTTAAGCTCGATCGTGTCGGTGCTGGTAAAGTCCTTGATCGTCGCCTTGAAAGCTTCCGCCATGTCGATCTGAAGCAGCACGTACGAGGTTGTGGACCCCTCGTGCCCGGAGAATTCGAAGGTCTGCCCGGATCCCACATGGCCTGCGAACTCTACTGTGCCGGCCGGATAGCCCAGCGCCAGCGGGGCGGCCACACCAACCTCGATAGTGCCGAAGCCGCCGACGTTAGTGCCGATGGTTACCTTGGCTCCTCCCCGGCCGCCTTCCACGTCGATCAGCCCGTCATTCAACAAAAACGCTTTGTGACTGCCGTTAACATCGAGCGTCTCTCCATAGTCCGCCCCGAGCGAAACGGTGCCGATATTCAGCAACGTGCTGTCCCGGTCGATGTTGATGGTGGTCGCGTCTGCGAATTCGGCGTAACCAGACGAAGCTGTCGAGATCGTACCGGCAAACACGGAAAGGCCCGATGCCCCGATCGTGTGATTTCCTTCTGTCTCAGCCGAGAGCGCCGGGGCCGATGTCAACACGACGTTGCCGAGAACCGAGTTACGGAGATCGAGAGTGGCACCGGAGAAGCTGCCCATGGTCAGGGGGATATCGCTCAGGTTGCGGTCTTTGACGTCCAGCGTGCCTGCAGTCAGCGTGATCGTATCCCCCGCGACCGGCGCGCCGGTGGGCGACCAATCATTGGCGTTACCGAATGAACCACTGCCCCCAAACCAAGTTTTCTCTGTCATTTCGAACTGACCATTTTTTGTTTTTATGTACAGTCGTTAGACTTTCGCTCGCCACAGACGGCGATATTCGATGCAGCCCGCGCTGCCTGGCACGCAACTTCTGTTGTGGATCGGCGCTGTCCGTCAACTTAATTGCGTTCGCCAGGCCGGACCGTCAGTTCGGCAATTCGGCTTAACCGCAACAGACTAACACCCGAAATGCTGCGTTCAGAGGCAGTCTCGCGCGAAGGTCTCGTCCCAGGCGCGCTCGACCACCAACGCCCCATTCTCAAAAGCGCGGACGGCGCCTGTGACTCGAAAAGTCTCGGGCGTCCCGCTCATCTCCGTCTCGGTCTCGATACGGATACCCCAGCCCTCGCGCCCCATCTCGTAAGATTGGGTGATCACCGACCGGGCCGAGAACGGATCATCCGCCGTAACCGTCAACCGCCGCGCCAGCCCGTGGTCGACCAGCATGTCGATCTCGTCGAAGCGCTGCACGCCCTCGCCGAACAGGCCGCCCTCACCCACCGTTACATATGTCGCCTCACCCGACAGGCTGTCGAGCGTGACATGCCGCTGGAGGCGGCTTTCGGATAGTTGCGTGATCGGCGCGAAGGGCCCGTGGGCGGGCGGCGCGAACACAACCCCGGGCTCATCCGCGCGCGCCGGCCGGACCGGCAGCGCGAACCGGCTGCCCGCGAGGTCCAGCGTGATCGTCGCGGCGCAGGGTGCCGGCCAGAGGATCGGCCAGTAGGCGGTGGAGAGCGCAAACCGGATTCGGTGCCCGGGCGCGAAGCGATGGCCGAACATCTTCAGGGACAACACGACGCGCACCGTCTCGCCAGGCACCAGCGGTTCCGGCTCGGCCGAGCCGTCCCGGTGGGCGAGGTTGAGCACGCCATAGCTCACCCGCTGGGACGCTCCGTCCGGCGCCACGTCGCATACCCGCACCGCGATCTGCGCCAGCGGGGCGTCAGCCGAAAGCCTCAGTTCCGCGATCGGCGAGCCGAGGCATTCCAGCGCCTCGCTCAATACGGGTGTGTCAAAGATGAGCGAGTGGGCGTCATCGATGCGCTGGTCGCCAGGCATATCTCCCTGCACGCCCGTGCCCATCCACTCGCCGCTGGCAATTCCGGTCCAGAGCGGCGAGCGGATGACCTGCATGTCGCCGGCGGCGGCGGGCTCGGCGCCCGCTGCACGCCCCGCCGGATGGAACCATCGTGTCTCGATCGACGGGCTCGGCCAGGACGGCTCCGCCCGCCAGCGCCCGGGCGCCCGCGTCTTCGTGGTCGAGATGGGTGTCTGTGCATCCTCGACAAAGGCGCGCAGCGTTGGCTCGTTCATGAGCCCGGTGTCGCTGCCGCGCAGCCAATGGTCCCACCAGCGGGTCGCCTCCTGCAGGAAGCCGATCGCCGGTCCGGGCACGCCATCCTGCGGATAGATATGCGCCCAGGGGCCGATGACGCCCAGCCGCGGCACCGTCAGGTGTTCCAGCAACTGCGGCACGGCGCTGGTGTAGGAGTCTGCCCAGCCGCCGACCGCGAAGACCGGGCACTGGATCGCGCCCCAATCCTCGCAGATCGAGCCATGCTCCCAATAGGCATCCCGTCGCTGATGAGCGAGCCAGAGCGCCGGCCAGAATGGCATGTGGCGGAGGCGCTCAACCCATTGGTCGCGCCAGCCATCTCCCACAAGCGCGGGATCGGCCGGGCGCGCCTGATAGGCGAGCATAATGCTGCCCCACCACAGGTTGTCGTTGAGCAAGCTACCGCCCATATAGTGTATATCACCGCCGAAACGGTCCTCGGTCGAGCAGACGGAGATGATCGCCTTCAAGGCCGGCGGTCGCCGCGCCGCCACCTGCAGGCAGTTGAAGCCGCCCCAGCTCTTGCCCATCATGCCGACGTTTCCGTCGCACCAGGGCTGACGGCTCAACCAGTCGATCACCTCC
>Ga0116230_10006878_pt1 | contig 11238 bp, 8 predicted proteins | sample S1TSphfallax_3_FD_88678 | JGI IMG/M metagenome (GOLD analysis project Ga0116230, IMG submission 88678) | Host-associated microbial communities from peat moss isolated from Minnesota, USA - S1T2_Fd - Sphagnum fallax MG | ecosystem: Host-associated > Plants > Peat moss > Unclassified | place: USA...
CCGTTTCTTCGCTCATCGCCAGCTTCACCCGCAGCAGATGATCCGCCCGAAGCTCCGGCAATTCATCGGCGGCAAAGTAGCGGAATTCCAGCGATTCCTCATCCGCCACATGCAGATGGCCGCCGGTCACCCGGCAGAGAAACGTCGTGCCGATGTACTGCACCTGATGGCCGTTGGGATAGACAATCAGCGGCGACGACTGCACCGCGAGGATGCGAAGCGGTTGGACCCTCAGCCCGGTTTCCTCCATCACCTCGCGAACCACCGCATCGGCCGGCTGCTCGCCGGGTTCCAGACCGCCGCCGATGGTGTACCACTTGCCATCATCGCTGGCCCGCTGCAGCAGCACCCGCCGCTGTTCGTCCAGGATGATCGCCCCGACGGACGGGAGCAGAATGAGGTCATTGCCGATCTTAACGCGGAGCTCGCGGATGTACGGTGACAGTCCCATAGTCACAGGTTACAGCTTCATCTGGATGGTATAAAGCCGCCGATGCCGTCGGCGGCTTTATACCGGGCGATGGCACTGTGATGTAAATTGAAACCGCCCGCTGCACCAAATCGTCTGCTTGCGCGTATAGTATTGCGTTGACTCCATCCGCCGGACCGTTTGCAAGTGAGGATTTCCTTGAATCGCAACTCAATTCGCCTTTGTCTGCTGACGCTGGCTCTGACCGCCAGCCCGGCGTTCGCCGCCGATTTCTCGCGAGACGCCATTCCCGGCAAGTGGATCGCGCCGCTGGTGCCGGAGAATCTTCCGCCGCTGAAATATCCGGCGTACTTCACCGACTTCGATAAGGCCAAACAACAGGTTTGGACCGGGCGGTACAAGCTGGCTCTGCAGAATCTGTATTCAATCAAGCCCACCGACAAGGGCACCGATCCGGCTTCATACGCAAGCCAGAAGGCAGAGGCCCTGATTGCCGTGGGTCGCGAGGATGAAGCGCTAACCGTCCTGAGCGCTCCTGCGGTGGCAGATGCCCTGCAGGTGCAGCTGGATCGAGCCGTCCTGCTGGCCCAGATGGGAAAGACCCGCGATGGCATCGCTTTGCTCAAGGAGATTCTCAAGGCCCATCCCGATTCCATCCGCGCGCATTACGAGCTGGGCCGATGGAGCGAAACGATGGACGATTTCGCGACGGCCAAGGAGGCGTATGAATGGTTTGTCGCGCCGCCGCAGGATTATCTCATGCAGTGGCAGCTGAAAGGGGAGCGGCTTTTCACCCGTGCCGAGGATGCCACCAGCGTCGGGCTGGCGCTGGACCGCTGGGCGACGCTGAATGACAAATATGAACTGATCCCGGATCTGCATCAGACGATCCTGGATTTCTTCGTCAAATCGTATGATGTCATCGACCGTGCGTATTGGCCTGCGCATGTGGCTTCGGCTCGCTATTACCTCTCACACGATGATTCAGCCAACGCGCAGCAGGAATTGCAGGCGGCGCTTCGCCAGAATCCCAACAGCATCGACGCGCTCGACCTGATGGGCGAGATCGCGGTGAACCATTTCGATTTCAACACCGCTGATGCGGTTGTGGATGCGATCCGGGCGGAGAATCCGCAGTCGATCGTCGCCGAGCTGGTTGAAACGCGGAACCTGCTTCGGCAGCGGGAGCCCAAGGAAGCAGCGATCGTCATCAAGCGCGTGCTGGCGCGCCAGCCCGATCTGATCGAAGCCCGCGGCCTGCTCGCCGCCACCGAAGCGCTGCAACTGCACGATGAAGCGACCAAAAAACTGCTGGCCGATGTGGACCGCATCGCCCCGACCGATGCCGGTGCGTATCTCGAGGTGGCCGAGCAGCTCGCCGCGATGCGGCAATATCCGCGCGCAGCCGCCATGTATCAGATCGCCATCACGCGCGCTCCGTGGTGGAGCAACGCCCGCAATGGACTGGGCCTGCTCTACACCCAGAGTGGTGATGAGGACATGGCCCGGGTCACGCTGGACGCGGCTCACAAAATCGATCCGTTCGACGTGGAGACCACCAACTATCTCCGCCTGCTGGATGACATGAAAGCGTTTGCCCACAAGGAGTCGGCTCATTTCATCGTCGTGTATGACGCCAAGAAAGACCCGATGATTGGCGAGTATTTCAACGATTACATGGAAAGCGTCTACGCCGAGGTCACCAGCGAATACCGCACCGAACCGGCACAGAAAACCATCATTGAAGTGTTTCCCACGCATGATGCGTTCAGCGTGCGGACGACCGGTTCGCCCTGGATCGGGACCGTCGGCGCCAGCACCGGGCGCGTCATTGCGCTGGTGACGCCCCGATCTGGCGAGAACACCCAGGGCGCGTTTAACTGGGCGCAGGTGCTTCGGCATGAATTCACCCACACCGTCACCCTGGCGGCCACAGACAACCGCATCTCCCACTGGATGACCGAAGGGCTCGCCGTTTACGAAGAGCACTCGGGCCTGCAATGGGCGTGGGTGCCGATGATGTACCACGCGGTGACCAAAAATGAGCTGTTTGACATGGACGAACTGACCTGGATGTTCGTCCGCCCGAAGAAACCGTCGGATCGGCAGATGGCGTATGCGGAGTCGTACTGGGTCTGCACGTATATCGAAAACAAGTATGGCCACGAGGCCATCCTCAAGATGCTCGCCGAGTTCAAAAAGGGCGGTTTGCAGGAAGATGTCTTCCCGAAAATCCTCGGCCGGACGCAGGATGAATTTTTCAGCGACTTCAAAGCCTGGTGCGCCAAGCAGGTCGCCGGTTGGGGATATGACAAGGCCAGCCAGGCGACATATGACCAGCTGGTGGATGAAGGTGAAACGCTGATCGGGTCGAAGGATTATGTCGGTGCGGCCGCGGTCTGGGAGCAGATTGCCAAGCTCCGCCCGATGGACGAGATGCCGCACAAAAAACTCGCGGGGCTGTACCTCTCCCCGCAGGTGAACCAGCCCGCCAAGGCCATCGAGCATCTGAAGGTGCTGCATCTGCTGGATGTCCGCAACAACCGGTATGCAAAACGGGTCAGCCGGCTCTATCGCGACATCGGCGACTACCACAACGCAGAAGCCTGGGGACTGCAGGCGGTGTACATCGATCCGTACGACATGGACGCCCACCAGATTTTGCTGGCTGCCTGCGAGAAGGCCGGGGACAAAGCCGGTGAGCAGCGCGAGCAACGCGTGATTCCCGAGCTTCAGGCGTGGATGGATGCGCGGAAGAAATGACATGCAGCTGCGAAGCAGCTTGTCTCCATCGCGTTCGGCCGGATGATTACCCGCTTACGATCCCCGCGAACATCCGCATCCCCACGCTGATCGCAGCATCTGAAAAATCGTAAAGATCGGTGTGCAGTGACGGATAGTCCGGCCGATCCAGCGGCTCGACACCGACCAGGAAAAAACAGCCGGGCACTTTCTCCAGGTAATAGGCGAAATCTTCACCCCCCATGGAAGGCTTGGCGACCGGTAGATAGCGATCGGGGCCGAGCGTCGCCTTGGCGACGGTGGCGACTCGATCGGTCATGGCCGGGTCGTTTACCGTGGGCGGATACCCGTCGTGCCAGGCGAATTCCAACTGGCAATCATTAGCGGCGGCGATGCCGGCGCATCGCCGTTCGATCGCCCGGCGAATGGCGGCCCGGCTCGCGGTGGTGATGGTTCGTGCAGTCCCTTCGATGGTGGCGTGATCGGGGATCACATTGGTGGCGGTGCCGGCGTGGAAGATGCCCACCGTCACCACGGCCGAGTCGGTGGGGTCCAGTTCCCGGCTGACAAACTGCTGAAGATTCAGCACCGCCTCGGCGGCGCAGACAATCGGATCACGGCCAAAATGCGGGTACGCGCCGTGGCAGCCCCGACCGACAAACTTGGCCTTGAACCCATCCGTGGCGGCCAGCAGCACACCCGGCTTGCTGGCGATGGTACCGACCTTGATGCCCGGCCAGCCGTGGAGGCCAAAGATGCTCGAAACCTTCGGCCCGATCCGGCCATCCAGTGCGCCGGCTTCGACCAACCGTCGACCGCCACCGCCCCCTTCTTCCGCCGGTTGCCATAAAAATTTCACGCAGACCGGCAGCTGATCGGCGATCTGTTTCAACACTGCCGCGGTCCCCAGCAATGTGGCGGCATGCCCATCATGCCCGCAGGCGTGCATCCGACCCGGGTGTTTGCTGGCGTAAGGCAAGCCGGTTTTTTCCAGGATCGGCAATGCATCGATGTCAGCTCTCAGCGCGATGCAGGGCTTGGCGGTGTCACCGATCCAGGCGAGGGTGGCCGTCGGCGCGTTCTCCACGCCGGCGATGTATTGCAGACCGAGCTTGTCGAGCTCCGCGCGGATGGCGGCGGCGGTTTCAAATTCCTCGAAAAGCAGCTCCGGAATCTGATGCAGACGATGGCGGAATTCGATGGCGAAAGGGACGGCGGTGGAAATCAGGCGGGTGGCATCCATGATGCAAAGCCTACGCGGGGAGCGGCTGGCCGAAAAGGATGTACCAGTTTCTCCGGGCATTCTGGAGGAAGTTCTGGTCGTTCTCCAACTCAGTTGCCGAGCTCCTCAAGCGGTCGACGATTTCGTCTCGGGAAAAGTTCGATTTGAGCATGCGGAGGTCATCCAGGTCTTTGTCGCGTTTGCTAAACAGCTTGCCAACGAAGATGTCAAGCGGATCGACCAGATAAACATCCAGGTCGCCGAACCGGTCCAGATAATGGAGCCGATGCTCGTAGCCTGTGGGCAGATAGTGTGATTGGAAATGCGTCAGCAGCAGCCCGTGCCGACTTGAGAGGCGATTGAGCAGATCGTGGTTGGTCCGGAGAACCGCCGGCACTTCGTTGACCACATCAATGTCATCCGTTCCTCGGCGAAGCAGGTCATTGAGAATCAGGGCAGTTGAACCGCCGATCTCCAATCGAGTCGTTTGATGCGTCGCCTGGCCAAGCTCACGAAGGAACTCAAGAATCGTTGCGGAATCGGTTCGCTCACGCATTCGGTCTCTCAACGTTGGAAATCCGATCTCGCCCGGATTACTGGTCAGCAGGTCGTTTGCACGCTTCAATATTGAACTCGACAACCGATTGCTCAAGGCCTTGCTGCCCCAGCGATTCTGGAGGGCGAGCAGACTTTCACGCACGAGCAGCCTGCTGCGGTAATCGAGGTTGTCGGATTGCAACTCGTTCTCGACGGCCGACAGAAGATCATCCGGATCCACCTGCGGGGTCCCTCGGACAAGCGTCCATAGATCGAACTTGTGAGCAGGAGCAGTTCTCATGACTTGTTCACCACCCACGGCAGCGCCGCGGGCTCTTGCCACCTAAAACAGCTGGTCCAGAACCTGATCCATCCCCATCTGCACACAGGTGAAGATCGGTGTATCCCGCTGGGTGTACCGGCTGGCTTCGGTTTCGCGCAGCTTCATCACCAGATCCAGAAAATCCTTGGGTTCATCGGTCTCGAAAGCCACCACGAAATCCTGATCGTCCAGGCCGAAGCTGTACGTCGTGTTGAGCTTGACGCTGGGGAATTCGTTGCCGACTTTGATGTGACCGTCCATGATTTCCTGCCGTTTTTCCAGGGGGAGCAGGTACCACTCGCGCGTTTTGACAAACGGGTAGACGAACAGATATTTCCGCTTACCGGGGATGATGTGCGTCCGGCTTTCGGCGGTGTGGAACGGGTCGAGCTTGTCGATGTACATGCTGCGCTTGGTCATCGACACAAACGAATGCGGCGTGGTCAGGTACCCGCCCATCCGGGTCTTGTTCATCAGCTGGGTCTGTGCCTGAAATTGCTCGGGGCCGGTGCTGATGCGCCATAGAAGAAAATCGCACTCGGGCCGAAGGCCCGCGGTGCTGTAGGTCAGACACATCAGGCCCTTGTGGGGATGCTGAAACAGGTCGAGAAATTCGCTGCGCGCCTGGATCTTTTCATGCTCGTTCAACCGGCGGAACGCGGGGTCCAGCTTGTAGGCGGCGAAGTTGACAAACTGCCGAATGATCGCGGGTCCCGCGGGATGCGACCCGGCGGTTGAGGGCCGGGCGGTGGGGGTGGTGGCGGTGGCGGGGGGGATGACGGTGGCGGTGGTGTTGGTCTGGGTCATGATTGCTCCGTAAGGGTGTTAATCATACCGTCCTCATCGTTCTCATTCTCGTACTCCTGATCAAAATCCGACCCATGATCGTAATCGTGATCGGAATCGGCCCGGTTTCGACGATTCGGATTCTGATTTCGGGGAGCGTCGCTCCAGCTTGCAGCCGCTGCGGTGACATGCGATGCTTCAGGGATGGATCTGCCCTTGACCATTCAGCCGATCGAAAAATTCACCGTGGTGGAATTCCGCACGCCTTCGCTGATGGACCCGGTGGTTCTCGAACGAATCGGGGCAGCCATCTACAATCTGGTGGATGTTGAAGATCACCGGGCGATCATTCTGGATTTTGAACAGGTGAGTTACGTCTCGAGCCAGGCGCTGGGAATCATCATGGCGCTTCGCAAAAAACTCGAGAAGCTGCCGCACAGCTGCTTTGTGCTTTGCGGCGTGGGTCCCAAGCTGCTGGAACTGCTGAAAATCACGAAGCTGGACAAGGTGCTGAAGATCAAGGCGTCGCAAAAAGAAGCGGTGAAGGTGATGATCCCGTGAGTGCGGCGGGGGCAGTCGAGTCGGGAGCGGTCGAGCAGTGGGAAACCTTGCTCCCGGGGCTGCGGAGAAAAATCGGTCCGGATGTCCGCCGGGGGCCGTGGTTTCAATATCACGATGTGGCGGGCTTTGAGTGGAACACTTTCGAGACCAGGATTGCGCATCTGCCGGTAGAGTTGGAGGGGTTTCGGATCGTTCAGCTGTCGGATCTGCACTGCATGCCGCACTGGCAAACGGCATATGATGAATTGATCGACCGGCTGAAGGTCGATCCGCCGGATCTGCTTGTGCTGACCGGGGATATCACCGATCAGATCCGCACCCCGAGCCGATGCCTTCCCACCGCCCGGCGATTGATCAATCAGTTACATGCACACCGCGGAGTGATCGGCATCTTCGGTAATCACGATTTTTTCGTGAAACCCGCCGCGTATGCCGACACGCCCCTGCGCTTGATCGACGGAAAACGAATACTGATTTCAGCTCGGGGCAAAACCCTCGAAGTGATCGCACCACCGGGTCCCCGGCGGGAAGACTACATCCGCGGATTTGAAAACACCCTGCCGGAGAAACAGCCCGGCGTTCCGCGGATCATCCTGTCCCATTACCCGGATCACATCCGGCGGATGAAAGGCCTTGAGCCGGACCTGTTTTTGTCCGGTCACACCCACGGCGGGCAGGCGTGCCTTCCGGGCGGGATCGCCATTCTACGGCATGACTCGCTGCCGCTGAATTTGCTCGCCGGCGCGCACCGGCTGCACGGCAGCTGGTTTTTCGTCAGCCGGGGCTTCGGTTTCAGCACCTTGCCGTTCCGGCTGTTCTGCCCGGCGGAGGTGGTTGAGGTGCGGTTGATGTCGTGAATGAACCGTCTCAAAGAGCCGCGCACGATGTAATCGGGTTACCCCATCACCCGCTCGGTTCGCTTTGCGTTGGACTTTCGTTCACGGGTATGGATGTCCAAAAATCCGGCGGGATTGAAAAGTATCATCGGCGTCTCGCCGATGGATTGACCCGGTATTTCGCCGTCAATTCCCGCTGCTTATGGGGAAAAATCGCTGTCATGGGCGGGACGCCCATGCTGCAAATTCCAGCCTCGCTCCATGAAATTGACACGAAAACCGCTCCCCCTATACTCTGCCGCTCCAATTGACGGCAGGATATTCGCCGCTTGGCAATCCGTCTGGCGGAATCAGGAGCAAGCTCATGGCATCGGCAACAATGGTCAAGAAATCGTCGGTCAAAAACACAGGCAAGCCCGCGGCAGTCGCCGCCAAGCCGGTGCCCAAAGCGGTCAAACGCGTTTACTTTTTCGGCAACGGAAAAGCCGAGGGCAACGCCGGCATGAAAGATCTGCTGGGCGGCAAGGGCGCGAACCTGGCGGACATGACGCTGGTCCCCCTGCCGGTCCCGCCGGGCTTCACCATCACCACCGACACCTGCGGCGACTACAACGACGCCGGGCAGAAGCTCCCCAAAGGCCTGATGGAAGAAGTCCGGGCGAACATCGCCAAGGTGGAAAAAGCCGCTGGCAAAAAGTTCGGCGACGTCGCCAACCCGCTGCTGGTCGCCGCCCGATCCGGCGCGAAGATGTCCATGCCCGGCATGATGGACACTGTGCTCAACATCGGACTGAACGATAAGGTTGTTCTGGGATTGGCCAAGCTGAGCGGCAACGAGCGGTTCGCCTATGACAGCTATCGCCGGTTGATCAACATGTTCGGCGACACGGTCATGGGGGTGGATCACGAGCATTTCGAGCATGAACTCTCAGCCGTCAAAACCGAAAAAGGCGCGAAGGTCGACACCGATCTGGATGCGGAAGGGTTGAAGGAAGTCGTCGCCCGGTACAAGGAAGTTTACAGGAAGCACGTCGGCAGCGATTTCCCGCAGGATCCGTTCACCCAGCTGGAACATGCCATCGAAGCGGTGTTCAAGAGCTGGATGGGCGATCGCGCGATTCGGTATCGCCAGCTGAATGACATCCGCGGACTTCGCGGAACAGCCGTCAACGTTCAGAGCATGGTGTTTGGCAACATGGGTGATGACAGCGCGACCGGTGTGGCGTTCACCCGCGATCCCAGCACCGGTGAGAATGTTTTCTACGGCGAATTCCTGGTGAATGCGCAGGGCGAGGACGTTGTTGCCGGCATCCGCACGCCGCTGGAATGCAAGACCGAGATGGCCAAGTGGTCCGCCAAGAGCTGGAAAGAACTGCTGGCGGTGAAGAAGACGCTGGAAGCCCGTTATAAGGATGTGCAGGACTTCGAGTTCACGATTGAAAAGGGCAAGCTGTACATGCTGCAGACCCGCAACGGCAAGCGAACCACGCATGCCGCGGTGAAGATTGCGGTGGACATGCTCAAGGAAAAGCTGATTGACGAGAAGACCGCCATCCTCCGCGTGGAACCGGCCAGCCTGGATCAGTTGCTGCATCCGACGTTTGACCCCAAAGCACAAAAGAGCGTGATTGCCAAGGGATTGCCGGCTTCACCGGGCGCGGCCGTCGGCAAGCCGGCCTTCACCGCTGAAGAAGCCGAAGAGCGCGTTGGCCAGGGTGAAAAAATCATTCTGGTTCGTCGCGAAACCGAGCCGGCAGACATTGGCGGGATGCACGTTTCCGAAGGCATTCTCACCAGCACCGGCGGGATGACTTCCCACGCGGCCGTGGTCGCCCGCGGGATGGGCACACCCTGCGTCGCCGGCGCTGGCGCGGTTCACATTGATGCAAAAGCGAAGACCTTCACCGTCGGTGGCAAGACCTACGGCGTGAATGATTGGGTCAGCCTGGACGGCGGGACCGGTGAGGTTTACGCCGGCGAAGTGCCCACGCAGGAAGCATCACTGACCGGGGCGTTCGCCCAGATCATGAAGCTGGCCGACAAGTATCGCACGCTGAAGATTCGCACCAACGCCGACACCCCGCACGATGCGGATGTGGCCCGGAATTTCGGAGCCGAGGGCATCGGCCTGACCCGCACGGAACACATGTTCTTTGATCCGCAGCGCATCCATCACATGCGCGAGATGATCCTCGCCAGCGATGTGGAAGCCCGCAAGGCCGCCCTGGCCAAGCTGGGACCCTATCAGCGGGAAGATTTCATCGGCATCTTTAAGGCGATGAAGGGATTGCCGGTGACGATTCGGCTGCTGGACCCGCCGCTGCACGAATTCCTGCCGCATAATGAGAAGGATCAGGAAGAACTGGCCAAGAGCCTGGGCAAATCGCTGGATGAAGTGAAAAAGCGTGTTCAACAGCTGCACGAATCCAACCCGATGCTCGGCCATCGCGGCGACCGTTTGGCGGTCACCTATCCGGAAATTCTCGAGATGCAGGTCCGGGCGATCATCGAAGCGGCCTGTATCTGCAAGAAGGAAAAGGTTTCGGTTCTGCCCGAGATCATGATCCCATTGGCCGGCACCAAGGCGGAGCTGGACTTTCTGAAGAAGTTCACGGTCGCCACCGCCGACGCGGTATTCAAGGAACAGGGCGTGAAGGTGGCATATATGTACGGCACGATGATCGAAGTGCCGCGGGCAGCCGTCACCGCTGACGAGATGGCCCATACGGCAGAATTCTTCAGCTTCGGCACCAACGACCTGACGCAGATGACCTTTGGCTACAGCCGGGACGACGCCGGGTCCTTCCTGCCGGAGTATGTCGCCAAGGAAATCCTCGAGCGCGATCCGTTCCAGAGCCTGGACATCGGCGGGGTCGGCAAGCTGATCCGCATGGCTGTCACCCTGGGCCGCGGTGTGAACAAGGACCTGAAATGCGGCATCTGCGGCGAGCACGGCGGTGATCCCCGCTCGGTTGAATTCTGCCACAGCGTGGGGCTGAATTATGTGAGCTGCAGCCCGTTCCGGGTGCCGATCGCACGATTGGCCGCGGCGCACGCGGCGATCAAAGAGCCGGCGGGTAAGGCGAAGAAGTAAATTTGCTGACACCGGCAGGGTCGCTTCGGCGACTCTGTGCGTCCCCAGAGTCGCTGAAGCGACCCTGCCGGTGTAGGACTACCACACGATCGGGTATCTCAAAATCGGCACCAATCTGGGCCCGATGATGCAGAATCTCCATGGCTCGGTCGCCAAACTGGTGAATGGCACACTCCCAAAACGGCGCGTGCCGGTCTTCAGGAATGCCGATCACCACGATTATTTCGATGGCTGCTCGCGACATGTACCGCAGGCTGAGCGAACCTACCGACATTTCATTTGAATCCGTTCAGCACAAGCTCGTGAGCCATTACCGCCTGTAGCCGCATACGAAGATCAACATCGAATTCACCCGTGCCATCAAGCGCGCGGTGCGACTTACGGCCTTCCTCGAAGAGGTTCCGTACTTCCGCTACCGGCAGGGTCGCTTCAGCGACTTTGATTGACTGAGTCAGCCCTAAACCGCCTCGGTCTCGAACAGCTTGAACTTCGAACCCGCGGCTATTGCCGTCTCGACGGGCTCTTTCTTTTTCTTCCGCACTCGCTGCTTCGGCTCGGCTGGTGTTGGTGGCGCCTGCATCAGCAGATTCTCACCGCCCGACAGCGGGTCGCCCGCTTTGGCCGCGGCAAGGCGATTTTCAATCTGCTCGGCATAGTTGCTCGACAGTTCAAAACCGATGAACCGCCGGTGGAGTTTCTTGGCCGTCA
>Ga0116230_10006879_pt1 | contig 11238 bp, 7 predicted proteins | sample S1TSphfallax_3_FD_88678 | JGI IMG/M metagenome (GOLD analysis project Ga0116230, IMG submission 88678) | Host-associated microbial communities from peat moss isolated from Minnesota, USA - S1T2_Fd - Sphagnum fallax MG | ecosystem: Host-associated > Plants > Peat moss > Unclassified | place: USA...
AGGATCGAGCCGGGAACTCTGACAGTGAGATGGAGGATGCCACGAGTCCGCTATCGTACTCTGGGGCTGATGCAGGATGCGTGCAGGAATCAGCAGCAGGTTTGGGCCCAGAAGATTGGGATCCTGGCAGCTCCTCCCAAGAACCCAGCTCGACAAAAGACGAAGAGTCGCCGGCATCGAGATCAGATGAGTTGAATTCTGGCAAGCAGGCCGAGGTGGAGGCAAGTAGCTGCTCACCCCAGCAGAACTTCACAGATGCACGAAAGCGCACCAAACAAGTTAGTGCCGCGAAGGACACTCGGCATCCACTGTACAGAGGAGTGCGGAAGAGGCCTTGGGGTATTTGGGTGACAGAAATCCGAAGTCCGAAGAAGAAGACGCGAATCTGGCTTGGATCCTTTGCGACGGCGGACATGGCCGCCCGAGCTTACGACGCAGCTGCCTTGGCCCTCAGAGGTCCAGCTGCTCTTCTCAATTTTCCGGAATCCGCACACTCGCTACCCCGCCCGGTCGATCTCTCAGATAAGGCCATCCAAGCTGCCGCAGCAGCTGCCGCCAACATTCCTCCATCGCCGCCTGTCAGCCCACAACAGGCTCAGAGAAGTGGCACAGCGGGTGAGCCCGGTTCATTGGAGCTGCTGCAGCCAATGTCAGAAACTGGCAATGCTTCGAGGGTTGAAAGAAAGCAACCAGCTCGTAGTATTCGAGTCTCCAAAAGCTCTCCTCGAGGCTCCAGGTCAACGCCTGCTGCGGCTGAGGCTTCTGACGTGCCGTCTGGGAGATCCTGGACTCAGACGCCAATACTCTCCTTGGACACTACCGTAGTACCTCAAGCGTCTGACGAAACGTCACAAACGGAGAACAATACTGTGGCCAGCTACATGAGTTCGCGTGATGCAGTTCACGGGACTGAAGCCGGTCAAGAAAATACTTGTACAGTTGGGGGAGGCAGCTCTAGTAGTGGATCCATGCCCCAAGCTCATCAGGCAGGGGTGGTCGAGGACGCTGCAGGCGATCAGGTATATTCAATGCATGAGTACGTAGATGAAGACCTCATGTTCGACATGTTCAATGTGCTATCCAGCATGTATGACGGCATGGGACTCCCACCTCCTCGCTCCATTGGCCACAACGCAGCAGGCGACACCCAGCAGAGCAGTGATGAAGAATCTGCATCAGCTGGCTGGGACTCTGACTTATGGAGCTATTAGCAAGCCTGTTGGTTCCTGCAGTTGCGGTCCATACTTAGAGCTGGAAGAGTGTATTTCTTCGCGAGAGAGTACTTACTCAGTAGCTAGGACGTATATGTTTGCGGTGCTGCATGGAAGCGTCTTTTACTGTCTCATGAGGTGCAAGCTGCTACTGAGTATTTTAAGAGCTAGAACAGCAGCTGCTTATAGGTGGAGTCCAGTGATGCTCAGAACTGCATCCAAAATTTCTAATCTTCCCAACAGTAATTATCTCGTGATGCTCAAAAGTGGCGAGAAGATTGAATCGATTCTGTGATAACCCACTCACTCCGAGACGAGATTTTAGACGCCTAGGTTATAAGATGAAAGGGTTTGTCAGAAGTCAGGATTATGCTGGACATGGTTATCAGTCTTGGCGAAGTAGCTGCTCCATCTTCTTAAATTCACTTGGAAATATTTGATTCAAACCCACCCTTTCTCAAGCTTATGGTAGCAAATTCGGCTGGCGAAAATTCCCCCCTCCCCCCCCAACAAAAATTGGCTTCTTTATTCTCTGTGCAGGCGCAGGGTTGTTCCGGGCCTTCAAGGAACACATTGAGTGGGTTAAATGCGCAATCCCATGTCCATGGCATCAGTCGAACTATTACTATTTCAGCTGGTCGAAAAGTTCTGCAGCAGTGATCTGCATATCGGCTGACAGGTTCATCTCGAGTCCTGCGCAGATCATGTTCCAGGCTCCAGCTAGCTAGCTAGCTATAGAAATTCATATGAATTTGTACGACCTCGTTCTACTATTGTTTGTCGACAGATGCATGATCGCAACTTGGAAAGTGGATTTCTAAACTGTCGACAGGTGCATGGCCTTTACACATCGAGCCATCAGACCTTGCAGTACATGGCTCCATGGTGAGTGGCCCAGGCAACAATATTGTGAGTACTAGTTCTTTTTCTGCTATGCATGAGGTCTGCAGGCCCAACAGTAACCAATCTCCCATTCATTCACATGCACAGCTGAGATCTCGAAACTTTTCCTGCAAGTCGAAGCTGCTTGTCTAGAAAAGAGTGCGCTAGCAGCTCAATGGCGCCACAGCTGATCGGTACAAATCTAAATGATCCTTAAACATTGCAGGCACGACTTGTCCTACAATTGTCATGAATCATGATCACTGTCCCTACGCTACCAAAAAGGATGAACACAGTTCACGGTCAATCACAAACTAGATGATTATGTGTTAATCTGTTCATCGCAGAATGGCTATGCCCTTTAAATGACATTCATAAGGATGATTAAAATTCAACATACTATGAAAGACGTGGTGGTTAGCACTGACATGGGGCCACAGACACAAAGTTAGTATGGGGGATTTAAGCGTCCTGCGTTAGCATTGTGAAGCTCAAGTGGAGACCATACTTCAGTTATGCCAAAAATGTTTCTACAGTGGACTCCACATTAGCCTAGAACGTAGGAATACGAAACTCTGGATTCATCACAATGTCTCTACCCTGAAGGGCAAAGCCAATAAAATCACGTAGGATTACCAAACTCTGGCCCCGTTTCGGGGTGCATCACGACGTCTCTACCTTGTAGGGCAGAGACAATAAAATATCATTCTCGTAGGCGACTGATTGGGTCGAGAATTCTTTTCCTCTCAAAGTAATTATGTGCTGTAACACGATGTGCTGATCACAATATTATCTTTGGACTGAATGAATCACTAAAAAGTGATAGCATGTTGTTTTGTTTGTAATTTAGACGCACTTTCCGTGGTCGGTCGGTGCAGCAGTTGTTTTCTTCTTGGGAGCGGAAAGGGCGGGGGGCGGAAAGGGGGGGTTTGCTTCTTTTTTCTGTAAAATCTGAAGAAAGTGTCCTCTCGTTTTCCTTGTATTTGACAATAAAGTCTTTTTCCATGGTCGGTGCTTTCCACTCTACCTTGACTACTATTTTTTTCCCCCTTCCGAAAAAGTCTAGAATTAATTAGTCGACGCGATGACCAGCTGCATTCCGGTTATCCAGGACGGAAATTGCTGTTCTCGAGCTTCAATCTTGTTGCAGGAAATTTGCTAAGTCTCTTAACGACATCGATCTGTCCACGACGCCGCCGCTTATACCCTCCGCTCCGCCCGTGAGTGATGATGATTATCCCCTGGCCAAAAACCGACCCACCCACGTAGCAAGCTAGCGTTATCATCGCCGCCGATCGATCGATCAGTCGCCTCTCGTGTGCTGCATACGACGAACATCAGCAACTTGTGTAATACAACCCGTTGATGTCAGATCCGATACATATTCCTCTTGATATGTCTGAAATTTCAAAATAATTCTACTTTGACTTTGCCTAGTAATGAAAACAAAATTCTTGGTTCTCTCCTTCCTTCTTTACCTCAAAGCCTCGTCTTTTTCATTAATTTGCCTTGAAATTGTCCAAAATTCCTACACTTCCTGTGCATGGAAAAACTGGAAGACAAAAAGTGAGATGAGAAAATGCCTTGACACTCCAAAATTAATTGTTTCCACAACTCGGGGTGCTGAAACTGACAGCCGCACACGGTACAATGTCACCGGTTGGGGTGGGCAGTTTTATAAGAGCATGTCCAGCTGTGATCCTTATGTGATCCTGCACTTTAAAGGGTGAAGAAAAGTCAAATATGCCGGTTTGGCTCAGGAAAATGGTTTTGGCTCAGCATACTTGCAAAATTTTGCTGTGGCTGGTAAAAGCCACAGCACCGATGTGCACCTGCACAAAAGAGTGTAATAAATATGATCTGACTGCTGCTCAGTGTTTCTAATTGGCCTATCATAATGATTGGTCCAGATAGTTCGCTATTAGTAGTCCCCCACCTAGTTGCTGTCCCAGTTTCAGTTTATGGGTGGGTTGCAAAGTAGTAAATAGGGTAGAAAGGCCGGTGAGCGAACACTTAAGAGCTAAATCTCCTGGAGTTTAGTAACCATCCATTTTTTGCAATAGGTCTTCCAAGAGTTTAGATGTCCCTTCAACCATAGCACTACTGGGCCTTTATAGCGCTTGATTCTGAATTCAAATGAGAAAGTTATGACCCCCCAAAGTGAGGAGGGTCTTGTTGTTTGAAAAAAGTTGGATAGAGCACATTAAACTCTTATTTTCATGCATTTTACTACCTATGAACAAACATTTGAAACCTTATTCAAGGACACCTGTCCTCCTGTAAACATGAGATTAATAATCTAATTAAGTGGAGACTCTTTTTTATTATTGTTCAGATCTTTTAAAAACTTGTGATAAGCCCAAATATTTGCAATAGTAGCCACATAGTCACTAGGAAAGATGCAAAGTGGGAATGAAGGTCCATAACAAACAAGTAATGCATCTGTGGTAAGCTAATCAATGCCCTATCAAGCATGGTGATGTAAACTTGCCCTGCATCTAAATTATCTAGTGTGTTTGGCATGAATTTTTGAATTATGTATGGTGGTCTTGTTGCATGAGATTTAACATGGTGTGTAATTGTTGTTGTTAAACAAACTACATTTCTCACCTTCTATCTAATGCAAAAAGGATTGTATACCATGTCCTCATGTTGTTGCATTCAACAATGGGCAGTGGGTTTGTGTTGTTGTTATAAGAAGACATATCATCTTAGTTGCATACTTCTAATTTCTTGGATGAATGAGTAGTGACAAATGTTTTAACCATAATGGGGTAAGGGCCTTGGAAGTTCAACTTGGTGAAATTTTTATGTTTTCTAAAAAGGTGAGCGTCCAATGTATTTTGTGCTTGGATAGGTGTGAGGTGAATTTCTAGAAGCCATGAAAACTAAGTATTCACTTGGGGGTGACCCAATTGTTGTGTAGATTAAATTGATATGTTTGACATTATTTTGAACCCTTTGTTTATTGAAGCTCACATGGAGCAGGGAAAAGGACCATCCCCAAAAATTGTAGCAAGGGATTGTAAGGTGGATGATGCCTTTATGTTAATACGAGACCTACAATCAAGCATGGATACAATTCTTTGTATGCAAAATGTGTTGTTTAAGAAGCCATTGGAGCAAAAGGCACAAGTGCGTGAATCGCAAAATGTGTTGTTTAAAAGGCCATTGGAACAAGAGGCACAAGCGTGTGAATCCTTACAAAAGTCACCGTTGCATGAAGGCCTACAACCTAAAACCCCAATAGGCTTAGAAAAAAATGCAGATGAGTTGGATGGGGTGCAAAAATCTAATGCCCATGTGGCCTTAAACCAAACCTAAGAACATGATGGCAAAGAGGGTGATATTAATCCAAGCAAAACAAGTAAGGGAAACAGAACTAATATTTCAAGTTTATTAAGAATGTTACATGGAGTACTTGCTTAAACCATACATGTGAATTTCATGTGTACTAACTACTAGCAAAACGTTAAATTGACTAGGATTGGGTTAAATGCAAACTTATAGCATAAACAATGTGGGACTTTGGGCATGCAGAACCTAACATGTAATCTCCCAATATCTCAAGAGTGTGCAAGTTTGTTGCAAGATATGTTAAGGCCAACAATAACTTAAGTGAATTAAATCATCACTACCATAAACTTGATCCATGTTGGAAATTTTTAATTTTTATAATGCTAGTGGGGTCCAAGTTTCCAACATGGTCAATTGTGGAAAACTTCATCACTAATGCACTTGTTGTGATTGTGGCTATTAAATTTATTTTGTGAATATGCACATGGGCTCCCAAGCCAAAATGCATTTTTACTTAAGAATTGTGATCTATTTTGCTTGCATGCAGGACCAACAGCCAAATCCATCCAAAATGACAAAGCCCATGGGATCCATAGTAGCAAACATGGACTTGAATGCAAATGGGGTAACCATACATACTTTTCTCAATTATAAGGTGTACCTATGCCATTGAATGCTTTATTTCAGACCATATACATTATGTACCATGTGGTCTACTAATAGAATTTCTAGAAACATTAATTTAATGGGCTTCTACATGGGACTAGGTTGGGTTAGGCTTAAACCTTAAATTAGAAGTGCAATGTGATGTATGCAAGGTTTGGCAAGTAAACCCCCATGCATAAGCTTAAGTTCACTAGTGGTAGACCCCAATAAACTTGGGATAATCAATTGCCAGTAGGTATATTCATGATTATGTGAATTGCATGAATTTCAAATTTTGAATTTTGAGCCATGGGTGGTTTTCTTTTCTATATTGTTGCTTGGGTCTTTTGTATTTGCAAGTGCAAGGTGTAGCCAACTAAGGGTTTTGTGATTGTGCTTGTTCTACGATGTTGCTTACATAAGACCAACTTACAAGTCCATCCTTAATGACAAAGGTGTTAGGGTTAGTGGCAACCAATGGCAAATTATCTGCAACTAAGTTAAGAATATAATTGGTCTATCTCCATGTGATTTCACTTTTCCATAATTGGTTTACATAATTTTGTCCATTCCAAGGACATGAATTTAGGAATGGATTGACATGTGCAAGCTTGCATTGGGGCACAAGTCTTCATGCGAGACCCTTTATCTTGATGAAATGTAAGCACATGAGTGATATGTGGGCTTAATGGTGGATTCATTGGTGATAGGCAAATACCCAGTGATTATGTAGTTATTGTTGTACGAGAGGTGTTTATTGAAAATGCCATCATAGCATATCCCTTCAATATAAATGTTGACAATGCACCTAGGACTATATTTTTTTGGTCTTGCAAGTTTTTGAAGCATGATATGTAGGGTAACACACCAATGAAATGAAATTGGCACGATGGTCTTTTTGTTAGGTTCATCTAAAATGACAACTAATGTGCTTTGAGCATTACACTATTGTAAGTTCATGAAGGTCATAGGTTTGTAGGAGTTCAATGACTATTGATGCATTTTTAGAAATGCAATAATTGAAATGATTTAAATTATGTTGTTTTAAAACCAACATTAAACATTGAATGGAATGTACATTCTTTTTTGTTGGCATCTATTTGATTGTAATTTTGTATCTTGGTTGTGGAAGTTATCATCCTTGAGTTAATTGTAAAACACCAAAACCCTAAATGTAGAAACTAAAGGATCGCATTATAGGTTAGGGAAACCCTTATTAAGAAACTATAATACCACAATGAAACCTTACCCTAATTACTAACCAACATTTGACATTTGCCAATCCTTAAATTATTACCATGTGTCAATAAGTGATATGTAATCAATATTCCACATGTAAATTGCCCAGCATTTTACAAAACCTAAATTTAATTTAGAAATTGAAATCTGAACCAATGGTTGACTATTGATTTCAAATGATAGTTGTCCATCCCCTAAATTGATCCCATGATGCCACATGTCAGTGAAGCATCCTTGGAGACTCCATATGTCAACATTTCTAGAATACCTAAACCCTAATTCACAATTTAATATTTCAATCATTTTCATGTCAAAAAAAGGAAAATATTATACGTGGCACCCCATTATTAATTGTGGTTAAAACCTTAAAAATATTATGTGAGTTCAATTCTACACGAATTGGAAAATAACACATGGCAAATGTTGGTTCCCTATTGTTGTGCCACGTGTCTATCAATGATATGGCATAAATTACAAAAATAATAATAATTTGTCTAAAGACACAAAATAAATACATGTGGCATATTGTGGATGGTTCTGCAATTACCATGTGTTCACACCGCATATTGCTAAAAATATATATCTAAAGTAAGTATTGCATCTAATCTAATGACTAAAAATGCTCCATCTTATAGAAAGTTGATGTCCTCCATGACTATAGTCACAAAAGGCACAATCATATCCTAATTTGCGACTAAGTCACCATAACAACTATGTGTCCTAACCAATGTGTCCTATTCAACTAAGTAATCATGTAGTCATGGGTGTCTTATATGACCATAAACCTATTCAACTAGGTAGTCATGTAGTCATGGGTGTCTTATACGACCATAAACTTAGTTGACCATAAACCTATTCAACTAAGAAGTCATGTAGTCATGGGTGTCTTATATGACCATAAACCTATTCAACTAAGTAGTCATGTAGTCATGGGTGTCTTATACAACCATAAACCTAATCATCAATGTAAACATGGATTGGGATTTTTGGCATAGTGTATTTTAAGAATAAAGAAATGGTCTAAGGGGGCACATGTGGCTCCTAATAGTGTGGTTAGATCCCATGATTTGGACCACAACTAATTTTTTACCACCTTCATGAACTCAAAGAGGCACAATTTTGCTTATAAGAACCAAAAGCAATCACAACCACTGTTTAATTTTGTGTTTTTCACACCAATTTTTTTTTAAAAGCATTTAAACTTGAAAATAAGTTTAATTTTTTTCAAATTATTAAATTTAATATCTTATTTGATAAATGTCCAAAATATGAAATTATTTCATTAACATTTGGACCTTCAAAAGTAGTGTAAAAAGATTTGTAAAACTTTGAAAATGACATATTTATGGCAAATTTTTAACATAATACAAAATGTTTTTAAAAGATTTTCTTTTTGAAGAGTTTTTTGAAAATATTCCATGAATATTCCCCAAGAAGTAATCACCTAAGGGGGCGCCAATGGCTCCTATTAGCTCATTTGCACCCAATAGTGCATTGGAGGTAAGTTTCTTCCACAATTTATTACATTGAGATCCATGGGCTAATCCATAGCCCATTTAACATTAACATCAAGGTGATCTTAAAGAAAGAGGCTTGTAAGTCTAGAATATTTACATCGAGAAATGTTAGAATCCATGTCTAAGAGGATCCAAGCTTTTTAAGTTAATAATAATTTTCTTACAAAACATTCATGTGAATAGGGAAGTTAAACTCACATGCGCTATTGAACCAACATTGTGAATAAACCACACCTAAAGCATCCATCACATCCTACACAAGAAATCATTTCCCAAGCTTATCATTGACCTTTGTTGCTACTTAGGAACACTACATTTACACATTGTTCATGGTATGTTGGAAGAGAACAAAAGTCATAGGCACATATATAATGTTGTTTAAGGCAATGATACTGCATCATGACAAAAATGTTAGCAATCCAAAAACTAAAATTTTCCAACCTTGTATTTAGGTGAAGTGCCCATTCGTGCACCACCACATCAAAAGTCTCATTCAACAAATTTTGATAACCATGGAACACATCACTCAAATAGGCATTATGGGGATCATTAGACTAACAATATAGATATGTTTGGCATAATGTCATAGCAACAACAAAATCACATACAAAACATTTTCAAGATCAAAAAAATTTGATTAATTCATTCAACCCTTCAAGCATGGGCATGATGCACAAAAAGCCTAACATTACCTCCAAATTAAGGGTAGCTTGCGTGACAATGTTGGCATTTCGATGCATCTTCATGACCAAGGCATTGTATTTGACAAAACCTTTTTGGCTAGAAGTAGCATTGAAGTTTTGCGTGTCTTGATGCTTTTGAGAATTCATTGCCCGCTTGTTTCCATGATGTTGACTAGTTCAATGAACTTTTAAGTCCTTATTGAACTATGAAAACAATAAGAGTACAAGCTTTATAGAACATCTTCAATTTACCCCACAATGCCTATTTTAAAAAGTCTTTGCATCACCAAATTTGTGCAATGATTCATGGAATGCACACCAATCATGCAAGATGTAGTTTGGTCTTTAAGTTGGACTATCGTACATTTGTTTTAACACCTTAAAAGACACTCACCCTGTCAACTCCAAATGTGATCAACTTGGATGCAATATTTTCTTGCGTTGGATCACCATATAAAACCATAACATCCAATAGAAAGCACTTCAAGTTATTTGAAGTGGCCCCATCAACCACTTGTTGCATCAATAATAACAAAAGAATTTTTTGCCAACCTTCAACCACATATGCATGTATGGAAACCCATAATTGTTGGTCACAATTTGAGACTTCATCATAAGAAATGGAAATGAACTGAACATTTTACACCAAATTTTGTGTTTTGTTCACAACAACCTCATGCATATAAGTTGCCATTTCCCAACTAGTGCTGCTAGACCAATGCATTCTTAGATAATTTTTGATGTCAAATAACTACAACAACTTGCTAATATTTTCATTATTGGTCATGGGTCTACCTTTAAACAAAAAATGAAAACAAACAAAAATTAGATTAGCTTTTTCCTTTCACCAATAGCAACAATGTGGGAAACCTAATTAACAATAAAATATTTCTTCACCATTGTGTATAACCGTTCATTTTTAGTATGAACCAAATCTTTGTTCATGTAGTATTCACCACCTTTATAAACCCCTCAAATAGGGGTTAAAGATTTCCTCCTACCATCGTGTTTCCAAAGACTATCCAATTTAGGGGCTAGTAATTTTTCTTTCCCTTCAATTTTACACTAACTTTACATTTAACTTGATGCATTTTCCCATTTACATCCACCATAGACTTTGCCCAAAGGAGTTGTGCACTCCAAACATACTGAAACACCCTGATTCTATCATATTCCTTCCTTTTTTTTGTTTTCTTCAATAGAAATCCAAAGATTTGGCTCAAAAGGAAGCTTAGAAGAAGTCCCAAAACAATGTTTAAAGTTTGGTTACTAGATTCTACAACAATATCAATAGACTCATCTTGCAAAAAAAAAAAAAAAACAACAAAACTTAAAGTTTTGTGGAGGTTGTAAATTAGGTGCCATATTGTTGTAATGGAGGAGAAGAAAAAATAAAACCCAAAAAGAACATTAAACCTTAATCCTCTCCCTTCACTCTGAAAATTTAAACATTAACATTGGGTTTCTTCCAATTAAAATGGAAATCAAAATCTCAAAAGGGTGGATGAATAGTGATGCAAAAGCAACACATAAAGCTACAACCAATTTTTAACCCTAAACCTCGCTCGAGCCTTGAATATTGACAATGAAGATTTATTGTTCGATGATTCTCAATTCTTGAAAGCTCATAAAAAAATGTACAAGGTTAGGAAATAAAACTTTGGTACCTCATATGATTTGTAAAGGGCCAACATTTGTTGTTCATAATGGATTGGAACTTGGAACTTGGAAGTTGAGACCCCATCCCTTCCATGATCAACCCTA
>Ga0116230_10006881_pt1 | contig 11237 bp, 4 predicted proteins | sample S1TSphfallax_3_FD_88678 | JGI IMG/M metagenome (GOLD analysis project Ga0116230, IMG submission 88678) | Host-associated microbial communities from peat moss isolated from Minnesota, USA - S1T2_Fd - Sphagnum fallax MG | ecosystem: Host-associated > Plants > Peat moss > Unclassified | place: USA...
GCTAAACTTAGTGATTAAATCTAGTGGTTAAACATAATGACTAAACCTTAACTAAACATAATGCCTAAATTTAATGGTTAAACATAATGGCTAAACTTTGTAATTAAATTTTGGCTAAACTTAATGATTACATCTAATGGTTGAACCTACTAGTTAAATATAATGGAACTAAACATAATGACTAAACCTTGACTAAACATAGTGGCTAAACATAATTAATAAACCTAATGACTAAATTTCATGGCTAAATTATGGTTAAATTTAATGATTAAATCTATTGGTTAAACATATTGATTAAACCTTGGCTAAATATAGTGATTAAATCTAATGGTTAAATATAATGGCTAAACATAATGGCTAAACTTCATAGTTAAAATTTGATTAAACTTAGTGATTAAATCTAATGTCTAGACCTAGTGGTTAAATTTAGTGGAATTAAACATATGATTAAACCTTGACTAAACATAATAATTAAACATAGTTGATAAACCTAACGGTTAAACTTCATAATTAAACTTTTGTTAAACATAATGGTTAAATCTAGTGGTTAAACATAATGACTAAACCTTAGCTAGACATAATGGCTAAACCTAATGGTTAAACCTAGTGGTTAAACATAATGACTAAACCTTAGTTAAACATAATGGCTAAACCTAATGTTTAAACTTCATGTTTAAATTTTGGTTAAACCTAGTGACTAAATCTAGTGATTAAACATAATGATTAAACCTTAGTTACACATAATGGTTAAACTTCATAAGTAAATTTGAGCTAAACCTAATGATTAAATCTAATGGCTAAACATAATGGCTAAACTTGGTGTTTAAATATAATGTTTAAACATAATGGCCAAACTTAAGTTAAACCTAATGGTTAAGCATAATGATTAAAATGGCTAAACATAATGGATAAACATAGGCTAAACCTAGTGGCTAAATCTAATGGTTAAATAAATGGTTAAACTTAATATGTACCTAGTGGCTAAACCTAGTGGTTAAATTTTGGTTAAACCTATATTGGCTAAATCTAATGGTTACATTATGTGGTTACACCTAATGGCTAAACTTAGGTAGGTAAGTGGGTGGATAGGTGTAACGTAGGTAATATGCAGGTAGGTGGGTAGGTAAATAAGTAGGTGAAAATGTATAGGTAGGTAGGTAGGTAAATACCAAGTGGGTGGGTAAATAAGAAATAAATACATGAGGTAGTAAACCATGTCACATTTTATTAAAGATCATTGGCCATTTTGATTAAATGTTCCACTTGACTAAAAACCATTAGTCATTTTAACTAAAAATCATTAGCCATATTGATTAAATGTTCAATTTGATTAAAGACCATTGGCCATTTTGACTAAGGTTGTATAACTTGATTATATGTATCAAGTTGAATTAACCATTATAATCAAGTTGATTAGTCGAAAAATACATGTGTCATTCAAGCCCTTGGCCTTTAGTCAAAATGTACATGTCCATTAATCAAAATGACAAATTAACCAACTTGAACCTTTTAAAAACTATGATTTGTAATAGTGATTATGTTAGGTTTTTAAAATGAACATGACCTAAAAAACAAAGATATAATGCAAAATCAAGGTAATCAATTCTAGAATGGCATAAATGTTTCAAATATCATGAGATAAAGTTGCATATTCAACAACATCACTAACATATCAAATAATAATATAACAAGGCTAACTATTACTTTTAGTCAAGGAATCTTCTTCTAGAGTTGGAATGATAATATTAATTGAAATTATTAATTAATTTCAAGTTTCAAGGGAAATTATTTCTTCATTAGCTAAAATGAGCCAAACATCATCTCCTTGATCATATGATGAAAACAAGATCCTAAAATATGACTCTTATTACATGTTTCTCCTTTGATTCACAAAACCCATCTTTATTTTAAAAATGTAGCAAGTATTTAATGGAACATGGGTGCTTCTAACCATGGCAAAACATGTTTATTATGAATCTCAATGTTAACATGCATTTTCTTGTTGATATGCATACATATAGTTTTCATCTTTGCTTATGTAATTCACATATTCAAGGAATTCATCAAAAATCCATCATTGCCATTTGAGACATATTCATCAATTGATGTCATGTGCCTCTTACATTGTTTCCTTGCTACAATGGTGGAAATTAATTTATTCCATCCATAGAAAATATGACCATAATCAAACATTCTTTGATCAATTATTGCCTAGCAATTGAGGGTATTTCCACCATAGCCTTTGATGTGTTTGATAGAAAAGTGCATGATTAAACACCAAACAATCTTTTGTTGGTGTAACAACTTCCATTATGTAGGCAAAATACCTACTCATTTATCACCTCATCCAACTCTAAAAAACAATTAATGCCATGATTGTGCATCTACATGGTGAATATGGAGCAAATAGTAAATATTGCTAAAATTTTAATGAATCTTAATTGGGGTTAGGTGGCAAATAGGAATGGACTAGTGCTAAAAGAGGGAAACAATTGTCAAGAAACTTGAACCTAGTGTAGGCATTTGTTGTTGCAAACATATGTGTGGCAATGGCCATCATGGAGCTCAAAACAAGTTTAATCATGGCACACCTCTTAGTGATTTTAGCACCAAAGTTGTGAATTGAACACTTGAGTAGCCCCATTTGGACATCATTCAATCCTTGACACAAATTATCATTTATGGCATTTCAACTATAAATAAACATACTTTATGCACCATTCATCATCACACAACAAAATTGATTAGCCCTAAAATCAATTAAGATTTACAAATTATTTCAATTCATGGCTAATACTCAAATACTTCGATCATAGTATTTAGTTGCTTTCATGTTGTTTCATGATATGCAAGAAAAATGTTTTGTGTGCTTATGATTCTACATTACAACTGGGCCACACCCATCCACTAAAATAAACAACTTGAAGGTTCAGAGCTTCCAAAGATGGCAAAACTAGTTCAACTCAAGTGGAGACAATAATTTTATATGCTTCAAATGTTGGAAAACCTGTCCCAAAGTCCATAAAATGTTGTCTTTATTGTTCAAGGATGCATCTTGTTTATCTTTTACTATTCCCAATTGTGAAAGTTAGATAGTGCAATATGAACAATTTCCATGCCATTGGAGCTTAATAACTTCTGCTGAACAAAAACAACTTGCTATAAATGAACGCTAATGCTAGCAAAATTAGACCGGAAAATGTCACTACTTTTATGTTTTATAACTAGCCAGACTACCATGGCATAAGGCAGCTAGTAACCTTGCTCTCATGCATAAAATTGTTTCATATCTCTAGATGATTCCTCCATAATGCCTAATGCCAGAAAAACCGCATTTTTAGGATCATAACCCAAAAAGTTCTTAGGATAGCCCCTAATTCAACCAAAATTCAAAATCCATAATAAATGTTTTTGATGAAAAAAATCTAGTGGAAGGGGTTTGCAACCTAGAGTGGACTAGCTTTGACATTTTGTGAGCTCCCTAAAAGTAGATTTTTTGGAAAAAGATGGACAATATTTTTTTGGGACATGAAATAATAGCCATTAGATTAACATTGTCCTTTTAGATCGTGGCCACCCAAGTTACATTACTAGTCATAATGGATATGGGCATGCATTTTCAAAAAATAATAATGCATGTGTAAATTGTAAACCTCACCTTTTCAATTTTGAAATTAGTCTTAATTCCAATTTTGGCTAGTCCAATAATAATTTTTCTCTACTAAAATAAGTTTCTTTTAGTGTGTCTTTCCATGGAACCCAACATTTGCTTTCATCCGAAATATACTTCTTTAAGTTTGCCTCTAATTCCTAGACCCCAACATTTACTTTCATCGCGCTATAATTAGCAACAATTTGTTGAACAAAAAAAGTTTTCCTCAACATGATGCCTTGAAAATTGTGAAAACACTTACCAATAACAAGTAGTAAAATTAGAAAAAAAGAAAAAGGAAGAGAAGAAAAAAAGGATAGGTAAAAAAAAAAGAAAAAAAAGAGGAGGAAAATAAATAAATAAATGAAAAACATAGAAGAAGAGGAAAAGAAGAAAAACAAAGACAGAAAAATATAAAAAAAGAAGGAGAGAGGAGAAAAGGAAGGACAAGAATAATAAAGGAAAAGAAATAGAGAAAAATGAATAGAGGAAGGAAAGAGGAAGAAAGAGGGAGAGAAAAGAAAGAAAGGAGAGAGAGAAAGTGAGCATGGGACATGAAGAACATAAAAAAGTAGAGAGAAATCAACAGAGGAAAAGCAGGAAACAAAGGACATGTAGAAGAGAAAGATAGACAAAAAGATAAGAAAAAAGGAGAAAAAAAATAAAAAAAGAGAGGAGAAACAAGAAATAGAGGACATGTAAAAGAGAAAAATAGAAGGAAAGAGAAAAGAAACATGGAGAAGAAAGGTGGAGAAGATAAGGAAAGGTGGAAAAATCAAGACCAACAATTGTTTTCTGTCAATTTTTGTAATGAAGCGAATGGAATTTGGCTAAGAGCTATATGGGGAAAAAAAATTCTCAATTACCTTTTTGTGAAGCATAAAATTTTAATTAATTTTTATTTTTTGGGCTATTTACTGGAACAAGGTCATAATAATTTGACAATTAAAAAAAATCTAATCAACTGAAAACCCCATAAATAATGTCATTTCCCTAATTTCAATTTTTAATTTCACATGTTGCACAACTGAAAACAAACATAAGATTAGACTAAATATGTTACATGCCATGAAAAAAATTTAAAATTTTCTTTTACAAATTTGACATTAATTAAATTGATAATATGTCATCATCTTCTCCTTTGGTATGGTTATATAGGTTACAAGAGTAAGTTTTAGGGCAAAGGATACCTTACCTATGAGTCATGTTCAACATTAATCAATTCTAAAGAGGGTTAATTTGGGAAAAAGAAAAAAACAAAACAAATGTGCCAAATTTTCTTAAAACTAAACTTGGTTGAAAACACACAATAATTTTAAAATTTACTAGAGGACTTAGCATAATTAGAGAAAAAAATTCAAAATTTGAAATATTTCAAATAGGTTCGTCGGACCTTTTTTTCCCAAAAAAAAATTATTTCAACAAGTTTGCCAAACACGAATCAACATTTGATAAAAATTGTCTATTACTTTTACTTTTGCTTTAAGCTATTGATAAATTTCCAATATCAAAACACATTTCACAAACAACTAAGTTGTAATGGTCTACATGTCATTGCTTATGTGGCAATAATAGTTATAATAATAAGTTTGGGTGCAAAGGGATTTGAACATTCATTTGGCACCTTTCTTAATTAATAGGCTACTGAAATGGTACCCTTGTCACCAAAAAAAGGAGTTGCACTCAAGTTGTATGCATTCAAAGTATTGCAGACTAGCGATCATATGCATTTACACATCAAAACCGTAGGTATACGTACATGAATCTATTTAGAATATTGTGGTAGAAATAAACGTAAGGACTTTAACAAATCAATTCAATTTGGATCTTCTATGTGTGGGCTATCATGGCCAATAAATGTGGATATCCCAAAAACCAATGAAGTTTACAAAGAGCCAAAACCTAAACCTAGTGGAGAGCTTGCTTAATATGGAAAAGCTATTATTGTAGTGATCTCTTCAAATTTTCCCAAGAACTTCCCACTACAAAGAAATTGTTCATAGCTCTCGAATATTCAAGTAATCAATTTTCCCAATGTCCCAATAGAAATCCCAACCACATTAGACTTGAGTCGAATATCCCATAATGGCTAGCCCTAAGACCACCTTGAGCCTTTCATCATTTTCGCATTAGGTCCCTACTGACTCACTAACATCTAGTGTTTTGCTCCCTAATTTTAGCATAGTGGAGTTCATGAAGTTAATGGCAAAACCTACACACATTTGAGTTCAGGCATTCTTCCCAAAACTCACAACATCAAATCTAAAACACAAAAGCAAAAAAAAATAAGAATCCAAGCTTGCGTAGTTTTTTGCATCTTTTGGTTTTTATTTTCCTCCACCACCAAGTGCATCGCCAACCACTTCACAACTTCTCCATTTCAACATAAAAGAAAATCCTAGAAGCAATGTTCCATCACCAATTCTTGATTTGGGTGTTGACACTCCACGAAGAACAACAAAACAAACTTCATAACCTATAAACAACAAAAACACAATAAAATAGAAAAACATCAAGAGGTAAAATCTGGTTCCTCTAATGTTCATGATCATCAATCATCCCTTCCTTTGGTTTTTTTGCTAATTACATCTAGCACAACAATCATCCATCTATTTAAGGTTTCATCAAATTAGGGCTTAGTCACACAACTAAATTTGTTGATATAGGTCCATGTCACAAGTACCTATCTACCTTTCTTTTCCAATTTAGTTATTTATTTTTTACCTACCTTCACCTATTTAGTACCTACTTACAACTACAAATTTTAAAAAATAAATTAAAAAATAACTATTTTAAATGGCCATCCAATCACAACAAACATGTTAAAATAGATTTGTCCAAAATGATGAGTGGTTTTTTTACAACTATTTAAATGGGGTTTTTTGGATTAAAAGTCATAGTAAAAAAACTTATTTTTCTATTAGTGTGTATAAAAATATTTACATCATATATTTATTATTGAATTTTTTTTAAAATATATTTTATTGACAAAACATTACATCATTAACACTTGTAGTCCGAAGATGATGTGCTTCATAGGTTATTGTAGCCTTTAGTTTTGATAGTTTGTAGTGAGGTAAAAGACATTAAAAGGGAATCAAAACCCATGTTGGATAAATATGAAAGTTGTAAATTTATGTTTTCATTTCAACATTTTAAAGTTATGTTAATCATTCCAAGTTGTGCTAAATGACTAATATGGGTGTCAAGGAATTCAAATAAGAGTTTCATTAAATTTAATTTTGGGTTTTAATTTTACTAATAATTGCATCATACATAATCAATTTTGCAAAGGACTAAGGTAAATGAATTTTTTAATAAAAATTGCTAATAAAAAAATTTAGATGATAATAACCTACTACCCATAGTAAAAAAACATTCACAATTTATAAGTTATGAAATTTGAAAATTGTAACAATTAAAGTATGTTTCAAAAGTTCATTATCACATGTAAATGGGGTGTAATGTACATGACATAAAACAAAGTTCTAGTTTATAATAGAAAAAACAAGAACCTAAAATAGTTAGTATATTTTGGTATGATTCAAAATTATGATAATTCTTCAAAATGAAACACATAATTTAACAAAATATGCACACTTTGATAAATTCATATTTATTCAACAATGATTAACACAAAGCACGTGATATATTGGGGGCAATTATGTATATTAATAACAAGTCGCAAAGATTTCATTAAAAAATTCTTTCAAACGAAAAAATGAAAATGATTAAAAAAGGATTCACAATCCTTTTATAAAGTGATTTCGTTGGCTCCTTTGAACATATTTGTGCCAAGCGTGGTTAATTGTTTATGTTCTTGTTTATTAGTTATATATTTATGAAGGTTGTTCAAAACTATTTTGAATTTGAAATGATCTTTGAAAGGTTAAAAACTTTTCATGTTGGACCACATGCAAGTTGGTGATTTTTGCAATGTTTTTTTATTCATCAATGGTGCGTTAAAATCGACAAGGTCATGCTTCAATTTTTTAACAAGGTGACGTAGTCAATGGTCTTGGTTGGGGCCATGTAGAATGGCTTCATAGTTTCACAATTTCAATGCAATGAAGAAACTTTAACTTGAAAGTCGTAACAAAACAAATAGGAACCAAAGCCTAGTTTATTTTTTTTAAGATGGAAAATAGGGTTGATCATATAATTAAAAATAATTAAATGTCTCTTTGAAAATGGTAAAGAAAGAAAGAAAGAAACAAGGGTAACAACATTTGAAAGAGTTTTAGGGTTTTGGGCTTTTAAGAAGATGATGGTTTAGGGTTGTTGATAATTTCATGATTTTGGGGATGGTAAGGAGGGGCTTCAATGATTATCTAGTCTTTGAACTGCATAATATTTACTAGTGTTGAAGATATGTAAAGGCTTATGAATCTAGAAGAAGGTCTTGGGGTGTAACTAGGAAGAGAAGAAACATTGAAAAAAGCTACAAAAGTTGTTGTGCAAACACAAAAAGTAGTAGAAACAATTAGTTTTTTGTAGGGTTGATTGCCACTTTTGTATAAATGCCTATGGATTTTGGGTAATATACATTTTTTCAGAATATATATTTAAGTTACCATAATAATATGACTACCTTTCTTTGGATGCAATTGTTTTCACTTTTGTGAAGTTTTGGAAAGAAAAAAGCCAAAATTCAACGTATTTATGGGGAAAAAACATGTCAAAGTTTGAAAAACTTCCATATATATATATATATCATATCATATTTTTATACATGGTTCAAGTGAGTAATAAAATATATATATGTGTAATTTTTTCCAAGTCCATATTTTGTTAATGGGTGAATTTGGTTAAATTCACCTTCCAAAAAATGCATAAAAATTCATAGATTCAAATACTTAAATTTAGTTTATATTAGTAACATTAACATTACCTCCAAATTTTTAATATATTATTTATCATTTTTTTTTTGTTTTATGTATAAACACTCTTTAGTACCCAAAAAAATCTACTGAACTTGGGTTATTTATTGGTGGTTCAAAGCTTTGTTATTTTTGATAAATTGGACGATTTTCAAAGGATATGCCATAACAAACCATTTCTTTTAAAATTTTGATTCACTTATGTTTTTGGAGGTGTTAAACTTTTTCTTCTCTTCCATGTTCATTTTCTTTTTGCATGTTTTTCCTTCTTGTCATTGTTCCATTTTTTTAAGTTTGTAAATTTGTGTTATTGTTTTTGTTGGAATATTTTCCTTTCAGAGTTCCTCACAAGAAGTTGTGTATGGCCTTAGGTTTTCTTAGTACAATTGGACAACTAGGTAGATTATCTCTCATTATCCTTTTTGTGGGGCAACAAACTAATAAGTTGTTCATTAGTTCTAGTGTGGTTCTCACCTTGTCCACCTCTTGATGCACAAAAAAATAGTTGTCAATGTTTTGAGTGTGACAATAGTACAACTCATTGTTCAAGCTTGTGAAAGACATGTGAGTAATGTTTTTTAGGATTTCCTCTAGACATTCCTTCTTTCCAAGTTGCATTGATTAATCTTTTGTTAAGAACAAAACTAGTGAGTAGTGCCCTTTATATATTTCCAAATATTTTCATGAGATTTGGTGAACTTTTATCAAGGAAATGTATGTATTCTTCTTCTATTGTGTCTTCATAATCAACTAGTTGTTATCTTGTATAAACAATAGGAGAGAGTGAGGGTTTTTAGTGCTTGTTTATTATTTTTGGAATGAAGTTTTTTGGAGGCCAAAAGGTGTGTTTCTATAATCTCATTAGTTTGGTAGCGATATAAGTGATAATGGGTGAAAAGGAATGATCATGTTTGTGTTTTTGCTTCTTCCATCAATGTATATATATATTTCAATTCTGAATTAGAATTTATGCCATGAAGTTTTTTGTTGTTGGTTTTTTTCTCATTGTTGTGTTCCTTCTTTTTTGCATTTTCTTTGCATATTGTTAGGTTTGTGAAGCCGTGAATTTGAGTGGGCTTTGTTGCAAATTAGCCCCATCAAATTTAAAGTGTACATTCTATTAAGTGGTTTTTAAAGAAATCATCAATTTTATATAACACATTTGTTGATTTGCAAAATAGATTACAAGGAATTTGCATATTAATGATTGGTTTTTAGTTGTAGTTTATTAATTTTTAATCATAAATGTCGCATGTGACTAGTAATATGTCTAGTAATCTTAAACAATTCACATTATTTTTTTGTCACAAAAGACATGACATGGCACCTAATTAAAACGGTAATCGCATCATGGTGCAATTAACACCAAATTTTCATGCAACCAACATGGCGTGGTCATTTATGATTGGTTATTACAACTAAAATTTGCAATCATATATGCCTATGTGGCACAATCATTTGCAATTAATTTTACAACTAAAATGTGGGGACACTTCAATTTCTTTTACCATTAAAATGTTGACATGTGGCAAATTCCAAATTGAAAAAATGGCATCACATGGCCTACCTAGGCTAGCATATGGTTTAGGCAACTTAACTTAAAAGCTTAGAAGGTTAAGCATAAGCTAGGCTAAGTAGAGTAACTAGGCACATTCAAGTATGATGCAAATGTGAAGATTTGAACCCTTCGCCTCCACAATAAAAATCTAAGCCTTTAAACATTGCACTATTTTCAAAAAATGATCATTTTTTCATCACATCATTATGAACATTTCTTTTTATTTTGCTTATGTGGCTTAGCCTACTTGCTCCAATTCCCTAGCTACTTGAAATTACTTGAAATTATTTTAAGTTATTTTAGGTTAGGTTATCTTATGTTATTTAAAAAAATTCAACCCTAAGCTATTCCAAGTTATTTAATTTAAACCTATTTTTGGCTATTTTTGGCTCTTAAAAACTATTGTACCTTAGATTATTTTAAATTATTTTAAATTATATTAAATTATTTTACCTTAGGCTATTTTACAACATTTTACCGTAAGTTATTTTTGGTTATTTTACCCTGGGTTATTTTAGGTTTTTTTTTTCTCATTATTATGTCTATTCTACACTAGGTTATTACCAGTTATTTTATTTTAGGTTTATTCTTGCATATTTTAAGATAATGTGCCCTAGGTTATTCTAAATTATTTCAAATTATTTTATTGTAGGCTATTTTTCACTATTATTGACTGTTTTACCCTCAGTTATTCTAGGTCATTTTATTTGAAATTATTTATAAAAAATTTACCTTAGGTTATTTTAGACTATTTAACCATAACAAAAATGTCCAATCATAAAACCATTTTTTGTACACAAGCAAAAATCTTGGGTTTTTTTCACTACATGGCCATTGCAACCACTTCTCCAATTTGACCACTATTTGACTTGCTATCATCATGAACAAATAGCAAGTGAAATTTTGTTCTAATTATTTGTGCATAATTTCCATAGTGAAAACAATGATTGCTTCGTTAATTAGCACTAAATTTTTTCCTCATGTTAAATTTTACAATAATAGGCAATTTTTTGACATGGAAAACATCTCAACCCTAAACTCCTTGCAAAAATGATAATATTGTTTAATCATTCTTTTAATAACTTTTCAACTATTAACATCTAGCATAAGTTGAATCACTTGGTTTTATAACAAGTTGAAAATGTTA
>Ga0116230_10006882_pt1 | contig 11237 bp, 10 predicted proteins | sample S1TSphfallax_3_FD_88678 | JGI IMG/M metagenome (GOLD analysis project Ga0116230, IMG submission 88678) | Host-associated microbial communities from peat moss isolated from Minnesota, USA - S1T2_Fd - Sphagnum fallax MG | ecosystem: Host-associated > Plants > Peat moss > Unclassified | place...
AACTCTGCCTCTCCGCATATCGTTCACGATGCCACGTGCGCATATCGCTTTCCAAAAACGCAACGGGCAACGAAAAACGCAATCAAATAAACGAGGATCCATTGCGGGAATTCGCGAACAACGGAAGAGAGAAAATTGGCGAGCGACTCGGCCGATATGCCGTACTGAAACAGGGACCAAATATTCATCATCGCAACCGCTGATAATGGCACGGCGCCATCGGCTTCCAAGGAGGTAAGTAAGCGAAGCCAGTGAAAGATGACGAGGCACACCATTGCATAGATGAGGGGCATTAGCGGGCCAAACAGCGCGATGCCTTGTCCAAAAACCGACCCCGTCTTGAACCCTCCTAGGGCGCCGCCTCGAGCGAGATAAAATAAATAATCGCCCATTGAGAAAGTTAAATTGGCGGCTTTGTTGAGATTGATTTGAAGCGCGTTTAAAAGCGGCGTAGGCAATATGACCAGGAGCGAGTCGATTGTGACGCGCGCGAGGCGCTCATGCGAATCATCGCCGACAATCGATATACCAAAGTGGAGCGCATTGTCGTGAAATTTTGTCTCCACAAAGCGTCCAAACAGTGAATTCTTCAGATAGATCTCATCGTAGGCTCGACTATAACTAGGTTCATCGGGATCTGCATCCGGTGAAACTCGAATCAACTCCGGATGAAGCAGGAAGTCACATGTCTTTGTCACCATTTCCGCTGGTGAAATCTTGCCGCGGGACGCACGAGCAGCACCCATGGCTGCGACCAATTGACTCAATGGTTGCAGTGCAATTGCTGCAACCAGCACTGCGAAGCCGAAGTTTAGCAAGGCCCGCGTCTCAATCCGATTGTCGCTGCGGATACCCTTTAGCAGGTACAGGAGTAGCACGGTCAACGCGCCTTGAAATATTGCCGATCGGCCATTGAACGCGATCGCTAACAACGCTATGCACGAGCCATACAGAGCCAGAACTAACCAAGATTGTCCAAATACGTTCTCACTCAGGTTTTTTTTTCCTTGTCGGTGAAGGGGAATCAAGAAGGGCGCCCACGTTAGAAATTGGGTCCCGTGTCCAACCTTGCTGAGGATGCCCGCTCGAGTTGTCAAAACGACACTAAGGACTCCGACGCCGCCGAAGAGCCATAAAGTAGCTACGGATGGCTGGAGGTACAAGCCTCCCTTGCGCAGAATCCCGCGTGCCCAAGACTCCCCCGAGCCCAGCGGCGGGGAAAAATAACTATAAATCGCGTGCACACCAAGCGCGATCGCCTGATAAAAGGCCAGCGTCCCAAACGTGTAGATCGGGTCGTACAGAGAAAACCGCAGCGGCGTCCAATAGACCGTTTGCACTAGTAGCGCGCCGAGTTGGGTAGTTACACAAAACCCGAAGATCGCAAAGACGGACAGGGGATGAGTCCGCAGCGCCTCGCTCCAGTGCATGTAAAGCAGGATGGCGAGAGACGAAGCGAGCACGATGCACGCGCTCGCCACATTCTCGAGAGATGGATCGATCACGATCTGAGTGAGTGTGGCCAGAAGCGCCGCCAGCATGAAGGCCCCGCGGATGAAGGATCCCACGCTCATGCCACGAGTGACTCATAGGTTGCGATGGCGCGTGTGCCGTAGTCATGCCAGCCGCCGAATTGCCGCACGCGCGCGAGGCTCGCCGCGCTCATTCGCGCGCGCTGCGGCGGGTCACCGGCGAGTTGCTGGAGCCGCTTCGCAATCATGTCGGCGCGCCGGATTGGCACGATGAAGCCCTCGGTCCCATCCTCGAACAAATCCGCGGCATCGGTATGATCCGTGCCGATGACCGGGCAGCCGCAGGCCATGGCCTCGGCTTGAACGAGTGCCAGGCCCTCTTCGACGCTCGGCAGTACCATCACGTGGCTGCGGCTCATGACCTCTTTGAGACGAGGCTGAGGCAGGGGGCCGGCGACAATGATGTCGTCCGACAACAGGGCACGCTTTTTCATGAGTTTAAGGAGCAGTTGATCGGGGCTACCGACCAATGTCAGGGACTTCTTCGAATGCCGTATTTGTTGATAGCCTTCGAGGAGGTACGGCAGCCCTTTGCGCAATGTGGTTGCGCCCACGAAAAGAATGTCGAAGCGATCCGGGTCAGGCGTCGCCGTCGGGTGAAACCGCTCTAGGTTCACGCCGTAGGCTAGGCGCCGCATCTTCCCTGGCGCAATACCGTGGGCGGTGAATGAACGTAAATTGAAAGTCGACGGCACGGTAATGCAATCGGCTTCGTCGTATTCGGCTTCCTCGAGGTCGATGACACGCGGATCGATGCCCTCGAACTTCATGTCCCACAGAGCATGTTCTTCGCGCAGCAGCGCGTCTTGGGCGCGGATATGCGAGGACCCCCGGTCGCAGACGTACTTCGCGCCGCGGCTGCGCGCAACGCGGCCGCTGCGCAGCGCCGATCCGGATAGGCCGACGAACACGTCGCAGCGTGGCATATGTCGGCTGACATGTCGATCCAGCGCGATCTTATCCAGATACTCCCATTGTTGGTTGATCCTACGCCCCAGAGCCGGCCGATAGCGAAATCCCATGTAGGGCGCATGAATCCACGGAAAGCTATGGACGCGCTCTTTGGGAAGCTTCTCGTTGCGCAGCTTGAACGCGGGATAGCCGGTAAACACGGCCTCCAGCGCATCGCGGGCATGAAGCTCCCGTGCCAGGTCGAAGGTATGGAACTTGCCGATGGTCGACAGCACGACTTTCACGCCGAACGCAGGGGGGCGGAATCCCGAGGGCCTCTACCGCCCATGAGTAATCATTCTGGATGACCCGGTGTCGCCTAGGAATGCAGCCAAGTGACGATTACCGACAGCATGCAAAAGGTCGGCCACGAAGCGGTCCTGCAACGCATCGGAATCCGTATCGCGCGTCACCTCGGACACCCGGAACAGCAGCCCGTCCGCGACAATGCCCTCGAGGCCCATGGCCATGCGCGTGAAATTGAGTTCGTCCGCGGGGCCCGTGATGATCTTGTCGCCGACGCGGATCCAATACGTGACCTGTTCGTTGCGGCCCGGAGCGACCGCTCCCATACGGAACACGTCGAGCGCTCGTCCGTCGAACTCGAGCTTGCCGGCGTGGGGCCCATCGATCTTGAATCCCTGAGACGAATAGCATGCTTCGGGACGGTGAAGTTGTCTCACGCCTTGCTGCACCTCGCCGTAGGCGAGAGATAGCATGATCCGCCGACCAGTCGGTTGATGCACGTAGGTGCGGCTCACGATCTGCGAATAGATCACGTTGAGTGCGTCGGTTTGCGCTGGAATGACGAAGACGTTGCCGGCATCGGGTACCGCCGCCCAATCGCCGAACGCCCGGGGTACCAGAGTGTCGTAGTCCGGACGGCCGAGTTTGTCGTACCACGTGGTGCGCGGCGTGAGCCAGGTCGCGGCCGCGAGCGACGCTATCATGAGTATGAGCGCCGCCCAGATGTGCCGCGGAATACGGACCGGTGCATCCGCGGCTTCGGTGAGGGTCGCGTCTGAGGCCATCATTGCTTTCGACTCAGCATGCGCAAGCACGCATCGGTCGAAAACATGAGGAACAAGCCCGCTACGAACAGCGTCAGACCCGCAAACCCATGCATGAAACCCTGACCCGCCTCATCGCCAAAGTAATAGGTGATGAGCACCAGTGCAATCACCCGCGCGACGTTCGAGACGAACGAGATGGGCACGATCAAGATCGGGAGCGCGATGTTGCGCAGCCACGATCCGTGGCGCACCAAGTGCAAATACAGAATACCCAGTGTCTCGAGCATGAGCAGTGTGCTCATGCCCGCGCAGGCGTCGGCCACGAGCAGCTGGTAGGGCCCAATGCTGACAATGGCGCCGCTGCGCGCGACCGGATAATCGAGGAGCGACAATACGTACACGGTCGCCTCCGACACGGCGGGCTTGAGAATGCCGCTGATATGGCTGCTGATGAACATCGGCAGCGGAATCATGAACACCAGGAAGCACAGCGGAAACGCGAGCCGCTTCACCAGGCCATAACCACCCGCGAACAGCACGACACTCGTCATCGCCCAGACGAACGCGCCGGTCTCGAGATAGGCGAGATTGAGCGCCCGCCCGGGCACGTAAAGTAGCGATGCCACGATGAGGCAGCCCCAGGCCGTTACCGGCGCCGGGTTCCAACTCCGTGCTGGAATGGAGCGCCACTTATCCCACAGCAGCCACAGGGCAATGGCGAAGATCAGTGGCCCATGACTGCTTTCCGGTTCGGTCCAAGCGCCGTCGTCGAGCAGTCGAAAAACCGTGGGCACGAACATGATCGCGAGGCCGCCTAGCAGTACACATAACGGCCGGTTCACCGTGGCCAGGTGCCGCGCCGTCCAGCTCCAGGGTGCCTCCACGTGTGACTCTTGAAGACCCTCGGCCATGCTCAAAAGTCGTTGATGACGCTGCCGACCAGCTTGACTCCGCTCTGCACGAGGCACTGCGAAGCGGCGCTCAATCGGTCACGACGCGTGTGATGGCGTCGCGCCACCATCACGGCAGAGCCGGTCCGCGCCGCGATGACTTGGGCATCGGCGCTGTCTGCCGCAGCCGGCGTGTCCACAATCACGATCTTGAACTGTTCCGCGCACCGCGCGAGCAACGTTTCGAACGTCGAACGGCTGAGTAGTTCCTGGGGATTGGGCGGGGTGAGGCCGGCCGTCAGCACGAATAGTCGAAGGTCCGGGTGAATTTGCTGAATCACGTCCATTCCTGCGCGGGCACTCAACAACGCCGAGAGCCCCGTCTCATTGGGCAACCGGAACACCTCGTGCTGGCGTGGGTGGCGCATGTCGGCATCGATGAGCAGCGTGCGCGCGCCGGTCTGCGCAAACACGGTCGCGAGATTGGCGGCGAACACGCTGCGTCCTTCGCCACGTTCGGCGCTGGTGATGGCGAGCGCCGTATGACTGGTCTCGGGCTGCGGTTGCAGCAGGAGCCGGCTGCGGATGCCGCGCAGTCCCTCTACCACGGCGCTGCTGGGATCGTAGGCGGCTATCAGCTCGTCGCTGACCCCCGAGGTGCCGCCGCTGACCCCCGAGGTGCCGCCGCGGGGCAGGATGGGGTAGTTGTACTGGCGCGCCAAAGCGAACTCGATGTCCTCGCGCGTGAGGAGGTTGAGCTGCAGCCCGGCTTCGCCGAAGCGGAGCTTCTGGGTCGAGGCGAGCTTACGGATCTCATCCACGTTCGGGACCGTGAGACGTCCCGCCGTGACCAGAATCGAGCCCATGTTACGCCCAATCGTACGGGTCGATCCGGTAGTGCCGAATGCCGGATTCTGCCCCGTGTCGGCCAAGGGATCCTTAACGGCCATCGAATGACACCAAGCCGACGGTGCCGAGGAGCGGCACGCCCAAGAGCTCATGCATATCGTCGTCGCTGCGTACGCGGCGATCGCGAATCTCCACGATCAATGCCGATAACGTGCCGAACAACACCCCGAAGAAAATGCCGAGCGCCATGTTGATCGCCACCTTGGGGCTCGATCGCACCAGAGGTTCCACGGCCGGGGTCAGCAAGACGATATTGGTCTGCTGCGTCTGGCTCTCGAGAATGCTCTGGGCCTCACGCTGCGTGACCGCGTCCAAATTATGCTGGGCGCCCGCCACGTCGTTTTGCAGCTCGGCCGCTTCGTCATGCTGCAGCTTGAGCGCAAGAATGCGCTTCTTCTGTGCTTCAAGTGCCTCGATGACGTCGCTTTCGCGGCGCTGATTGACCTGGGTGGTGCTACCCAAGGAGGCAACGATCTTGGCGCTTTCCTCGGCGATGCGTGCCCGCAGCCGCACGATTTCCGCTTCGTTGGTTTTGTAGTCGGGATGATTCTTGCCCAGGCGCGCCGCCAGATCCTCGCGCTGGGCCTCGGCCTTGGATAGATCGCTTTTCAAACCCGATACCATCGCGCTCTGCAGCACTTCGGGCAATTCTTCGATGTTGGCGATGCGACCCTGTTTTTGGTGGGACTGGCTGTCGTCGCGCTGTCCCTGAATGGTCACCAATTCGGTGGAGAGTTCGTTGAGCCGCGCCGTCTCGATGTCGAGGCGCTCATCGGTGGCGACGAGGTCATGCGCGGTTTGATAATCGGCCAGGCGCTGCTGCTTCGCCTTGAGGTCATTGCGCAGCACCTGGGAGCGCTCGTTGAACCAGTCGGCGTATTGCCGGGCGGGTTCGACTTTGAGGTCGATGTTGGTGTCGACGTAGGCTTGGGCGAAAGCATTGGCGAGTGCAGCCGCCGCCTTCGAATCCGGCCATGTAATGGCAATGTTGATGACGTTACTTTCACGAGACGGCGCCGCCGTCAGGGCCCCCTTGAGATACACGGCCAGCCAATCGCCGACGTCACCGCGGCCACCGGTGGCTTTCTGCCACTGTTCGCGAAACCCGGGGTCTTGATCGAGTTTCAAGTTCTTGACCACCCGCAGGGCCACGCGTTCGCTGCCGATGATGTCCACTTGAGTCGCCATGTAGCTCGATGAGAGTTCCTCTGGGTAGACGACGCCGGCGACGGGATCGGGCTTAGCGTCGACCACCACGGAGGCGGACGCGGTGTAGAGCTTCGGCTGGCGCCACGTCCAGATGGCCGTTGCCAGAATCACCACGGACATGATGCCCACCGCCAGCCACCAGCGGGCCCGCAAAACCAGGAGAAATTGCTGGAAATTCATGTCACTTCATTCTTGCCCGGGGGTCCACTCAAAACAAGCGCTCCTTGACATATATGACGTCCTCGTCTTGGACATCGTCGCTGAGTTTGGGGTGAATCTTGACGAGCTTGCCGTTGGCATCGCGCCGATGCACGACGATACCGCGTGCCGTGCCCTTGCCGGTGACGCCGCCGCCCGACGCGAGCGCCTGCATGACCGTCATGCCACGTTCCAACCGCAACTGGCCCGGGCGCTGCACTTGGCCGTAAATGTAGAACAGCGGTGCGCGGTTGACGAACACCGTGTCGCCGTCCTCGAGTGTAATGTCATCGGATGTAGGGTTCGATGACATTTGGACGACATCGACCTCACGACGGAATGGCTTCCCGTCACGCGATCCGGTCACGATGACGAAATCCGAGCCGGCGAGGGCGACGCCCCCGGCGGCGGCCAAGACGCCGCTCAGGTGGCCGCCCGCCGTGTCGAGCGAGTAGCGGCCCGGACGGTTGACTTGACCGAGCACGGCGACCTGATTCCCCAACGCCTGCGTGAGCAGGATGTTGACCTGGGGATCCAAGACGAACCCGCCGTCTCTGAGGAGTTGCGCGATTTTCCGTTCGGCCTCGGGTAAGGTCAGATGGGCGATGTCGACCGTCCCGATGAGCGGAAAGTTGATGCTACCGCCCTCCGAGACCCTAAGATCCTGCGTGAGGTCCGGATTCTTGAACACGGTGATCTTGAGGATGTCCCCGGCGCTGACTCGGTAGTCTTGCGCCTCCGGGGCTGCCGCTGCCGCTCCCACCGCGCCGCTGAGCATCAGGCCCAAGATCGCTATCCGGCGCCTCCACGAGCGCATCAATGGATTCCCTGGGCAATGCCCTTGGTCACGTCATCTCGAGTCCCCGGGGCGGCGGGCTGTTTGACCGGTGCCGGTGCGCTCGCTTTATACTGCCCCACGAACTGCACGGTCGCCGCTGCGCGCAGCGCCTTGATCTCGTCGGCGGCCCGTTCCTCGCGTCGGCGCTCCTTGAGAAACTTTTCGATGAACGGCCGGCCTTGGGTCTCATCGATGGGTTCCGGGGTGGATGTGATCATCTTGACGATCTCGAGCCCATCCGGATGCCTGAACGACAAGACGTCGCCTTCTTTCAGCGCCGCGAGGCGCGGCAATTCTTGCGGGTTGATCTCCTCATCGGCCTTGGCCACGGTCTTCGGCAGGAACTCGAGCTTCTTCGAGCGCAGGTAGCCCAAGGCCGCGTCCAAATCGCTCGGACTGTTCAGTATCTTGGCGGCCGCATCCAAGTCGGCCGGTGGTCCCTGCACGACGATCGAACGGTACACGTAGACGCGGCGGTTCGTGAAGAAGTCCGGGTGGCTCACGAAGTATTCATGTACGTCGCGATCGCTGGGGCTCGCGGTATCCGCGACGACCGATTGCAAATAGGCGCTCGCAAGAATGGTGCGCTTGGAGGACTCAATCGCCTGCTGCACTCCCGGAGTCTGGTCAAGTTTGGCCGCGGACGCCTTTTGCACCAGTAGCTCCTGGTTGATGAGCCGGTCCATGACACTGTCGACGACGCGCTTCGAATCCGCGGTACCAACACCCACCTGTTTCAAGGCCGCGTTGAGCTGATGGACGGTGATCTCCCGGTTGTTGACCCGCGCCACCACTTGAGTGGATGACGAGCTCTCGTGAAACTTTCCGCAAGCGGCGAGCGCCACGACGCTGGCGAGGAGCCCTAATTGGCGCAATCGCATCTGGCTTCATATCCTGTAAATCCTGGGGGCGCCGACTATACCACCGGCCATCGCAATGCGGCGCCGGCCGCCCGGGCCGCCACTCGTGATCGCGCGACTTGTCACGGATGGGCGAACCATATGAAAGATCATCGTTCAACATAATCATGCGGCGTCGAACCTAAGCCCTCGCGTCGAGCGCCGGACAACAAGGCAGGCTATCAGACCATCACGTCTTCCATCGCCTTGGCGTCCTCTGCCACCCCGTCTGTCCCGCTGACCGGGACGAGTCCCGAATCGAGCGCTCCGAATCGGCGCTCCAAGACCCGGTGCATTTCAAAATGAGTCTCCGCGAAATGGCGTCCGCAACGCCCCAACTCGGTGCGCAGGGAAGCGTCTTCGGCGAGTTGGAGGACCGCAGCGGCAAGCGCGGACGGGTCGCCGGCCGGCACGATCACGCCGCATTCAGACACCACAAGGCCTAATTCACTATCGGGGTGAGACGTTGAAATGACGGGTCGACCGCTCGCCAACATCCCGGACAGTTTCGAGGGCAGCACGAAATCCGACGCTTCGGAGTTCTGGGGCAGGAGATGAATATCGGCCAGACAGAGCAGTTCGCCCAACCGCTCGAACGGTTGCAGCGGTAACACCTTGAAGTTCGCAAGCTTCGCGGCTGCCGCCTCCATGATCGGCTTCATGACGCCGTCGCCGCAGACGATGAACACGATGTCGGCGCGCGCCGCGAGCAGAGTGGCGACTTCCGGAATGACATTGAGCCCTTGCTTGCCGCCCATGGATCCCGAGAACAAAACCACCACGGCGTCCATCGCAATGCCGAGTTCCACCCGATAGGTCCATGCCGAGCGGGCCGGGTTGATATGCGACACATCCACCCAATTTGGGAAATACGCAGTGCGGTCAGCCTCAACACCTTTGTCGATGAGATGAGCAATCATCTTCCCGGAAATCGACGACACGCTGTCGAAGCGCCGCATGATCCAGCGCTCCAGGTTCACGACGATGCGCTTCAAAAATTGGTTCTTGAGCAACCCCATGGAGAACGCGAGGTCGATCTCAAAGTCCTGTAAATGCAGCCACGCTTTCGCCCCCGATAGCCGTGCCGTGAGCCAACCTCCCGGCGCGCAGACGAACGCTGGTGCAACCGTGAGGACGACGTCGGGTCGCCAAAAGATCTGCGCCAGCATCAGAGGCAGGGACGTGATGGCGAACGACATCAAATGAAGAATACGCGCTCGGCCCCGTGGCGACTTTGGAACCCACAACGGCGCTCGCCAGACTTTGACACCGCGCCACATCTTGCTGCGAAACGGACGCCATGGGTAGTCGGCATCGACTTTCCACTGCGGATAGTAGGGTGGTGCAGCGACCACCCGGACTTCATTGCCTCGGGCCGCCAACCATGCGGCCATCTCTCCCGAGTACTTGCCGATGCCCGTTTGCTCGGGCGCGAAATTGGCGCTGTAAATCAGAATCTTCTTGGGCTTCGCGCTCATCGACCGCAATCCGAATGTCGATAACCGCCATACAGTATCGAGAAAAGTTCTCAGCATATTGACTCGAACCTTGTGATCGTTCCCTAACATCACAGCTGACGCATTAAAGTCATGCGTCTCGCTCCCATCCGCGTCGCTACCGTGATGCGATTCCGGCTGTGCTCCTGCGGTAATGATTTTTCCGCGTTCCCTCTCGACGCACCAGTTCGGGCGAACTAAAACACAGAGATGTCACTGGAGCAAGCTAACAAACTGGTGCGTCGATAAGTGCACTATGCACTGACATAGCTCATCGCGAGAGGTGCTTTATTTTTTCGCTTGACAGGCACACTTACCACCGCAAGAGTACGCACAAGGGAAAAGGCTATCCGCAGTTTTTATGGACGGGATGCCATGCGTTTGAAATCAACCTGTAAGATTTTAGGGCTGATCGCTGCTGTCGTCGCTTCGTCAGCTGCCCTTCCGGCGTGGGCCGACGATTCGGTTGTATATGAGGTAGATCCCGGTGTGGGATCGGGCGCTCTCGCGAGCGGGACGTTCACCTTCGATCAGACGGCGGATACCATCACGAGTTGGGATATTAGCGTCATCGATGGCCTCACGACCACCGTGTTCGAGAACGGTGCGGGCGAGTCGTCGAGCTACGGGTTCCGCGCCACGGCGTGGGATGCACATTTTTCAGCGGGAAGCAAAACCTACTTGGATTTCTATTTTGCGAGCCCGGGGCTGGGTTCGATTGTCAGCGGCCCGGCAACGGTCGCGCTCTTATCGAAGAGTATTGAGCAAGTTGGCGGTGTGAGCGCTCAAATCGATAATCCCTCCGTATCGGTGGTTCCGGAACCCGGCGAATTCGTGCTGCTCTTGGCCGGACTCGGTTACTTGGGTCTCATGATGCGTAGTAGCAGAGAGGGATTAGGAGCGTTGGTTCCCCCTGTGAGTTAATACGGGCCAGTCAGGTCGGCGCTCAATGCCGACCATTCGCTGTGCTGTTATTGCTATCAAATCAAAATAAAATTTGTTCCTCGCTCCAATAACGACTCCGTCGTTTAACATAATCTATCCCTATCAAGTGGGTATACGATCAGCTTGTCCCAGGATGCCACCAATTTGTACGGCACGATCTCCGCTGACCCCGCCGCCGGTGGAACCTACGATTCCGGCCTGAATTTCTCTAATTTATATTTCGCTACGGGGGCTACGGCGACGCATTGGTCTTTTCTCGAAACCGATCCACTGGGCATCGGCTTCGACAAAGTGAGCGCCGCCGATCCCGAAGTCATGCTGCGTCTGTCCCAATCATTTGGTTATTCAGTTGCGGGT
>Ga0116230_10006885_pt1 | contig 11236 bp, 6 predicted proteins | sample S1TSphfallax_3_FD_88678 | JGI IMG/M metagenome (GOLD analysis project Ga0116230, IMG submission 88678) | Host-associated microbial communities from peat moss isolated from Minnesota, USA - S1T2_Fd - Sphagnum fallax MG | ecosystem: Host-associated > Plants > Peat moss > Unclassified | place: USA...
GCTCGCTCGACGATGCGGATGCCGCCATCGAGGTCCGGCGACTGGGCGGCGACGGCGAATACAGCCTGCATCTGCGGTTCGATCCCAACCGTATCGATGCCGCTCTGACGCTGCACGAGCCCGCCGGTGGTCCCTTGGAGCACCTGCTCGGCGTGCCCGGGCTCGGCGCCTTGTCGGCTACCGTCGACGTGCGCGGCCCGCGGCGTGCCGAAGTCGTCGGTCTCGTGCTGGCAGCCGGAGATTTGCATGCGAACATCAACGGCACGGTGGACCTCACGCATCGCTCGGCGGACCTCGACTACGCACTGCACTCGCCCGCGGTGGCGCCGCGCAGCGATGTGGCCTGGTCTGCCGTGTCGCTGGACGGTAACTGGCATGGTGCGTTGATGGCGCCGAACGCCGCCGGTCGATTGCAGATCGATCAGCTGCGCGTCGGCGCCGCGACGCGCATTTCGCGACTGACCGCGACCCTGACCGCGAGCGGCGGCAAGCTCGGCTTGACTGCACTGGTCGATGAGATGCAGGTACCGGGACCGGAGCCGCGATTTTTCGCCCAAGATCCGCTGCACGTCGCTGCGTCGTGGCAGCTCGACCTGCCCGCGCGGCCCCTCACGCTCGACGTGACCCATTCCTCGTTTGCCTTACATGGCCGCACGGAAACGGCAAACGGGCTGTCGGGGCCGACGGCCGCCGCGCTCGAGATGCACGTTCCGGAACTGGCTGCGTTCCAGGTGTTCACCGGAGTGGACGCGCGCGGCAGCGCGGTCCTCGACGCTGAGTTGACGCATCGGACCGACAGCGATGCGCTCAAGTTGAATGCCAGCGTCGAATTGGCCGGCCGGACCGCGCCGTGGGCCGGTTTGTTGGCGCCGCGTGCGACCCTGCAGCTCGGCGGCAGCCGCAGCGGCACAGCCTTCAAGGTGGACAACCTGCGCATCGCGGCGCCCGCCTTCACGCTCGTGGCCAGCGGCGGCGCCGAGGGCGTCGCACCTCATCCGGGCGCGGACGAGGCCGCGGGTGGTGGATGGCTTGCGCGAAATTTGCGCCAGCTGCAAGCGCGCTGGCAGCTCGACGTGTCGGACTTGGGCGCACTCTCGACAGATCTGGCGGGAAACATGCACGTCTCCGGCTCCGTCGGCGGCCCCGTCGCCGCGCTGGCCGGCGAGGCGGAACTGACCTCGCAGTTGTCGGTACGGGGTTCGCCGCAGGGATCGATCAAGGCGTCGCTGCGCGCGCGCGGGCTGCCCGCCGCGCCGAGCGCGACCATCGAGGCGAGTGGCACGCTCGATGGGTCACCGCTCGCTCTCGATGCGACTTTCGATCGCAGCGGCACGAAGGCCTTTCACGTGGCCGTCCGCCGCGCAGACTGGAAGAGCGCTCATGCCGAAGGCGAACTCACTGCCGATCCGGCTTTCGAGGAGAGTCGCGGACTGCTGAGTCTGCGCATCGCGCAACTGAGCGATCTCGACCGGCTGCTCGGTACGAGTCTCGCCGGCAGCGTCGAGGGCGGCATTCGCGTCACACCGGCGCGCGGCGAGACGCAAGCCGAGCTGCACTTGGACGGCGCGAACCTCGTCATCGACGGGTTCGCAGGCAACGTTCATTTGGAGGGGAAGGGTGTCCCGAGCGCTGTCGCGATGCAGTTGACCGCGAACATTCCGGATTTTCGCGGGTTGCCGGCGAATCTGGCTGCGACGGCAGACTTGGACCTCGTCAAGCGAAACGTGCGCTTCGCGACTGCATCCCTCGGTTATCACGGTGAGACCGTCAAGCTGCTTGCGCCCGCGCAGATCTCGTTCGCGAACGGCCTGGCAGTCGATGACGTCAGAATCGGCGTGCAGGACGCGCTGCTCGAGATTCAGGGTGAGGTCGCGCCCGTACTCGGGTTGAGCATGTCGCTGCGCCAGGTGAAGTCCGGATTGGTCAACGTGTTCTCGCCCGGATTGTTGACCGGCGGACTCATCGAGGCACGGGCCACGCTCGAGGGCACGACGTCGAGGCCCACCGGCCGCATTCGACTCGATGCGAGCGACATCCTGTTTGCGGATGATGCCGCCACTGGATTGCCCGCTCTCGCCCTGCACGCCAGTGCACAGTTGGATGGCGATGCGGCGTCGGTGGCCGCGAGTCTCGAGGCTGGACCGGCCTCGCAGCTGACCGCATCCGGGACCGTGCCCCTGGGCGCCGGGGGTGCGCTCGACCTCAAGATCGGCGGTAAGCTGGATGTGGCCGTGGCCAATCCCTTTCTCGAGGCGCGAGGCATGCATGCCACCGGCCAGCTGACCGCCGACGCGACCGTGACGGGCCCAACCGCCGATCCGCAGGTGGGCGGATCGATCACGCTCGCTCAAGGGAGCCTGCGCGATTACGCGCGCGGCTTCAATCTGACGGATATGGCCGCGGATTTGGGCGGCGGTGCCGGCATTCTGCAGATCAAGAGCTTCCACGCGAGGGCCGTCTCCGGCACCGTGGCCATGACCGGTACGATCGGCGTGCTGCAGCCGGGAGTGCCCGTCGACCTGACGATCACCGCGAAGAACGCGCAGCCCGTCGCGAGCAGCATTCTGACTGCCAATCTCGACGCTGATATCCACGTGAGCGGCACTGCACGCCGCCGGCTCGATGTGGCCGGCACCGTGCACGTCAATCGCGCCAACATCGGCATCCCGGATTCACTGCCTCCCGAGGTGGCCGTGCTCGACGTGCGCCGGCGCGGCAAAGCCGTGCAAGCCCCGGCGGAAAACCCGCTGGTCATCGGCATCGATGTCGACATCCAAGCGCCGCAGCAAATACTCGTGCAAGGCCGCGGGCTCGATGCGGAGATGGGCGGCGACATTCGCCTGCGCGGAACCTCCGATGAATTGGTCGCCAGCGGTGGCTTGGACCTGCAGCGCGGTAGCTTCACGATTTCCGGCAACAAATTGAATTTTTCCCAGGACAGCAAGATCAGCTTCGATGGCGAGGGCTTGCGCAAGAAGATCGATCCCACGCTCAATTTCACGGCGCAGACCACGGTCGGGGACACCACGGTCAAGTTGAGCATCACGGGTTTCGCGGACGCGCCGCGCTTTGACTTCAGCAGTGTGCCCGCGGGGCTGCCGCAGGATTCGATCATGGCGCTCCTGCTGTTCGGCCAACCCGCGGCGCAGCTCTCGGCTCTGCAAATCGCCCAGGTCGGATACGCGCTCGCCACGCTGAGCGGCGTTGGCGGCAGCACCGGCAACCCATTGGTCAAGTTACAGAAGTCACTCGGACTGGATCGGCTGACCGTCGGCACCAACACCGTGAATTCGGCCACGGGCAGCCCCGAGAATTCCGGCTATGCCGTTGCGGCCGGACGCTACGTCACGAAGCGTGTCTACATCGAAGGCAAGCAAACGACGACCGGAACGAGTCAGGTACAGGTCGACGTCGATTTGACCAAGCGCCTGAAATTGCAGACGCGACTCGGCAATGGCACCGCGACAGTGCAGGGCACGACGCCGGAGAACGACCCGGGAAGCAGCATCGGGCTGTCCTACCAGTTCGAGTATTGACGCTTCCGTGGCGAGCATTGACCTTCGATGTCGAGCATTGACGCGGTCATCTGGAGTCCGATTTCTCCTTGATGGCGTGGAGCAGCGCGTTCGCATCGGCCGGTTGCGACAGCTCCTCCACCCTCTCGTCGGAATGGCGCAGCGCCGTCAACTCGCGCTGCAGTAGGTCGACGATCTGCAATATCTTGGCGGCCTTCTGTTCGGTCAGCAGATTGATCTGCAGATCGAGATGTGAGCGGTGCTCCGCAATCCGAGCCATGCGATTCTGACGGATGAGCACCGCGACGGTGATGAGCAGCGCATTCGAACTGACCATGCCCTGCAGCCAGAAGAACGGCGGCTCGTCCACGTGCTTCCAGCCCGCGTGAGATCCCCAGGTGTTGACCACTATCCAGGTAACGATGAACGCGATGCAAAACGCAAAGTACCATGGGCTTCCGAAGAAGCCGCTGATGCGTTCGATCACGAGGCGCACGCCGGAGATCTTCGCATCCTCGCGCTCATGGAAGGTGGCCAGAAGCTCGAGGTTTTCCTTCGCGGCCGACGGCAGATTTGCGCTCGGCGCGTCCAGCGCCGGGTTCGGGTCCGAAGCGCTCACGGCAGCGACGGGGCCTCGGCGTAACGATCGGCCAGCGACTGATACAACGGCGGCGTCACGAGTTTCGACAGGCCGGTCGCGATGGCGGCCGTCAACATGAGAGGCAGGACCATCGCATGCTGCGCCGTCATTTCCATGACGATCAAAAACGACGTCAGCGGCGCCTGAGTCACGCCGGCGAGAAAACCGCACATCCCCAAGATGCCGAACGCCACGGCGGACGGTTCGTGCAAGAGGTCGGAAATGAACTGGCCCAGCCCGGCGCCCACGGATAGCGATGGTGCGAGCAGGCCGGCGGGAATGCCGCTGAGGTAGGAGAGCAGGGTGGCGCCAGCACGCGCGAGCGCGTAGTTCCATGGCAAGTGCGCCTGACTTTCGAGGATGGAGCGCGCCTCCTCATAGCCCGTGCCGTAGGTGAGGCCGCCGGACCAGGCGCCGAGTGCCGCGATGACAAGTCCGCACAGTCCGGCGAACAGCACCGGGCGTTGTCGCCGAATACGCCCGACGATGCCCGGCAACCCGGTGACCGCGGTCAATATGACCCGGCTGAACGCGCCGCCCGCCAAACCGCACACCATGGCCACGAGCAGCATGGCCGGCGTGATGCCCAGCGCCGCCGGCGCAACCGTGGGCTGGCCGAAATACGTGTAATCCCCGGTCAGTGCGATCGCCACCACGCCCGCCAGGATGACGGCGGTCAACGTGATGCCGCTCGCGCGTTCTTCGAATGACCGCGATAGTTCCTCGATGGCGAAAACGACGCCGGCCAGCGGTGTGTTGAACGCGGCGGCGACACCGGCGGCGCCTCCGGCCAGGATCATGGCGCGGCGCTGCGCTTCGGCATGCCCCTTGGGCATCCAACGGGCCACGCCATGAATGATGACGGCGCCGACGTGCACCGTGGGACCTTCACGGCCGATCGAACCGCCGCAGAACAGACCCGCGGCGGCCAGCACGACCCGGCCGATCACGACGCGCGGTTTCAACAGCAGCCGGCCGATGTCTCCCGAATCAGGCCGCAAGGCGAAAATCGTTTGCGGTATGCCGCTGCCCTCCGCGCCGCGAAAATACCGCCGAGTGAGCCATGCGATGCCAGCGAATCCGAGCGGTGCCAGCATCCAGATGGCCCAAGGATGGAAGCCCAGCAATTTGCGCAAGCTCAGCTGCGCCAGATCGGCGATCTTGGCAAAGGCCACCGCGGCTCCACCCACCGCCGCGGCCGAACCCCACGTCAATAGGCGCGTCGTCCAGCGACGAGCCGAAAACAATTTTTGATATTGCATCGAACTCAATATATCAGGCGTGCGGCATTGGCACGCGTGCTATGGGCCCGCACCGCTTGCAGTCCGATGGTAGTATTTTCTACAACGGCGGTATTTTTGGCACAGTGGTGCGGATCAGGTGGCGATGGAAAAAAAATTCACTGAGAGATTGGTCGAGAAGCGATCGATTGATTATGTCCCGATCGCGGAACGTCACGGCAAGGTCTGGCATCTGTGGCCGGTATGGTTCTCGGGTGATGCTCACCTGGCGACGGTGGCCACCGGCGTGGTCGGCATCGCGCTCGGCGGTAATTTGCTCTGGATGAGCATTGCCGTCGTGCTGGGATCGGCTTTCGGCACGTTCTTCATGGCATTTCATTCCACTCAGGGTCCGCAGCTCGGTCTGCCGCAGATGATCCAGTCACGGCCCCAATTCGGTTATGTCGGCGCATTGCTGGTTTGGGGCGTCGCCTTGATCGCGTATATCGGCTTCAACGCCTTCAATCAAATCCTCGCCGCGCAGACCATGCACTCGCTCTACGACACGGACGCGAAATGGACGATGGTGGCGTTTGCGCTGGTCTCGGTGTCGCTGGCCGTCATCGGCTACGACTTGATCCACCTGGCACAGCGCTGGATCGCATACGTGCTCATCGTGGCCCTGCTGGTGTTCACGGTGGCCGTGTTCGCCAAGACGCGCATGGCGCCGAGTCAATTGAATCTCGGCGATTTTCGCGCGGTGCCGTTTCTCGCGCAGTTCTTCGCCGCGGCCTCGTATCAGATCGCGTGGTCCATCTACGTGTCTGACTACTCCCGTTACCTGCCGCGCGATGTCGGCGTGAGTGCGTCGTTCTGGTGGACTTATCTGGGCGGTTTCATCGGCGGTGCGTGGACGATGCTGGTGGGTACGCTGGCGGCGGCGCTGTATCCCGCATTGGAAGTGGCCACCGCGTTGCGCACGGCGGCGGATTCGGTCATTCCCGGCTTCGGCAAGCCGCTGCTGCTCTGTTCCTTGCTGGGGCTGCTCACGATAACGTCGCTGAACTTCTATGGCGCATCGTTGACGCTGCTGAGCGTGGCTGATTCATTGAAACCGAGCCGGCCGACTCTCGCCAAGAGAGTGCTGAGTCTGGCTTTCGCGACGCTGATAGCCTCCGGCATCGCGCTCCAGTCCTCGCACGATTTCGTGGAGAAGTTCGGCGAATTCCTGGCCGTGCTCTTGTATCTCTTCACGCCGTGGACGGCGATCAATCTCGTGGATTTCTATCTGGTGCGCAAAGGGCACTATTCGGTGCGCGAAATCTTCAATTCCAACGGCATGTACGGCCGGTGGAATTGGCGCGGTTTGACCGCCTATGGCGTCGGGTTTGTCGCCATGATTCCATTCTTCAGCACGGGGCTGTACAGCGGTCCGGTGGCCGTCGCGCTCGGCGGCGCGGACATCGCGATGTTGGTCGGTCTGCCGGTATCGGCCATCGTTTATATCTGGGCATGCCGGTCGCTGGACGTGGAAGCGGATCGGCGCCAGGCCTTTGCCGCCGACGTCGGGCTCGACCCGGACGCACCCGCTCCGGTCGAAGCGTGAGCCGGATCACGTGGCCACGGCCTAGGCTCGAATGCCGATGTCGCTCCGGGTATCCGGGTGGTACGCTCAATGCGCCAGAAAGTCGTTGATGACCGCGGCGACGGCGCGGGGATTCTCCCAGAACGGGTTATGGCCCAGCCCATCGAACACGCGCACCTGCGCGTGCGGCAGCGCGCTGCGCAGGGTCTGCCGTACGGGTTCCTCCATGATGGGATCTTTACTGCCCCAGATCAGCAATGTCGGTGCCTGAAGTCGCGGCAGGGTGCGCTGCAAATCCGCATAGTCGTTGTCGGGAGAGAGTCCCTGGTCGAGAACGGCGAGCCACACGCGTAGCGGAATGCCGGCCGCGTCTTGTCGTTGGCGGCGGATGAATTCCGCGTCCACCGGCGTCGGCGAGTCCCACCAGGCGATCATGAACGGCGAGTCCGGTTCGATGGGCTCCTTCAGCTTGCGAATCTCGGCGGCATAGTCGAACTGCGGCGCCATTTTCGCGGCGCCGGGCGGATGCCCGCCCGTCGAGGCGATCAGAATGACATGCGAGGTCATCTGCGGCCAATATTCGGCAAAGGTTTGCGCGATGATGCTGCCGAGCGAATGTCCGACGATGTCGGCGCGCTTGACGCCGAGTCCATCGAGCAGCAGCTTGATGTCGTAGGCAAAATCGAGTCGGCTGTAGCAGCACTCGGGCTTGCTGGATTTGCCGTGGCCACGGATGTCCACGAGAATCAGACGAAAGTCCTTGGACAGATACGGCAACATCGGCACCCAGTCGCGCGCGTTGTCGGTGTAGCCGTGAATCAACACCACCGCTGGACCGGCCGCCCGGCCCATGTCGATGTAGGCCAGCGTCTCGCCATCGGGAAGCGCCATCGTTTTCTTCCGGGCATCGAAGGCATCAAGGTCGATCCCGAGCGGTGGTGCGGTTGCCGGTGCGGCCGTTGGTGCGCTCGACGGTGCAGCCAGTGGTGCGGTGCTCATGGTCGGGGCCGCCATGCCGGCCATGGCCGGCGCCAGTGCCATCAGTCCGCAAGACAAGAATTTCAGGAGGGGGCGATGGCGTTGGCAGCGCTTCGCAGCAGCGAGGGTGGTAGCAGCGAGGGTCGTAGCAGTAGAGACGGTCGTAGTATAATGCTTCATAGCTGGAAGCTTACGTGCGAACTTCGAGAAATTCACCCGCCATTCATGCAGCCGTTTTCCTGGGCCCTCATCGTCGCGAGTTTCCCGTTTCTGACCTCCATGGGATTCACGCCGGGCCCGAACAACATCCTGGTCGCGAGTTCCGGCGTGAACTTCGGCTTTCGCGCCACGGTTCCGCACATCCTCGGGATCACGTTTGGTTTTCCCATCATGTTGCTCGTCGTCGGGCTGGGACTTGCGAAGATTTTCATCGCGGTACCCCTGGTGCACCTCGCGTTCAAATACATCAGCATCGTCTATTTGGTGTACTTGGCATGGCGCATCGCCAATGCCGCGGCGCTCACGCCCGAGGCTGGTAGCGCCAAACCGCTGACATTCATGCAAGCCGCCGCATTCCAGTGGGTCAACGGTAAAGCCTGGATCATCGCGGTGTCGGCGGTCACCACCTATACCGTCGTGGATCAATCGCTGCCGCTGCAGATTTTGGCCATCGCCATAATGGATATCGGCATCACCCTGGTGAGCGTGTCGTGCTGGACGCTGTTCGGACATATCTTGCGCGACTATCTGCACACCGACGCGCGACGGCGCGGCTTCAACTACACGATGGCGGGTCTCCTGCTGGTATCGATTTTACCCGTGCTGTGGGAGTGATTAAGCAACCCGCGCGGTCCGACTGCCGACTACGCTGGCTCGACCACGGCCTCGACCTCGATTTCCACGAGGTAGTGGCCGATCAAGCGTGAGATTTCCAGCATGGTGTTGGCCGGGCGAATGCCCCCCAAGTACCGCCCGTGAATGCTCGAGACCGCTTCCCAATGATCGGCATTCTTGAGATAGATGCGCGTGCGCACGATGTCATCCAGCGAACCACCCAATGCTTTGAGGCTCGCGGCGATTTTGTCGAATATGAACACCGCCTGACCCGCCGGATCGCCGGCGCATACGACCTCACCCGCACCATTGGTCGCTGTGGTACCGCTCACCAGGATGCGGTCACCGACGCGCACGGCGCGGCTGTAACCGCATATGCCTTCCCACTGACTGCCGCTCGAGACTCGCAGGCGGTGCGGACGATCCGGGATCGGGGTCGCTTCGTAGGCGCTAGGCACCGACTCCAAGTGATGCGTCAGATCGCCGGACGCGGTCAGAAACGGGGGCCGGCGATATTCATCCCCGCAATCGCCACCTAGCATGGTTGCGTGCGCCAGCACCTCGTCGAGAATCGCATGATCGGCCGCGTCGAGGGAGAATGAAAACAACGCCAGGTTGTCCGCGCGATGCTCGCGCTCGGCGAGGCGCGCGCCGACGATGACCGCGGCGACGGCGGGGTGTTCCAGCACCCACCGCGTTGCGACGTTCGGCACCGATACGCCGTGGCGCACTGCCACGCGCTCGAGTGCGCGCAAAATTTTCTGTAGAACGGGCCACCCGCCGATCGCATCGATGAAGCGCTTGTACTTCATCTTGCTCCAATCGCCGATATCGGCGGCGCTGGGTTCGGAACTTCTAAGCCAGCGTTCCGAGATCAGTCCTCCGCCCAGCGTGCCGTAGGCCAGGAGACGGATGCCGTTTTCCACACAGAACGCACTCATCTCGCCGGCAGCACGCCGGTCGAGCATCGAGAAGCACACCTGATTGGTGGTCACGGGAATGCCATGCTTCACGATGACCCGCAGATGCGCCGTGTCGAAATTCGTCACGCCGATGTGACGAATGATGCCTTCTTGACGGAGTTTCGCGAGTTCCTGCACGGCGTCGAGATAGCTCGGATGATCGAAACTCCACCAGTGGAACTGCAAAAGATCGATCGCGTCGACGCCGAGGCGCTCACGACAGGTCTCGACGCCCGCGCGCACGACTTCTGGCGTCATGGGGCCCGGGTTCGGACACCATTTGGTGAAAGCGGTGGGCTTGAACTGCCCCCCGAGTTCGCCCGCACGAACCCGTTCGAGAAACCGGCCCGTGATGAGTTCGGCGCTGCCATAGTGATCGGCCATGTCGAAACTGTCGAAGCCCGCGCGCGCATAGTCGAGCATCGCTGCCGACGCGAGTTCGCGATCGAGCGGGGCACCGTCCCGCTCCATGTCGGCGACCTGCCATAAACCGGTCACGATGCGGCTGATATCCAAATCCGCCGTCAACCGATAGCGATCGGGTGCGGTGGGCCGTGTTTGGCCCGTGGCACTCATGGGCCGATCCGTGCTTGAAGAGCTTTGACATCGTCCGCGCTCATTTCGCCGACGGTCGTCACCGTGCCGCCTTGGATCTTCCAGAGGCGGAACGGGCCGGTGATGTCGCCATGCGCATCGAACGTCACGGCACCGATGACGCCGTTGTAGCGAATCGGTTTGCCTTCCTTCAGATAGGCGAGCGCCTTGACGAATTCGTCCTTGCCCGCGTGGATCACCGCACCCTGCGGGTCGGTCACTCTGAAAATACCCGCGCGGATCTGCGCCGGCTCGGGATGCGCCGCGGCGGCGATGGCGAGGCCGACGATCGCGCCCGCATCATAGGCGCGATCGGCCGCGGGGCTGCCGGGGTCGATCTTGGCGAAGGCCGGAAATTGCTGGTTGAAATATTGCGTCGACGCGCTCGGATTGGTACCCGAGGACGTACCATAAGCTTCGGTCAAATACTTGGCTCCGACACCCGCGATGAAGTCCGCACTGTTCATCCCATCGTTCAACAAGAACCGGCGCGGACCGCCCTGCGAGATCCATGTCCGGGCGATCACCGCCCCGTCGACCGGCGTCGACACCAAGTAGAGCCCGTCGCTGGGCGCTGCCAGCGCGGCGGTCACTTCCGAGCCATAACTCGACTGCTTTTCGTTGTAGGCCGTATGCGACACGATCACGCCGCCGAGGGCCTGATAGGAGCGAGCGAATTCGGTATACAGGCCCACACCGAAGTCGTCGTTGACATAAATGACCGACAAGTGTTTGAGACCATGATCGAGGGCATACTTCGCCGCCACCGTGGCTTGCAGTGCATCCGAGGTGATCGTCCTGAAGAACATGCCGTTGGTCTTGCCGTCGCGGCTGAGCAAGGTGAGTTTGGAAGACGACGACGCGGGCGAGACCTGTAACACCTTCGCCGGGCCCGTGACCGAAGTTAA
>Ga0116230_10006886_pt1 | contig 11235 bp, 6 predicted proteins | sample S1TSphfallax_3_FD_88678 | JGI IMG/M metagenome (GOLD analysis project Ga0116230, IMG submission 88678) | Host-associated microbial communities from peat moss isolated from Minnesota, USA - S1T2_Fd - Sphagnum fallax MG | ecosystem: Host-associated > Plants > Peat moss > Unclassified | place: USA...
AAGTTTGACAAAACATTGGGAGAAAGGAAAACAAAAAGATCATGGCAAATGGTATCCAATGGAAGGTATGCACCTAAATAGAACTCACTTCACAACTCCTTGCCACCAAGTTGTTGTTCAAAATATGTAATCTAACAAATTTCATCCTTGGACTTGAACTTTTTGAAAAAAACAAATTCCCATAACACCAACCTCCACTTTTTAATGTATTTGGGAAGGGAGACATATCTTAAGTTGGATGAATAATGAAGGCAAGGTCCTTGATTGTTGATTACATCAAGGATTTGACCTTAAACTTTGATTGTACCATTTGACAAATTAATCATTAATGAAGACATTTTATCAAACACTAAAGTATGTAAATAAACTTTTGGTTTCTAAAACACAAAAGTAATATAGTGAATTTTTGTGGGTGTAATAGCATAAAAGATTAACAAAGGGAGGATAGAGGAATACTAAACTTCGTGACACCTACTTTCAACATTGAAAATAGGTATTGTAGACCTTATTAAATTAAAAAACAAAGAAATGAAATCATGTTCAATTACCTCAACTTTGCAATATGACTAGAGTTGGTTTTCAACATTGGATATGAATAAGGTTGAATTTTGATGAACAAGATTTTTTATCCTTCCATGGAACATAGTAAACTGGAATGGAAATAGGTTGGAACCCAAGATAAGGTTCTTTAAATACCTATTTTTGGCACCAAAGGTAGGGCAAATTTGGATGGAATATTAACAAAATTTCTTTAGATTTACTTATGGAGAAGTCCAATGGAGACCAAAAAAAAAAAAATGGTTATTAGTTAAGACCCAAATTATGTTTTGACAAATACCTACTTTTGGCACTGAAAGTAAGGCAGGTAGTGATAAAAATTACAAATTTCTATTTACATTTCATGATGTAGTGGGCTAGTGAAAACAAAAAATTGGAATGGACAAAGATTAAATCCCAAGCTTCATTTATATAAGTACCTACTTTTGGCATCAAAAGTTAGGAAATTTTTTGTTGGATCGAAAGGCCAATTGGAGGCAAAAAATTGGAATGCACATTGGATAAAACCAAAGCTAAGAATTGATATTTGTATATAATGATTAAGATGTACATTCATAGTTACATCAAAAACCCCATTCGCAAGTTCATTGAAAATTGATGAGAAAGAAATATTTCTATGATAAGTATTTACTTTTGACATCAAAACTAAGGACTTTATACATTGATGGACAAGTTTTTTTGACTGCCAAGCCAATGCTTTCAAGAACATGAAGTGACAAGTCTTGTTGCAAGGAATTAAGAAGTACTTTTCAATATCAAAAGTTCATATATGGTTCTATGGAAAACATGTTGATTTGAATGATCATCATTGGTTTTGGGTTGCCTAATTATTTGATGGAGTTAAATCCAAAGGACATGGAAATGGATTTTACAAAAGTTTTACCATGTAGGGAGTGGACTTATCCAAGGTTTAAATTATTGTTGAAGATGATGGGGTCTAAAAAAAATGAGTGTTTGAATTCAAATTGAATTTCACTCAACAAATGTAATTAAGTACGGAGCATGTTCAACCCACCTAACACCAAAAGGTTGCCTTTTGCACCATTTTGCACAAATTGTGTCCAAGAAACTAGGCTTGGGAAACTTATTAACCTCTCATGATATAACAAATTGGTTCCACTAGTACAATCACTTCACCTTTTGTTCACTATTCACACATAATGTGACCAATAATTGCAACTTTTTAGTCAACACTTCTAGTTCAAAATTCATGTCATAATGATTTTAAACTTGTTCTAAAAATGCATCTTGAAAGCCCAAGTCACAAATTGGTAGATGTTTTTTAAAAACACTATAATTATCCTTGCACACTTAGTATATTTTCCATGAGCTCATGCATCCTAACTAGAGACCAAAGTGAAGGATCAAAATTATCCTCGTAATAAAACTTGACAACATTTGATGTTGCGGAAAGCTCATGCTACGTAACACAATTATGGAACTTGTCATAAAATTCCCACATCCTTGTCCAAACATGCAACCATTAAAGTTGTAACCTATAGAGCTAAGTTTTTTTAGGTTATACTTGTACCTTGTACAAATATTAAAAAAAGGCTTCATGTGTGAGTGAATACCAAGTCTTCTTTGACTTGGTTTCACATTTTTTAAAAACATCTACTAGGAGGATTACTTTGAATTGATTTAGGGGCATCTTGCCAATGCTCTCAATTAGGAAAAAGTCTTGCACAAAGCTTGGCTGAACATGGTCATATTTAATAGACTTCAACAATCCAAGTCACTTTATTAGAAGTTGTTCCTAGATACCTCAAACAAAATTGAAATGTTCATATTACAAGGCGAAATTATTTATTCTGATTTGTCATTGCCGTCAAAAGTTCAACCAAAGTCACATGGTGTCAAAAATAATTGAATCCACTGAAATATGTTAGGTAGGATCATCTCCATGGACCTTACTAATGTATGGAAGCCACATTTACAAGCAATGGTTTCCATCCCAAATGAAAAACATTTTATTCAATGACATTTGGAAATCATGATCCGCCAAAAAAATATCTTCAAACTCTTGGTTTTTTACTTTCCAATGTCAATCCCATTTCGCTTTGTGGTCATGAAAGGATTCCTCGTGGCCTTGTTGACTTGTTGGTGATACATAAAACACTTTATCACCATCTTGGTATCCCACATGAAATGCACATTCCATTCTAAAGATGTTAATCCTTTATGTCGACCTCATAATACACATGGATATTAATCAATAAAGAGGTATCTTCATCCTAAACGTCCCTTTTAGAAATATTTTGTGGCTAAACTAACTAATGAATAAATATTTTATGGAAAAACCAATTATGAAAAAAATAATTATGGCTAATTAAAAAATGGTTAAACCAACCACAAGTAAATATTTGATTGCAAAAACCAATTATGCAAAAACTAATTATGGCTAAAATAAACATGAATGAAATAATTATGGCTAAAATTAACTATGGAAAAAATATTTATGGCAAAATTAGACATGGCTAAATTAAAAATGGTGAAGCTAACCATGAGTAAATAAATTTGGGGCTAAACTAACCATTGATAAAATTAATATGGTTAAATTAATTAATGAATAAATATTTTATGGAAAAATCAATTATGTAAAAATCCATTATGATTAAATTAAACATGAATGAAATAATTGTGGCAAAATTAAACATGAGTAAATTAAAAATGGTTAAACTAACCATGAGTAAACAAATTTAGTTAAACTAATCAATAATAAAATTAATATGGCTAAATTAACTAATGAATAAATATTTTATGGAAAAACCAATTATGATAAATTAATTATGGCTAGAATAATATGAATAAAAAATTATGGTTAAATTCAAAATAATTAAAGTAATTATGGCAAAACTGTACATGGTTAATTTATAAATGGTTAAACTAACCATGAATAAATAAATTTGGTTAAATTAACCATTAATAAAATTAATATGGATAACTAATGAATGAAAAATATTTTATGGCAAAACCAATTATGAAAAAATTAATTATGACGAAAATAAACATGAATGAAATAATTATGGCTAAAATCAAAATGGTTAAAATATTATGGAAAAACCAACCATGGTTAAGCTACTAACCATGAATAAAAGAATTTGGTTAAAATAAACATGAATGAAATAATTATGGCTAAAATAAAAGTGTTTAAAATAATTATGGCTGAACCAACCATGGTTAAATTCACAATAATTTTAAATTAATTATGAGTTTGTTCATTATGGTTAAATTTATTATGGTAAAATAATAGTGCATTAAAAAATAAATATAACTAATTAGTTTTGCTTATAGTAGCCATGGTTAAATTCATTATGGCAAAAACAATAGTGGCCGAACTAATAATTGTTAAATTAATATGTTAAACTAAGTATCATGGCTAAATTTACTACGGCTAAACCAACATTGTTAATTGACCATGGTTAAACTATTTATAATTGTTAAATTACTTATGGTTAAATTAGCCATAATTAAAGTAAATATGACCCAAAAATGATGGAACAATTAATTATGGATAAATGAATCATGTTTAGTTTTAATTTCAATTGTTTTTTCATAGGTAGGTAAGCCATAAATAATTTCAATATAGTCAATTTAACCATAGTTAGATGAACCAAAGTATGCTTAGCTAACTTTTACATTTTCCAACTTATTTTAATTGACCAAACATGCTCAAAATGTTAAATGTAATCCTAAGATACCCAACTAATATTAGAATTTGTAATTAGCCACTTTGATTAGGCCTACTTAGTTAGCCCTATTGGTTATAAGTGTCTTTATTGACCAGGGCACTTGTTAATTTGACTAAATTGGATGGCCTTATTTAATACACCACTAACCAATTTGACTATATGTCCAATTTGATTAATTGTCAAATCAATCATCTTACTCAAATTGATCAATCAAAAAATACCCATTGTCATTCAAGCCTTTCACCTTTAGTAAAAAATACATGTCCATTTAGTAGAAAAAACCCATATGGTCAACTTGGTTAGTTTGAAAAAATAAGAATTCTAGTAGTGCATCATAAACATAATCACAAAAAATAAAAATCCAAGCAATCTAGATTTGGAAAAAAATAAACTAAAAGAAATTTGGACCTCATTTCTAGTTTCAATGCTTGTTGCTGCACTTGCTTGTTGAGATGAAGCTTGATCCACAAATGTGTGGGCTTCATGCAAAATCATGCATCAATCAATCATCATTATCATCGATTCCATAACAAAACAACACAAGGATCCTTGCAATGTTGAAATACATGAAACCTTTTCATTGTGAAAGGAAAGATAATTGACCCGAGTATATGCAACACAAAGATATGGATGAAAATGTTTTAAGACCAAGAAAATATTATGATTTAAGAAATCATTGATTTATTCTAGTTTGATGGGTTCTAGGATGTAATAAGGTTTGGGAAAAAAAACTTCATGTGTTCACCAAAGTTTGACAAAATAATAACTTTTGGGATCTTCGTTTGAAGAATAAAAAATCATGGCAATGGTGACTAGCTTTTGTAAAAAGAGGAAGGGATATTAGGAAATACAAACCTGAGTTTTTGAATTATCATCACAACAAAAACACACCATGGCTAAGGAAGTTGGTTGCTCAAAAGGGGTAGCCTTGGGTGTTCAATGCAAAACAAAAGAACCTCGGCCATGGTGGCTAGGTTTCCAAGAGGTGAAGAAGGGGTACCTTTGGTGCCAAAGGTACCCCAAAAGAAAAATTACATGGGACCTTGGAGCTCCCATGATTTTGCTACATAAAAAAAACACCTAGCCATGGTGGCTGGGTGCTCAAGATTGTTGAAAGTGAGTAGCCCCCAAGAGGAAAAACTTGAGAATGTTCAAACTCTTGCATGTTTGAGTGCACAACAAAATTTCCTTGCCATGGTGGTCAAGTCCAAGGCTATCTAGTGACGCACTCTTGACTCCTTGAGGGACTCAAATGTGAGTCCCAAATAAAAAACAATGGAAGAAGGAGGAGTCAGGGCACGCTCCTTAACTCATAGCACTTTGAGGGGTAGAGGGGCGTGCTGGAGCTCCGGGATGGGACTAGGAAGAGTTGACAAGCTTCACTCACTCACACAGGCCTGCACAAAACCAACACAAGGTGATTAATGCATAGTTGGAGCACCTTTGGTGCTAGGACGAACTACGGGCAACACGGACACACAAGACTCATCACGGTTTGGACTTGGGGGAAGCCACCACCTTCCCCCTTATAGTATACTCTGCACCTCTCCACATGGCCCCCCATTCAAATGGCTTTTTGTCTCGGGACTCCCAAGTGGGAGTCCCAAAATCGCCAAGGTTAGGACTCCTGCAACTTTGGGGGCGCCATAACTTTGCATGCAAACCTCTGATTGAAATGAGGTCTGAAGCAAAGTTGTAGCCCTTGTTTAGATCTTTCCAACGGTATGTCGCACGCCATCTGCACGCATGGAAATCGGGTCAATTTCTGACTTTTAATGGTCGGGAGTCAAATTGCCAATTTAACTCCCGACCATTCTTTTGGCCATAACTTGTGTTTCAGATGTCCAAATGAGCAATGCGAACCCATTTTAGACATCCACGTTCCAAGAGCTTTCCAATGTTATAAAGAATGGTACAAACCATTGAGTTTTGACCCCTGACATTGCTCTCTGAAGTTTCATGAGTCCACCGGGACTACATCTCCCAAAGTGGGAGTTGTTTTGGGAGTGTGAGGGTTCACTCCCTCACACTTTCCTACACTCCCGGGAGTATGTGATGTGACTCCCGGGTTTTCTCTTGGCCTGTACCCTTGCAACCCTTTTGCTTTGGTCGCAAACCGAAAGCCAAGGTTGCGACATCTAGGGTACCTTCAATGCCAAAAGTACCCCAAAAGAAAAACTACATGGGACCTTGGAGCTCCCGTGGTTTTACTACATAAAAAAAACACCTGGCCATGGTGGCAGGGTGTTCAAGATTGTAGAAGGTGAATACCCCCCTAAGAGGAAAAACTTGAGAGTGTTTAAACTTTCGCATGTTCGAGTGCACAACAAATTTTCCTTGCCATGGTGGTTAAGTCCATGGTGGCTATTTAGGATACTCTTAATGCCAAAGGTACCTTAACCACAACCATCACTAGGAGAGCTTTGGATCCCCCAAAGTTCCTAACTTTGCATCTTCAACAAAAAAACTCACCCAATATGGTGGCTAGATAGAGAAGATGAAAAAAGGGGGTGGAAAGGATCAAGAGTTTCAAGTTCTCGAATTCTTCATTGCAACAACACAAGCACTTGACCATGGTGGTTAGGTGTTTCTTTGGAAGAAGGAGGAGGTGCATTTAAACGCTGAAATGCAATTTCTTGAAGACTTAAGAACCTTCGAGAGTTTAGATTTTTTAAGACTCAAGGTTTTCAAGCCTTTAGTTTTGTGGAACTACCTTTTGCAATGAAGGTTGTAAAGCCAAAAGCTCCACACAATTTCGTGTAGCTCCACTATTACAAAAATGCGGTGCAATTTACTAACCTAAATCACTATGGGACCTTAAAAGTGAAATAACTTCATTGCATTTTACTGATTTCACCCTAGTGAAAGTTATTTCACTGTAATATCACTATGTAGACATCATGTTTCATTACTAGTTAACATAATTCACTATTATAATTAACTATAGCAAATAGGTTTATTTTTATATTTTAAAAAAATTCTATTTATGCTACTTTATGATATACCCTATATTATTTTAAGTTAATTTAGTTATTATAAGTTATATTTTATGTTATTATAGGCTATTATAAATTATTTTAAATTAAATTATTCAACTAACTTTAGATTATACCTTAGGTTATTTTATTTTAAATTAATATATGTTAGTTCAAGTTATACTTTAAATTATTTAGGGTCATTCTACTTTATGTCATTATAAATTATTTTATCTTAAGTGTAATAACTTAAAATAATCTAAAATAAAATATAATGACTTAAGGTAAAAATAACTTATAATAGAAACTAATAACCTATGAAAAATAATTTTAAATACCCTACAATATAATAACTATAATAGCTTATGATATTACAACATAGGATATCCAACAATAATTTATAATACAATAATCATCAATAATTGTAATATAACATATAATAACCAACAAATAACTTAATAACCATTAATAAAATAGCCATCAATAACCACCAATGGCTTACAACAAAATAACCACCAATAGCCACCAATATCCACTAATGTAATAGCCATTAATAACCACCAATATCTAGTAACAAAATATCCACTAATAACCATTAACATAAGAGCCACCAATAGCCATTAATGTAATAGCCATTAATAACCACTAATATCTAATAACAAAATATCCATAATAACCATTAATATAAGAGCCAACAATAGCCACTAATATAATAGCCATTAATAAGCACCAATATCCACCAATAGAATAACCACCAATAGCCATTAATATAATAGTCATTAATAAACACCAATATCCACCAATACAATAGCCACCAATAGCCACTAATATAATAGCCATTAATAACCACAAATATTGATGCGCTCCCAAGTTCTTAGTTAGACCCAAGATGGGTCTGGGTTATTCAAATAGCGGAATTGTGAGGAACTCAGGGCACGTTCCCAGCTCTCAGCATTAAAAGGGATAAAGGGGCGTGCTGGAGCTCCGAGATGGGATTAGGAAGAATGACAAACTTTAGTTATTTACTCGAACCTACATCAAACCAATCAACAAGTTAGTTAGGACAATTTTTGGAGCACCTTTAGTGTTAAGACAAGCCACGGGCAACTCTGGATTCACAAGACTCACCATGGCCTGAACTCAAAGGAAGCCACCACCTCCCACATATAGTATTCTTCGTGCCTCCCTACGGCACCCACATTGAAATGGTTTTTTATCCCGGGAGTCCCAAGGAGGAGTCCCGAAATTGCCACAGTTTGGACTCTCGCAACTTTGCGAGACTATAACTCTTTACTCACACCTCCAATTGGGACAATTTGAAGCATAGTTGTAGCTCTCATCGAGAGTTTTCCAATGGTGTGTCGCACTCCTCCTGCACGCATCGGGGTTGGGTCGATTCTCGATTTTTGGTGGTCGGGAGTCAAATTGCCAATTTGACTCCCACCTTTTCTTTTTGCCATAAGTTATGCTGCAGATGTCCAAATGGCTCATGCAAGCCCATTTTTGACATCTACACTTCGATAACTTTCTAATGATATAAAAAACGTCCCAATGCAAGGTGTTTTGACCCCTGCAATCGAACTTCGACGTTTTGGGAGGACCTAGAGGACTCCCGAATCCTCATTTCAGGAGTGTGAGTCTCATCCTCACATTCTCTCAAAATAGGGTTGCAACAAATATCCACCAATAGAATATCCATCAATAACCATTAATACAATAACCACCAATAGTCATTTGTAGAATAACAACCAATAATCATTTGTAGAATAACAACCAATAATCATTTGTAGAATAACAACCAATAGTCATTAATAGAATACCCACCAATAGCCATTAATAGAATACCCACCGATAGCCATTAATAGAATACCCACCGATAGCCATGAATAGAATAGCCACTAATAACCATTAATAGTCACTAATATAATAGCTACCAATAACCACTAATAACCATTAATATAATAATCAATAATAGGCACCAATAACCATTAATACAATAGCCACCAATAATCACCAATAGTGATTGATAAAATAGCCACCAATAATCATTAATAGAATAACCCACCAATAGTCATTAATAAAATAGCCACCAATAGTGATTGATATAATAGCCACCAATAACCATTAATAGAATAACCCACCAATAATCATTAATAAAATAGCCACCAATAATGAGTGATAAATTAGCCACTAATAACCATTAATAAAATAACCATCAATAGCCCTTAATAGAATAACCACTAATAGTTAATAAAATACCCACCAATAACCATTCATAGAATAACCACTAGTAGTCGTTAATAGAATAGCCATCAATAGTCGTTCAAAGAATAGCCACTAAGAACTATTAATAAAATAGCCACCAATAGCCATTAATATAATAACTACCAATAGCTGTTAATGGAATAGCCACTAATAGCCGTTAATAGATAGTCACCAATAGCCGTTCAAAGAATAGCCACTAAGAACTATTAATAGAATAGCCACTAATAGCCATTAATATAATAACTACCAATAGCCGTTAATGGAATAACCATCAATAGCCGTTAATAGATAGTCACCAATAGCCGTTAATAGAATAGCCACCAATAGCCGTTAATAGAATAGCCACCAATAGCCGTTAATCGATAGTCACCAATAGCCGTTAATCGAATAGCCACCAATAGCCGTTAATAGATAGTCACCAATAGCCGTTAATCGAATAGCCACCAATAGTCGTTAATCAAATAGCCACCAATAGTCGTTAATCAAATAGCCACCAATGGCCATTAATAGAATAACCACCAATGGCCATTAATAGAATAACCACTAATGGCCATTAATAGAATAACCACCAATGGCCATTAATATAATAACCACCGATGGCATTAATAGAATAACCACCCATCGCCATTAATAAAATAAGCACCAATGGCCATTTATAAAATAAGCACCAATGGCCATTAATAAAATAAACACCAATGGCCATTAATAAAATAACCACCAATGGCCATTAATAAAATAACCACCAATGGCCATTAATAAAATAACCACCAATGGCCATTAATAAAATAACTACCAATGGCCATTAATAAAATAACTATTAATGGTCATTAATAAAATAACTACCAATAGCCATTAATAAAATAGTCACCAATAGAATAACTATTAATGGTCATTAATAAAATAGCCATCAATAGAATAGGTACCAATAGCCATTAATAAAATAACCACCAATAGAATAACAACTAATGACCATTAATAAAATAGCCATTAATAGAATAACCACTAATAATCATTAATATAATAAACATTAATAGAATAACCACTAATAACCACCAATAGAATAACTACTAATGGCCATTAACAAAATAACCACCAATAGAACAAGTACCAATAGCCATTAATAACCATTAATAGCCCTAATAAAAGAAAAACCAATACCCATATATTATTATTGCTTAGGATTGCCAAAAATAATATAGGGTGAAATACTTTATAATATACAAAAATAATTTAAGGTGAAATGGCCTATAATAACCTAAAATTGCCAATAATAACATAAGGTGAAATAATTTTCAATAACTAAAAATAGTCTAAACTAAAATAATTTATAATAGCCAAAAAAACGTAGAATAGTAAAAAAAACTTATAATAGCTGAAAATAGCCTAAGGTGACATAAGCTAAAATAACCAAAAGTAACTTAGAATAACTAAAAGTAGCCTTAAGGTGAAATAACAAAAACTAACTAAAAGCAATTGAGAATAACTATAAATAGCCATAAATAATGTAGGGTGAAATAATTTAAATTAATGAAAAATAGTCATATAATAATTAAAAGTAGCTTAACATAGGTAATATTATTATATAAAAAATAAAATAAACCATTTATTAAACAACTTTTTTTTCAAAAGAATGGTCATTGAAATGTTTATTGAATAATGATGTTCAACTTTTTTTTTGTGCAAATGATTTTAAACTTTCAAAAGGAAATAAATGTAATTATGTACATTGTTGAATTTTTTAAAAT
>Ga0116230_10006887_pt1 | contig 11234 bp, 7 predicted proteins | sample S1TSphfallax_3_FD_88678 | JGI IMG/M metagenome (GOLD analysis project Ga0116230, IMG submission 88678) | Host-associated microbial communities from peat moss isolated from Minnesota, USA - S1T2_Fd - Sphagnum fallax MG | ecosystem: Host-associated > Plants > Peat moss > Unclassified | place: USA...
TGGTAGTCAGAGCAACCATTGAACAAGAGATTCCTGCTTCTATTGTTGTTGTAGTATCCAGCCTTGGCCCCAAGGTTATTTCAGCGACACATTGACAATGTGTCGATCAGCCCAAGGCACCCAGCGTAGATTCTCATGCTTGGGCAAGCACACCCAAAACCTGACCCTTCGAAACATGTCAAGTTTCAGGCTCATGTTCTGAACCCCCCTTGCCCCAACCCCCCCCAAACAATTGGTGTAAACTCACCCTCCCCCAATCGTTGACGCAAACCCACACCCCCTTAACTTTAAACCTTTTGGCTCACATCCCATCACATCAATGCCATTTCATTTTTCGCATGAAGAAAAGTAATGGTGCATGAATCTTGTCAGTGGATGGGGATAGGGACTGTCAAAATCACTTAAAAGAGTGCTCAAGGTCTTAGTACAATCATTATTCATATTAATAACCTAGAATTTGGTATGATTAAGTCACGAGTCAAGGAGCCTTCAAAGCAATGGACATGCTTCATGTTTCGGTTAAGGTTTTGTTGTGATCTGTAGTGTCGTGACGTTCGACATTGTAAGGGTGTAAATCCATAATAAACTTTACTAAACAAAAAGACTAAAAACCAGTCAAAAGTAGAAACTAATCAACCAAAAAGAAATGCACGCACGTATATATATATAATGCACAAAAGGAGGTTGAAATAAAATTTTCATGTATAAGAGTTTCCTCCATACTTAGATTAGATTTCTAGATGTTCATGGTGACTATTACACGACCACCATTTACATACACTATGTTTTCTTTCCTTCTTTTCAATTTAATTCTAGAAAAACTGTTTTTTGTTATTTAATGTTGAAAGTGACAAAATTTTCCTGGCTTTGAATTTTTTTGGTTTCTTTTGCTTGTTGGTTTCTTGTGTTTTCAAGTTGCTACTACTTCTTCTTCTTTTTCTATTCTTGTATTGCAACTACAATAGGAACAACAACAACCATAACTAGCAACAATGTATGCGAAGGAGAAGGAACACTAGAAACAAATTACAAGTTGTGAAGTTTTGAGTTTCGGAGCTTTGGAAGGAAGAAAGAGCAAGCAACTCCAAAGTTTGTTTTACTACTTACTAGCTTTAGGTCTTGGGAACACGTACATACACACACACAAGGTTTGATTGTAATACAAGATCTGCACCAAGTGATGCAACCCCACATACACTTGCTTTCCTTGTACATGGGTTTTGAGGTTAGCATCTAGGTTTTGCATTCTTGTGTTTTTGAGCTTGCAATCATGTAATGAATAGCCCTTGTAGCAACCTAGAAGAACAAGAAGAAGAACAAAATTAAAAAAAACACAAAGTAGAAGAAAAAAAAAAATCTTTCTACACGCCATTGTTGTAGAGCTCACAGATGCGGATTATTCTACAGCACCATCGCCATCTATTGTAGTCATTGTTCCATTTCCGTTTCATTCGACATTTGTCACAGTTCCATTCATTTTGTTTCGTCCAATGTCTTTCATAATTTCGTCTGACATCCGTCAACGTTCGCTTGTCCATCTAGCCCCTTCCATCCATCAATGTCCGTCCAACACCGTTCATCCTCATCGGTCAATGTTCATCCTCGTCAACGCATTGTATTCTTCAAATCATATGTACATAGTACATACACAATTGATATCGTATTCTTCAAATCATATCTACTACGTACAAACGTAGCCAATATCGTATTCTCCAAATCGTATGTTGTGTTAGAACTTTGTAGTTAGTGTTCTGTATTGCTACATTTTACAAAACTTCTTTGCAATCCAAAGGGAAAGTTAAAATGATAAAAGATTCAAAAATATCAAAATTTTAATTTGATTTTATTCACCCATCACCAAACACTGAAACCCCTTTACACCTTGAAGTAATTTTTGCCACATTTGAGGTGTTAGGTGGAGGGGTACAAATGTTTTTTATGATTTCAAAGTAGAGGAATAATTTGCGAGGATTCGACCAATGTTGGGCAAGTATGTGGATTGTCATTGGGTATGTATAAGGGTTAACAACAAGGTATGTCCAACCTTAATTGATGAACAATGATTCACCCAAAAAAAAAAGTAGACCTACCTCAACGAACATGTTTTCTTAGATACATAGGTGATGCTCTTGCACAAGTGGGCCTTCATTTTTTTTTGAAGCTCGAAAAATGCACATGTTCAAGGGGCTTTAAGGATTTTTAACATGGATAGGGCATTGACACTTTTAAGGTTTCAAAAGATTAAGGTGCGTAATGTGTAAAGCTTTCTGGGTTTCAACTCTTAGAATGTGGAAGTGATGTGCAAATTTGGAAAGTGCAAAGGAGCTTATGATGCAATGGTAAAGCTTGAAGTGCTAGCATCATGCAATTTGACGTTGAACACAATTGTTGTTCTTTGCTTTATATTAATGTTTATATGTGCACTTAAATCAAGTGGAAACAAAATAAATTGAGCTCTACAAGCTTTGTAAAAAAACTTATTTAAATTTGCTTAGTGATTTAATACTTTGTGTGTGTTGCGCATTGTTTTATGTTTGGTGTGTAGTGTTTTGTGAATTGGTGTGTCATGTTCAATGTTTGGTGCACAATGTTTTGTGCTTAGATCATAATGTCCTGAGCTCATTTGATGCTTTTACTGTTTTAGTGTTCCACGGGTTTGTTTGATTAGGGCTTTGGCTTTTGGCATTAACTATTCTATGTTTTGTTAGTTTAAGTGTTTTGTATAATGTTGTAATGGTAGATTTGTTTGGTGGTTTGATGGGTTTTTAATCCCAAGGTTCATTTCCATCAATCGTTCAGTGTTCACATATGTTTATCAATGCTTATGTTGTGAGGTTGGGATTGGGAATGATCATGACTATGGCTTTTGAACTCAGTCTGTGAATGAGTTAGACACTGAAATAAAGTGGATTGAAGATGAACTGTTACAAGTTGAAGCTAATGTTCAACAACAACTTTTTTTGGTAGTTGGAGGCAAATATTTTTTTTTGGTTTCCTTCGCACATAAATATAAGTATGTGGGCCTTCTATAGACTTAATGTTTCTCTTATAGTCATTAATGTTTCAAAGTCTCAAAGGTCAATGCAACATGTTGTCTACCATAATGTCCAACAAAAAGATTTTGTGCAAACTAATATTTGGCAGCACAAGGGTTTTGTTAGCTATAAAAAATTGCATGGGACAACAACAATGAGCAAGAATATTTTTATAGAATAGGGGTATGCACTTTAAGGTGGCTCATTTTTTTAAAAACCAAAATTCCACAAAAGTCCATTTTATAATATTAAAATTTTGATTTTTTTTGTTACCATGGGTTTAATGGTAATAAAGTCCATGTATCAAAAGAAATAAAATGCATATTAATAGGAACCCAACTACATATTTGAATATATATATACCTCTATGAAACAATTTTGAAATTTGAACAAAAAAAAAACAACTATGTTAAGGACTTATGAAAATATGGTTCAATTTTAACCATTCAAAAGTCCCTAAATAAAATTTGATTATGATTTTTGAAGGAAGACTTTCATATAAAATTTTATTATTTAATGTTACACCATATATGGAGTCACTATAGATCATTTAGAATGAAATTCAGTATGAATCTTTTTATTTTTTACCATTTTAAACTATCAACTAATCCATATTTTTGTATTTCAAAAGTCCATTGTGAAAAGTGGATGTATTTTTATTGAAAAATAATTACATAATTATTTGCATAATCAAGTTGATAATGTATATTCAATTTCAAAAAAATCAATTTGATAAGTTTTATTATTTGTTATAAGTGTTCAAAAAAATGACACTTTGCAAAAATGGGCACCATGACTCAAAAAGTGGGCCACCTTAGTGTGCATTCACCCAACATTTTGTTATGTTGAACTTGTACTAGAAAAAAAGACTTGTTGCTAATGCCATGTCTGAGCTAATGCCCAATTGTCTTCTAAGAAATGGAAAATTTCAACATCCCATTCTATTGTTAGTTTTTTCAACTTTGGAGTCCCTTACAAGAAGTCTAACCTTGCCTAGCAATAGTTCTTAGAAGATTTGTGTTTATATATTGCTAAAAGGTATTGATTGCCCTTTGAACTCCACTAAAAAAATTGGTTTAGGAGGCTAATCCTTCACCAATGTGGGAAAGTCACATTTCCAAATAGGTGACAACTATATAATGAGGTAATACCAGACATGGTCAACAAGACCATGGAATCCCATGTTTTTCCTACCCTTGCTAAAGCCACCACAATTATTGCCATGTTTGATCTTTAGATGTCCCATGGTGGATTTGACACAATTGTTTTTGGTGGTCAAATATATTAACAAACAATGGGTTCCTTATCATGTTATTGTTGGGATTTTTGAGGTTCATGAAATAGCAAGGGCTGCTATGGCTTTTCAATTGAAGGATCTATTTACTCGATTTGATTTATATGATAAGGTGATAGCCTATATGAAGGATGAAGGCACCAACTTGAACACTTTCACAAATGTTTTGACAAGCATTGTGTCATGTGTTGCATTGATGTTGCCACAACCATATGCCAATAGTTATTTTGGGCATGTTGTGTCCAAGTGCTTCGAATATGCCATTAATGATCTAAAAATTTGTGTGTCCATGAAAGAGGTGTCAATAAAAGGTGCCCATGTGTCATTGTAGAAAACTATAACAAGGACAAAGAAAAGTGGAAAAGGCAGGCAAAAATGGGCAAGAGTTTGTAGAGATGCATCTTTTCACCCCCAAAAGTTAAAGGCGCTTGTGAAGACCAAATTTGCCTTCAAAATCATTCTTTGCAAAGAAACATTGGAGTTTAAAGACACCATTAATTTGCGTTATTAAAGGCAAACCTCGTTTTCCATGCAATAACATATTCAAAGAAAAAGAAAGTGTTAAATTTTCAATCCAAACATTTTGCCAAAGTCAATGGTACAAAAATGTGTGTAAACTGTAAATTTGTAACACCAATATATATTTTTTCTAAAATTTAAACTATAATCACATATGCTATCGCATAATAGCTACACTACAAGGGTGTGTTCACAATCAAATGAACCAACATGATTACTTTGCAAAAGGACTATGGCCATTTTTTTTAATCCTCATGACTTTTGCATATAAAAGCAAATTTAAATGAAATATTTTGGAACGTGTTACTAAAAATACTTATAGTTTATTTAATGCATCATTTTTTTTATGTTAATCTTTTTCAAATAATTATGATTTTGTTAAAAATGTAAATTTTTTGTTAGATTCTACATTTTGTTTTAAAAAATTATAATAATTTCAATTCCTTCAATATATGTTAAAGTATTTGGTATTTAGTTTTTAAAATCATAATCTATAATGTTTTTTGGTATGTCATGTGTATTACACACCATTTGCATGTTGTAAAAGATTCTTGAACTTTTACATTTATAAAAACATACATTGAATTTTAGAAAAATTCATGTTCCATAATTTTTTTATTATGAATGCTTTTTGAGTGTGGATAATAGGTTACTATCATGTAAATTGTTTTATCATTATTATTTTTAATTGAAAAAGTCCTTGGCATAGTCCTTTGTAAAATGTATAATTTTTTATGTAAATATTCTTTAAGTTCAAAAGTACTTTTATTAAATTGAAACCCAAAAATAAATTAAATGATTTTTTCACTTCAATTCCTAGACATTCATATTATTCATTTAGCACAACTTCCCATGATTAACATGACATTAAAGTGGCACCACATAAATATTTGTAACAAAATTGCAATTTTTTTGGGTCACCTAATGCGTTTTTTGGCTCATTTGACTACAATCACACCCACAAATGATTTGCAACTTGTTCTTGGGATGATGAGGAAAAATAACAAATGTTAAAGCTACTCCATTACATCCACTTACTGAAGAGTGTAGAGCGCATTCTCATATTAAGGGCTAACGTTCTCTTTTCCTCAACCTTCCAAACATAAAACAAGCATTCAAAATTCAAACAATAAACAACCAACCTTGACATTAACATTTGATGAGCATTAAACTTAAAAATAATGCCTGGTTTTACAATTATTTAAACACTCAAGCTGAAACATCATGATTTAGACACAACTTTGATTCTATTATTTGTTGGTTCAATAAAAACTAAAAGCTTCAAGACCATAGAATACAAAAAACACCGATCTACACAACTTTCAACCTTATATTTTGTTGTTCTTTAAATATAAACACATGTAGCATGCCCCAAAAATCCATAGTTTTTTAAACACTAAAACAAACACATCCCAGTTGATTTATTTTATTAGTTCTTTCAAGCTTCATGATTTAAAGAAAAAAAAAATTACGATAATGCTACGACACCATAGAAACCATTAAAACTCTAGATGACCATGGAAATCATGAGGACAATGGGACAACAACTTGGAAATCAGGACTTTGGGACACACATGGTAACAATGGGACAACATGGAAATCATGAGGATAGTGGGACAATAGCATGGAAATTAAGATTGTGGGACACGCATGGTTACAGCTCGGGACAACATGAAATCAAGACAATGCCACACCATAGAAACATGTTTAATGCACAAGTTCAATTGTTATGATATTGGCAATAGCACCACCAACACACCATGAAAATAACAAAAATAGCAGTGCATTGATCATTGTATTGGAAATGTGGAATTGCTTCAAATTTTGTACATCCCTTCTCATCATTGAGGCACTCTATAACTTGCTAGTTTCTTGGGAACCTTAAATTATTACACAAAACAAACATTCTCAACATCACAAGTGGTTAGTGGTTAGTTTAAATCTAAAGTAATGTAAATGCATGAAACTAATAAACAATAAACAAACCAAAACAAATATCAATTTACCTCCCACCTTTGAACTCTATGGAATTGTCGACATTTCACAACAGACCTCTTCTGCATTCTGCACCCTTCAACACAACACCTAGTTAATCCTCTTCAAATAAAATAGATTCTAAAAATAGTTCCTCATTCTCTTAAAGAAAAATTTCTTCAAAATTCAAATATTCTTCCATAGACTTGACCAATGGAACTAGACACACATCCCAATCTAGGGTCATCAGGCCAATTTTTCATGATCTAGATGAACTTGTCCGAATTCTCAATGCCAAGACAATAATGCCTCAAACCTGTGATAATTTCGACCATACTGAAAATCCTTTCAGTTTCAATGTACGAACCCTAAATAAGCCCGAGCCCATTCCTTAGATATGGAGCAATAGCCTCTTGGTCCTCACACTAGGAGCTCCTTTCTTCAAAACATTATAGGTTTATTTGTTTATTCATACCTTGTGCTTGTGTTGTTTTACTAATGAACTCATTTTGTTTAATATTTGCTTGATGCTTGGCCTTCCATGGGAGTGGGGGGTTTTGTATGAATTCACACTTCATATTGCTTGGTCCACAATCTTTCATTTGCAAAAGGAATTAATCTCATTTGTTTCATTAATATCTCATCCTTTGAAAGGGCTTCTTATTTTCTGATGGGCTCACTTTTTATTTGTACCTGGTTTTGTTCATGAATTAATTTGCTTTGGTTTGTTTTACATTTTTCCTCTGTACTAGGGTTTCCTAAATTTCCTTTCAATGTGTGGTTTCCTAATTTCCTCTAGATGTAGCATATTGGTATACATATAGCAGATTGCTACCAATGCTTTTTTTTTATAAAAATTGTGACGTTGCTCAAGTGGCAATAGTTCATAAGTATATTTAGCCATATTTGGCATTATTCATAACATGAAAGTAGAAAATCTTAAGCACCCTTTCGTATTGTAGGCAATTGTGGTGATTTTAACATAAAATTTTCAACTTTCAGAGAAAAAAAAGTTCCCAAAAATTGGGGATTTTTTTTTAGGCAGTATCCATTTGTCAGTATATTTTTCCAAAAGTGGCGGAAACTAGCCAGGACAAAAATTAATTGATTTGGTACACAAGAGTTTTCTGAGTCTCACTTTGAAGAGTGAAAAAATTCAAGCCCCAAAACCATATAATTATCTCAATTATTACAATCAGTTTTACATGTATGCATGTAATGTTCCACAAGTCATGAGAATTATTCCTCAAACAGCTAAATTTTCATAACAATTGCCGTTGGATTCAAACTTAGTTTGTTCCACATTCATAGTTGTACAATCCTCAAAAGTCATAAGTCTGGTTTATGTAAGATCCACCAAAATAAAACACATGAAACAGACCCAACTCCATTGAAATTTTCAAATATTTCCAAACTAAGAAAATATTTGAAAGGAAAATCTTGAATTTTCAAGAATTTTCTATTTATTGAAATGAAAATTTCAAAATTAATTAAATAATTGGCAGATATATGTTGAAGCTGGAAAGGGTATTACAGTAGCGGGTCAAAATGTGTTTATTCTTAACTGTGTTTGTCACTTACTCTTGCCTTGAGTAATTCACTCTTTGATCATGTGGGCCAGGCATACACATGGGCACTTTCACCTTTCTGAGTGAGGCCTCTTAGTGACCATGTTAAGCCCAAGTTAGATTTGAACTTAGAGACCCTAATCTAAGCATGGGATATTTCTAATATTCAGAAATAATTTAAATAGGTTTTTAGATTTTTACCATAATGTCGATACCTCCTATTATTATTATATTATTATTTCTTTGAACTAACTCAGTAGACATGTATCTAGAATATTAGGGGTAAGTCCATTTAACTGACTGGCATCGACCAAGACATGAAAAACCCTTCCACTGACCACCCATTGTTTCTTCATGCCGATGCACCCTTGGGCCTTGTTGCTGTCTCATTGGAAAGCAAAATCGGCATGCTGCAGAAGAGCTTTTAATGCAATGGAATGGGTCATCAACAGCTGATTCAATCCCGTACCCCATGGATGATAAACGCACTTGGCAAAATCAGCTGTTGACAGCCCTTTGTTGAATCACACGACATAAAATAAAAATTAGAAAAAAATTCACTCACCCACCTTTTGTTTGACTAGAAGCACTCCTTCCCTCTCTAGAAGCACTCGTTCCCTCTCTCAAGAAACCCTTTTCTAACCAGCCTCCCATTGTTCTAGCAATGTCCTCTGTCTTTTTGGCATTTATAGAATTGGAATTAACAAATGTTTCAACCATCTTGGCAAAAGTTATGTATTTTCATAAACTGAACAAGCACAGATGCCTCTAAGTATTAGGTTCAGAACTGATGATTTAAAGGTTCAGAAGGTAAATGGCAGGGGCACTGATTCAGCCGATATACCTGAGTGGCCAAAATGGGCAAAGATGCTTTAAAATGCTCTTAGCATGCCCATAGGCTTGTGCATGGACTTGCTTATTAGCTGGAATCTGCTCTAGCTGGCTCACTCTCTAGTGCGTGAATAGTTGGGGTCTATTCCGTATCTCTATCAGGCTGACCCATGGACTTGCTAGGAGCTGGAATTGGCTCTAGCCCACCCCCTCTCTAGTATGTAAATAGCAAGGGGACTGATCCTGTGACCTATATGGCTTTTTTTCAGAAGTTTGGACCTTGTTTACACGGTTATTTTTGGTCTCCAGTCTTGTGTTGCAAAGGCCAAAATGATTGATGGAAAAAAAATTGGAACATGTCCACAGACACAAGCAAAAAAAAACTTCAATTAGTTCTCATTGTCCATTATTGACAAGTATCAATATTGCTAGACATATGTGGATTGTGTTGTTTTGGGAGTTTTTCAAATTTTAAGGTTGTTTAATTTTACCAGTTCAAAAAAGGAGGCATGACTTTGGGCAATTTGCATCGTGCTGTCATGCCTAATTGGATGTAAGTTTTACATGAACATGAATTAGGACAATTTGTATCATTCTGTCATTCATTATTATATGTAAATTGTACATTCTTTAATTGTGATAGAAAACATGATAAATGTCAAATACTTGTGTACCAATTGCTATATATTTGGATAAGATGCTTAATAATTTGCAAACACGCCCTAGCACATTTGTACACATCCCAAAATCAATTTTTTTCAAAAGGGTCATGTCCCATGGGCCTTGGTTTTTTGGGGGCACAAGTCCAAAAACCAAAGTAGGTGCTTCTAAAAACAATACTTACTGGTCAGAAGGAGCCTTGCTGTTCAGGAACTTCCTCTGACTTCTACCGCTGGAAACCTGCTAGAGAAGGCACAGTTGGTGGCAGATTCTGCCAAGCTCTTAACGCCCACTACTAAGGCTTGCCCTAGTGACTGCTTGCTTGGCAGAGTCAAGCACCCTTTTGTTATATTATTTCAACCGTTTATCTTTCACAAGTTACTACACTTCATTCACTACATTTATCTTTAAAGAGATGATGATCTCCACTTTGGCTACATCACAGAATATGGAAAAAATAATAACAATTCAAAACTTTAAAAAAACTACTGGCACCCATCAAACCCAAAAAATACAATGTTCAAAATGATGATGTCAAAAGAACTAGACAAAAGTTAATTTCACTCGAAACAGAATCACACAACAGAGTGCAGATTAGAATAACAACTACAAGAGAACCAAGAAAGCAAGCCCCTCCGTGTGAGAATATAGGCGACAAGCCGGGAATCAAGTAAACAAAATTTGTCTGTACATAGTGGCAGACCTCTGTGAGATTAATGAACGAAGAATAAGAGATCTATCAAGCTCTAGCCTTATTCAAGGATCCTATATTCAATGTCATGCAAATATGCCTGATTATTAAAGTCCAATCAACAACGGAGTAGCAGGAGTACTGAGCTCAGTCTGATATTTCATTGAATGGTGAGCTTGATCCTTACAAGAAATGGCAGAGCTACTAAAACTCTATGATCAGAATATGTATATATATATGTGTGTGTGTGTGTGTGTGTGTGAAGGGTAGGAAAACATTAAACTATTTCTAGTGTTACTGATTGCAGTCTGAATGCTCGAAAGTAAATAAAGAAGGTCGAAGGGCAAGTACAGTCTATGGCTGGCCTGGCATTTACATGCTAAGATGAGAGAGATCATCAACAGTTTTAAGCTGTTACTACTTAGATGTATGTAGCTGTTACTAAAAATGAATGTTGGAATCTCTGGTGAACTGAAACTAAAACTATTCAACAATATCAGTCAAGAAGAAGCAGATTTGTAGATGTAGAAGAAGACCAGAAGAAGAAGAAGGAAAGGCCTGAATATGATTGACAACAACAGATCTGAAACAACTTGGAACCAGCCACTTGAAGAACGTCCATTAGTAGATGTAGAAGAAGATTGAGAAGAAGATGAAAAGAA
>Ga0116230_10006890_pt1 | contig 11231 bp, 8 predicted proteins | sample S1TSphfallax_3_FD_88678 | JGI IMG/M metagenome (GOLD analysis project Ga0116230, IMG submission 88678) | Host-associated microbial communities from peat moss isolated from Minnesota, USA - S1T2_Fd - Sphagnum fallax MG | ecosystem: Host-associated > Plants > Peat moss > Unclassified | place: USA...
ATCGGTCAGGCGCGGTGCTTCATGGCTGATCAGCCCCACGCCATGGGCGACGAAATGCGTCCTCGCCGCATAGGGAGAGCGCGAGATCATCCCGTCGACTGCCGCGAAGATCTCGCGCCCCAGCGCCCCGGCCCGGATCGGCGTTCGCGCCGTCTGCTGGATCTCATCCACCCAGCCCAGCAGGTCCTCGAGTTCACGATCGGGCCGACCGGCGATCCCCATCCTGCAGAGATCACCGATGTAGCCACCAAAGCGCCCGCCAGAATCGAGGGAGATGATATCGCCTTCCTGAATGACCTGGTCGCTCGGCGCACGATTGAGGCCGGTTCCGGCAGTCAGCAGGCAATAGTCGAAGCTCAAGCCTCGTTCGACCTCTTCGTGCCGGAGGTGGTTCGTGAGATCACGCTTCGTCATCCCGGGGCGGCAGCTGGCGAAGGTCGCCAACATTGCCTCGACAACCCGTTCCGATGCTTCGCGGATCAGCGAGAGTTCGTCGGCTGTTTTTACCGCGCGCAGGCGCTCCAGCGAGAAGTGAGCATCGGCGATGAGTCCCTGCGGCAGGCCGGACCGCAGCGCATCCAAAGCGTCGCCGGGGAAGAAGGAGGCCTCCAAACCGATGGTAGCGCCGTCCATCTCCAGCCGCCGGATATGCTTGATCGCGAGATCGATAGCGTCGAGCGTGCCTGATGCCTTCGTCTCGACGGTTGGACACCAGAAGCGGCCATTCTCCGCTTCCGAATCCTCCATCAGATTGCCGAGGTAGACGGCGCGGTCGGGCCGGCCCCTGGGATAGATCAGGATCGGAAGATAGCGCGTTATTCCGATCGCATCGAACTGGTCAAAGAAGAAAAATGAGTAGCCGCCGAGTAGATACCGAATGTTATGTTTGGACGTGACAAGAATTACATCGATGCCGGCCGCCTCGAGAAGATCGTCCAGGCGGGAGCTGTTGAAGGGAAGCGTGGTCGCGTCAACGGATCGGGACTGCGGTGCATCGGCATCAATCATAGTGTCTCTCCAACTCCACATACCAGACGCGCATCGTGAAGGCGTGCGGGCTCCGGCTCATCCGGCGATTGCGCCAGGCGGAAGAATCTGCGGCCTGATAAGCGCCATCTAGAACTTGACCAGGATCAGAACCGTCTGCGCCATCTCCTGGTGAAAGTAGAACGGCAGAACGGGGTGTTGACAACTGCCCGGCCGGACCAAAGCCGGAATTGGTATAGCAGCGCTCAGCGACCTGCGGCGTATCCTTGCATGCCGCGGGGATTGGCCGCGGCCTTGAGCAGATCATGGTCTCGCGCGGCGGCAACGAGGCGCCCTTCAGACCAATCGGGTCCGATCTCGACGTGATGGCCGCGTCGGCGAAGTTCGTCGACAGTCGCTGCGGGAACGCGGCCCTCGACGACGAGAACGCCGGGACGCGCGGTGCGGGGCCAGAAGGACGACGGGAAATGCTCGGTATGCCAGGCGGGTGCGTCAATCGCTTCCTGCAGGTTCATGCCGGCATGGACATGCCGCAGGAATAATTGCGGGATCCACTGATCCTGCTGATCACCGCCCGGAGTACCCCACGCCAGATAGGGTTCGCCATCACGCAGCGCGAGGGTGGGCGAGAGTGTGGAGCGCGGCCGCTTGCCCGGAGCAAGACATGACGGATGATCCGCGTCCAGGACGAACATCTGGGCCCGCGTGCCGAGGCAAAAGCCGAGATCGGGGATGGTGGGGGAGGATTGCAACCAACCGCCGGAGGGTGTGGCCGCAACCATGTTGCCATGTCGATCGATGATGTCGAAGTGGACGGTATCTCCGCTGGCCTCACCAAGCCGCCCGACCGTCGGCTCCCCGGCACCGGCAGCACCGCCCCTGTGCACCGTGGCGCTGACGAAGGCCTTCCCGAAGCCCGTGATGGTGCCGGGCCGTTGCTCGAGAGAGGCGCGCTGCTCGATCAGCCGCCGGCGGCCAGCATTATACTCATCCGACAGCAGCACATCGACGGGAACGCCGACGAAGTCGGGATCTCCGTAAAATGTATCGCGGTCGGCGAAAGCCAGCTTGGCGGCTTCAACCTGCCAGTGGATGAAATCCGCGCCTGTGGGATCGAGATCGTCGAGCGGAAACTCCTTGAGAAGCGCTAGCTGCTGCAGGGCGACGAGGCCCTGACACCAGGGTCCCGGCTTGAGAACACGAAATTGCCGGTAATCGTAACCGATCGGCGCCTCGATCCTGGCTGACCAGGCCGCCATGTCGGCGCCCGTCAGAAGGCCGCGATGCGCGCGGCCAGACGTGTCCATGACCTCCTCGGTCCGGCAGAATCGATCGATGGCTTCAGCCACAAATCCCTCCGACCAAATCTTGCGAGCCCGCTCGATCTCGGCCTCTCGGTTGTCCCCGGCAGACTCGCGCAGAATCCGCGTGTAGGTTTCGGCGAGGGCCGGATTCCTGAAAAGCGTCCCGGCCGCCGGGACCGCGCCCTGTTGCAGCCACAGCGCGGCGGATGTCGGCCAGTAGGTGAGGAACTGCTCGCGCACCGTCGCGATCGTGGCGGCGGCTCGCTCCAGCAATGGATGTCCGTGAGTTGCATAGGCAATGGCCGGCGCCAGCACATCGGCGAGGCGCATGGTGCCGTAATCGCGCAGCATGAGCATATAGGCGTCGAAGGCGCCAGGAATGCACGGCGCCAGCAGTCCGGTCCCGGGCACCATGTCCAGTCCGAGGTGGCGGAATTGCGCGAGTGTCGCCGCAGCAGGCGCGGGTCCCTGTCCGCAGATGACCTCCGTTCGGCCATGCGCCACGGCATGCGTCATGATCGGCACGTCGCCACCAGGTCCGTTGAGATGCGGCTCCACGATCTGCAAGGTGAAAGCCGTCGCAACCCCAGCGTCGAAGGCGTTGCCGCCGCGCTCCAAAATGCCCATGCCGACCGCGGTGGCGATCCAATGCGTTGTCGCGACGACGCCAAAGGTGCCCTGTATCTCTGGCCGTGATGTGAATCGGCTTGGGCTGACAAAACTCATGAATATCTCTCCGTAGATCGGCTAGTAAGCCCGAAAATTCGCTCAAACAAACGGACCGGTGGACTATGCCGAGTGCCCATGTTCATTGCTTATCCTTGATTGTTCAAACTAATGATGCATCATGTCCATGCCAAAGCTGTGCCAATCCATGAATTGGTTCAAGTCCGAGGTTGCCCGGCAGGATCACGGTGGTATGTCTCGACAAGCTCGGCCTTCAGAGATCCGGGAAGACCGGACCAGCAGGAGATCTTTGCATGACAAAAACTGTTTGGCGCGCCGATCCGCTATCTTGGGGTCATGGAAGCCGAATCTTCGAGATGTTTCTTGAGCCGACCTGTCCGTTTTCGGTCAAAGCTTTCGGGAAGATGAAAGACCTCCTCGCCGAGGCGGGACCGGAGCGCATCACGGTCAAGATCCGCCTGCAGTCGCAGCCTTGGCACCTGTACTCCGGCGTCGTAACGCGCTGTATCCTGGCGGCCTCGACCCTCGCCGATGGAAAAGAAGCCGCCTGGACGGTGATGGCCGCAATCGCCGCCCATCGTGAGGAGTTCGAGTTCGACCAGCATTGCGGCGGTCCTAATCTGGATCGGACGCCGAACCAGATCATCGCAGCCATCGAAGCCTATAGCGGCTTGGGGGTGGCGGAGGCTTTCGCAATCCCTGATCTGGAGAAGGAGATGAAGTGGCACTGCAAATATGCACGGCAGAACGGTATCCATGTCTCGCCGACGTTCATGATCGACGGCTTGATACAAACCAATCTGAGCAGCGGGGATGACGTAGCGACCTGGGTTGCCGCTCTTCTCGGCAACGGCTGAGCTTCTATCCAGGTTGGCTTTGGGTCAGTGAGCGGACCTTTGCGGCGTCAAGGGGCCGCTCTCCTGCCCTCGGCGCGTCGGGCCGCCGCCTGCAGCCGCGGCCGGATGCGCAGGAACATGACGTAGAGGCGTTCAAGCACCGCCAGAACCAAAGGGTTACGCGCGGCAATGCCGATCGGGCGCAGCCGAGGGATGGCGCGCCACATGGCCGCGAAGGCAGCCGCGCCGGACAGCAGCCGTCCGTCCTCGGAGGCATGGAAGCGGCTCAGAAGTTCGCCACGGTCCAGGGGGCAAACCGCGTCGTCCCCGGCGACGTTCACGAAGGTGATCGCTTGGGCCTTATCCAGGCGCCGCATGAGTGCAATCTCTCGGCGGCAGAGCGGGCAACCGCCATCGTACCATACCAGCAGCGTCGACATGATGGGAAACAGCTCTATTTTGCGAAAAGACTTCTCATGTCCTTGAAGGCCTTGAACTCCAGCGCGTTTCCGGAAGGGTCCAGGAAGAACATCGTTGCCTGCTCCCCGACCTCGCCCTTGAAGCGGATGTGTGGCTCGATGACGAAGGCGATGTCGGCGGCTCGCAGCCGTGCCGCGAGCGCTTCCCATTTCGGCATTGTCAGGACGACGCCAAAGTGCGGAACCGGCACGTCATGGCCGTCCACGGGATTGTGGTGCGGTCCATCGGGTTCCGCGGCGCGGGGCTTGTAGTGAGCCACGATCTGGTGGCCGAAAAGATCGAAGTCAATCCAGCTGTCCGTGCTTCGGCCTTCGGCGCAACCGAGCACCGTGCCGTAGAACCGTCTCGCGGCGGCGATATCGTCAACCGGGAAGGCGATATGAAACGGCGTCAGCGTTGTCTCGTTGTGGGGCGTCGGGGGCAGCGTGTCCATGGCGACGATCTCGCTCCAGCAATTCCGGGTCGCGATACAGGGCGATACGGCCCTGATCGTCAAGGCCGCGCCGCCGCGCTAACTATGGGCGCAGCACCGAAGCGAGGTTTGGCCGATGACGCAGTACCAGGACACACAGCTTTTCATTGACGGCCGGTGGGGCCCGGCCGAGGCCGGCGGCGTCCTGCCCGTCCTCAACCCCGCGACGGGCGAGCAGATCGGCACGCTCGCACGGGCCGAGCGCGCGGATCTGGACCGGGCTCTGGCCGCCGCCGATCATGGCTTCCGGGTCTGGCGCCAGACCTCGGCCTATGATCGCGCCCGCATCATGCGCGCCGCCGCCAATCTGGTGCGCGAGCGCGCCGAGCCCATCGCCCGGCTGATGACGATGGAGCAAGGCAAGCCGCTGGCTGAGTCCCGCATGGAGACGCTCGCCGCCGCCGACATCATCGACTGGTTCGCGGGTGAGGCCCCGCGCGCCTATGGCCGAGTCATCCCGTCCCGCCTGCCGCACGTGCTGCAAACGGTGGTGCGGGAACCCGTGGGCCCGGTTGCGGCCTTCGCGCCCTGGAACTTCCCGCTCAACCAGATGGTGCGGAAGACGTCCGCGGCGCTCGCGGCCGGCTGCTCCATCATCGCCAAAGGACCGGAAGAGACCCCCGCCTCGCCCGCCGAACTCGTCCGCGCCTTCGCCGATGCCGGTGTGCCGGCCGGCGTGATCAACCTGGTCTACGGCGATCCGGGCACGATCTCGTCCTACCTCATCCCGCATCCCATCATCCGGAAGATAACCTTCACCGGCTCCACCCCTGTGGGGAAGAAGCTTGCGGCGATGGCCGGCGAGCATATGAAGCGGGCAACCATGGAACTCGGCGGCCACGCCCCGGCCATCGTATTCGAGGATGCCGATCTCGATGTCGCCACGCGGCTGCTGGCGGCCAGCAAGTTCCGTAATGCCGGCCAGGTCTGCGTCTCGCCGACGCGCTTCTTGGTGCAGGAGGCCGTCTATGACCGCTTCGTCGACGGCTTCGCGGCCGCTGCCCGCGCCGTCCGGGTGGGCGACGGTCTCGCCGAGGGCACGACCATGGGGCCTCTCGCCAATGTCCGCCGGGTGCAGGCGATGGACGCCTTCATCCAGGATGCCGTTCAGAAGGGAGCGGAGCTGGTCACAGGCGGCGAGCGGATCGGCAATGCAGGCAACTTTTACCAGCCGACCGTTCTTAGCCGCGTTCCGGTGACGGCGAGGGCCATGAATGAGGAACCCTTCGGGCCGCTCGCCTTGATGGTGCCGTTTGCCCGGCTGGATGACGCGCTGGAGGAGGCCAATCGATTGCCGTATGGCTTGGCGGCCTATGCCTATACACGGTCGTCCAGCACCGCGCAGGCGCTCTCATCAGGGATCGAGAGCGGCATGATCTCGATCAACGGAGGGGGCCTCGCGTTCGCCGAGACGCCGTTCGGCGGGGTGAAGGATTCCGGTTACGGTTCCGAAGGCGGGTCGGAAGCGATCGAACCCTATCTTGTGACGAAGTTCGTCACCCACGCTTAGCCTCCGTGGGCTCCATGGCGCTGGCGCTTCCGGCAAGAAACATCGAGACGCCTTGCCGGATGCGCCGTTCGAGCAGGGCTTTGGAGGGCGGCGCCCGGAAGCCAACCAGTACGCCGAGGTGAAACTCGCCAAGGGTCATTCCGAAGAGCATCGCTGACATTTCACCCAGATCCTTGAACTGGGCGTTCTGTCTGGCCGCGATGTCCGAAAGGCAGGCTTCCAGCCTCGACTTGGCCTTCTTGAATCGGCTTTGGTGGAAGACGCGGCTCAGATCGGGGCTGTGCGTGTATTCCGCCATGATCAGGCGGATGATGGCGAGTTGTTCCGGGGAAAGTAGGAATTTCGCCAGAGCGAGCAAGTGTTCCACCAGGATACGCTGCTCGCTCCAGTCCGGCTGCGGGGTGGGAAGGATCAGCCGGGTCTGGTAATGGTCGAGCAGCGCCATGAAGAGCTCGGCCTTGGAGTGGATGAGCTGATAGACCGTCTTCTTGGACATGCCCGCTGCCTGCGCCACATCGTCCATGGTCGCGGAATGATAGCCTTTGGCGAGGAAAACGTCCTCCGCTGCCTGGATGAGGATCATGACCTTCGAGGCTCCAGCCGCCCCTGACCGTCGAGCAGCTGCCCTCGGAACTTCCCTGTCAGCGTTGATCATGGCTGCATGAATAACGCAGTTTGGGAAACTTACAAGTTTACCCGCAGCTTAGTCCTGGGTTTCGGGCCTGCTTGACGCCCCTCGGAAAGCCCGCTACGTGGGTGGTATGAAACCAACGGGTTTCCATCGGATCATGTTCGTTTTGGGCTTGCCGCTTGCGATGACAGCTTGCGCGGTCGGGCCGGATTATCATCAGCCGGCAGCCCCGGCTGTCTCTGGCTACACGCCGGATCCGTTGCCCGCTCGCACCCGGATGGCGGACGGTTTCGCGCAGCATTTTGTCTCCGGGGCCGATATCTCCGGCGAGTGGTGGGTTTTGTTTCACTCCCCGGAGTTGACCAGCCTGATCGATACGGGCCTCGCGCGGAACCCGACGCTCGCGGCTTCACAACAGACGCTGATCGAAGCGGAGGAGAACGTCCGCGCTGAGCAAGGATCATTCTTCCCCACCATATCCAGCAACTTTCAAGCTGAACGCAGCAAGATTTCGTCCGCCTCGCTCGCCGGGGTGGGCGCGGCCGGCGCGGCGGCGACCAGCACAGCGGTGATCCCGCCTTATACTCTGTACAACGCGAGCGTGAGCGTGTCCTACAGCCCCGACGTATTCGGCGGCGTACGCCGGCAGGTGGAGAGCCTGCGGGCGCAGGCGGATTACGAGCGCTACGAGCTTGAAGCGTCCTATCTCAGCCTGACCGCGAACATCGTAACCGCCGCGGTGACCGAGGCGTCGTACCGCGCACAGATCGACGCAACCAACCAGATCATCGCAGCCGATAAGAAGCAGTTGGACATTCTCAACACACAGGTGGCGCTCGGCGGTGTAGCAAGGGCGAATGTGCTGAGCCAGGAGGCGACCGTTTTGAGCGAGGAAGCGACGCTGCCGCCGCTGCAGTCGCAACTGGCACAGGCGCGCAATCAACTGGCGAACTACGTCGGTGCGTTCCCGGCTGATTTCCATGAGGCGGACTTTACCCTGGATTCGCTGGATCTCCCGGCGGATCTTCCCGTCAGCCTGCCCTCGGCGCTGATCGATCAGCGGCCGGACATCCAGGAATCGGCCGCGCAGCTGCATGAGGCCTCCGCCAATGTCGGCGTCGCCACCGCCAATATGCTGCCGCAGATTTCGCTCACGCCCGAGGTCGGGTACGAAGCCCTCACCAGCGCCACGCTCTTCACCCCGGCGAGCCTGCTCTGGAGCCTCGTCGCCGGTGTCACGCAGCCGATTTTCGAGGGCGGCACGCTCTCGGCGAAGCGCCTCGCCGCGGTGGCCGCATTGCGGGCCGCGGGGCAGACCTATCAGGCAACGGTGCTGACCGCCTTCCAGAACGTGGCCGATGCCCTGCAAAGCCTCCAATATGATGCGGCCACGCTGCAATCCACCGAGCTCGCCGAGCAGTCCTCGGCACGCAGTCTGGCCGTGACGCGGGACCAGTATCTCCTGGGGGGACAGCCGTTCACGGCGGTTCTGACGGCGCAGACGACCTATCAGAATGCGGTGATCGCGCGCGTCAAGGCCCAGGCTGCCCGCCTCACCGACACCGCGGCCTTGTTCCAGGCGCTCGGCGGCGGCTGGTGGCATCGCCAGGACGTGACGCCATCGGCGAGAGACTGCTGCGGCCTGATCGTCCCCCTAACGGCACCGCCCGGGCCGAGCGATGCGGAGTAACCCATGGATGCCGTGAGTTCGAGCCCGAGTTCGCTGAGGCGCCCCATGCGCATCATCAAGCGTCTCATCATCGTGTTGGTGTTGCTGGCGGTTCTGTTCGGACTCATCTTCGGCTGGGGTGCGTTGCGGACGCATTTCATCGGCAAGTTCCTGGCGCAACTGCCCTATCAGCCGCAGGCGGTGTCGGACATCACCGCCGTGGAGTCCTCCTGGCAGCCGACGATGAGCGCGGTCGGCAGCGTCGTCGCCATCAACGGCGCCAATCTGTCCTCCGAAGTGTCCGGCATCGTGGACACCATCAGCTTCGAGTCCGGCGATACCGTGGCTGCCGGCCAGACCCTGCTCACGCTCCGGAGCAACAACGACCCTGCGGTGCTGGCGCAACTCCAGGCGACCGCCGCGGTCGATGACGTCACCTATAACCGCGACCTCAAGCAGTTCCGCGCCGATGCGGTCAGCGCGGCGCAGGTGGACACGGATCGCGCCACATATCTCGCGGCGGAAGCGCAGGTACAGGGTCAGCTTGCCGATATGGCCGAGAAAGTGGTGAAAGCGCCGTTCGCCGGCACGCTCGGCATCCGTCAGGTTGATCTTGGGCAATATCTCGCGGCAGGCACCGAGATCGTGTCCCTGCAGCAGCTCGATCCGCTCTTCGTCGATTTCTACCTGCCCCAGCAGGCGCTCGCCGAGATCAAAACCGGGCAGGCGGTCACGGTATCGATCGACGCTTTTCCAGGAAAGGCTTTTCCCGGCACCATCAGCGCGATCAACTCGGTGGTCGATACGGCGAGCCGCACCATCCAGGTCCGTGCCAAAATCGATAACACGGCCCTGCTGATCCGTCCCGGGATGTTCGCGACCGTCAGCATCGACGTGGGCAAACCCGCCAGCCTCGTGACGCTGCCGCAGACGGCGATCACCTACAATCCTTATGGCGACACGGTCTATATCCTGCACAACGGCCAAGACCACAACGGCAAACCGGCGCTGATCGCAAGCCAGACCTTCGTGCAGGTCGGCGACACGCGCGGCGATCAGGTATCGGTCCTGAAAGGCATCTCGGCGGGTGATCTGGTGGTTACGGCCGGTCAGCTCAAACTCCACAACGGATCGACCGTGATCGTCAACAACGCGGTGCCTGTGCCGGACGAGGCCAACCCGAACCCGCCGAACGAATAGGCGCCCATCATGCGCGGTTTCACCGATCTCTTCATCCGCCGGCCTGTTCTCGCGATCGTCGTCAGCGCGCTCATCCTCGTGCTGGGAGTGAAGTCGCTCGGCAGTTTGCAGGTTCTGCAGTACCCGAAGACCGAAAACGCGACCATCACGATCACGACCACCTATTCCGGTGCCGATCCCGCCACCATCGCCGGTTTCATCACCACGCCGATCGAGAATGCCGTCGCCCAGGTCGACGGCATCGACGACATGACCTCGACCAGCCAGACCTCCACCAGCACCATCACGATCAACCTGATCCTCAATCATAACCCGGATGCGGCGCTGACTGAGATTTCGGCGAAGGTGAATTCCGTCCTCAACCAGCTGCCCGCCGGCGCGCAGCAGCCGGTGCTGGTGCTGCAGGTCGGGCAGACGCTGGATGCGATGTATATCGCCTTCCGCAGTAACGTCCTGAGCGCCAACCAGATCACCGACTACGTGACGCGCGTGGTCCAGCCTCGGCTTCAGGCGGTGAGCGGCGTGCAGACGGCCGAGATTCTCGGCGGCCAGAACTTCGCCATGCGCATCTGGCTCGATCCGCAGAAGCTCGCCTCCTATGGCCTCACCTCGACCGATGTCTACACCGCGCTCCAGAACAACGACTTCATCGCGGCCCTTGGCAATACGAAGGGACGGGCGACGCAGATCACGCTGACCGCCTCCACCGGCTTGAGCAACGCGGCCGAGTTCCAGAACCTCATCGTCAAACAGACCGGCAACGCCATCATCCGGCTGAAGGATGTCGGCACGGTCGAACTCGGCGCGGACAACTACGACCAGCACGTCACCTTCGACAACAAGGGCGGCGTGTTCGTCGGCATCCAGGTGGCTCCCAATGCCAATCTGCTCACCGTCATCGCCAATATCCGCAAGATCTTCCCCGGCATCGTCGCCAACCTGCCGACAGGTCTTGAAGGTTCGATCGCCTATGACTCCACCGAATTCGTCAACGCCTCGATCCATGACGTGCTGTCGGCGCTGATCGAGGCCCTAGCGATCGTCACCCTCGTCGTCTTCGCTTTTCTCGGCTCGCCGCGCTCGGTGCTGATACCGGTCATCGCCATCCCGCTTTCGCTGGTCGGCACCTTCGCGATGATGCAGCTCTTCGGCTTCTCCATCAACCTGCTCACCCTGCTCGCGCTCGTTCTGGCCATCGGCCTCGTCGTGGATGACGCGATCATCGTTGTTGAGAACGTCAACCGCCATCTTGATGATGGATTGCGGCCCATGGATGCGGCGCTGATCGCCGCGCGCGAACTGGGCAGCCCGATCATTGCGATGACCGTCGTGTTGATCTCCGTGTATATCCCAATCGGGTTCCAGACCGGCCTGACGGGCGCGCTCTTCACCGAGTTTGCCTTCACGCTGGCGGGCGCCGTGACCATTTCCGCCATCGTCGCGCTCACGCTCACG
>Ga0116230_10006891_pt1 | contig 11230 bp, 22 predicted proteins | sample S1TSphfallax_3_FD_88678 | JGI IMG/M metagenome (GOLD analysis project Ga0116230, IMG submission 88678) | Host-associated microbial communities from peat moss isolated from Minnesota, USA - S1T2_Fd - Sphagnum fallax MG | ecosystem: Host-associated > Plants > Peat moss > Unclassified | place...
CGCCGCAGCCTCGGCACCCGCCTCATCGCCTCCAGACGCCTTCTTCTTGGACTTTTTCGGCGCCTTGGCGTCTCCATCCGCCTCATCGCCCGTGCCAACGGCCGCCAATTCCACGAGCTGCATCAGCGCCATGTCCGCCGAATCACCGGGCCGGGGCTCCATCTTGAGTATGCGGGTATAGCCGCCGGCCCGCGCTTTGAAACGGGGCCCGAGATCGGTGAACAATTTCTCGACCACCGCATCGTCACGCAGACGCGCGAAGGCGAGACGGCGCTTGCCCAACGAATCGATCTTCGCCAACGTGATGAGCGGCTCGACCACGCGGCGCAGTTCCTTGGCCTTGGGTACGGTGGTGCGGATCGTTTCATGCCGCAGCAACGAGGTGGCCATGTTGCGCATCAACGCATGGCGGTGAGAGGCATTGCGCGAGAGTTGCCGGCCGCTGTTTCGGTGACGCATGGTCTTAGATTCCGTCGCGCTCGTCGTCGCGCTTCAGGCCCGGGGGCGGCCAGTTGTCGATCCGCATGCCCAGAGTCAGGCCATGGCTCTCCAGCACTTCTTTGATCTCGGTCAGGGATTTCTTGCCGAGGTTCGGGGTCCGCAGCAGCTCCACTTCCGTACGCTGCACGAGATCGCCGATGTAATGAATGTTCTCAGCCTTGAGACAATTGGCAGAACGAACCGTGAGCTCCAATTCGTCGACCGGCCGCAGCAAGATGGGATCGAACTGGGTCTCGGTGGCCTTCGCCGTCGACTCGTCCTGGCCTTGCAGGTCAACGAACACCGACAGCTGGTCCTTGAGAATTCCACCCGCCCGCCGGATCGCCTCTTCGGGATCGATCGTGCCGTTGGTCTCGATGTCGAGGATCAACTTGTCGAGATCGGTACGCTGTTCGACGCGTGCACTCTCCACGTTGTACGTGACCTTGCGCACCGGGCTGAACGAGGCATCGAGCTGCAGGCGACCGATGGCCCGCGTCTGTTCCTCGAACGCCAATCGCTGCGCGGCCGGGCGGTAGCCGCGGCCCCGCTCGACCTTGAGTGACATGGTCAATTCGCCCGCCTTGGTGAGGTTGGCAATCACCAGATCCGGGTTCAGGATCTCGATGTCGTGATCGCCGGCGATGTCGCCGGCCGTGACCGGTCCCGGCCCCTTCTTGTGCAAACGAACCTCGGCCACATCGCGGCTGTGCATGCGGATCGCCACCGACTTCAAGTTGAGCAGAATGTCCACCACATCCTCTTGCACGCCCTCGATCGCGGTGTATTCATGCAATACCCCCTCGATCTCGATTTCCGTGATGGCGGCTCCCGGCAGTGAGGACAGCAGCACCCGGCGCAGCGCGTTGCCCAGGGTGTGACCAAACCCGCGTTCGAACGGTTCGATCACGATACGCGCATGGCGCGGCGACACGGGTTGGACCTTGACCACCCGTGGCTTCAAAAATTCATTGATCGATCCTTGCATGGATATCACCTACGTTGAGACTAACCGCGGACACGCTGCAGACGTTGCTGAGCAGTACTTGCCAAATTCTTATTACTCAAATTCTTGACCGCCCAAATCCTTACTTCGAGTACAACTCGACGACCAAGCTCTCGTTGATGTCGGGGAGGATCTCCTGCCGATCGGGTACCGATTTCAGCACCCCGGAGAACTTCTTGTCGTCCACTTCCACCCAGTCGGGAAAGCCCACCTGCGCGGCGATCGTCAGCGCGGCCTGGATACGGGTCTGCTTCTTCGCCTTCTCCCGCAGACTGACCACATCACCCGCCTTGCATTGGTAGGAGGCGATGTTGACCAGCTTGTCGTTGACGGAAACGGCCTTGTGGCTGACCAGCTGACGCGCTTCCGCGCGGGTCGCCGCAAATCCCATCCGATAGACCACGTTGTCCAGCCGGCATTCCAAGAACTGCAGCAGGGTTTCGCCGGTCGCGCCGGGCCGGCCGGCCGCCTTCTGGTAATAGTTGCGGAACTGACGCTCGAGCACGCCGTACATGCGGCGCAGTTTCTGCTTCTCGCGCAGCTGCAATCCATACTCGGAAAGACGCTGCTTGCGTTCGCTCTTGACGCCGCCCGGGGGCACCTCGAGTTTGCACTTCGACTCGAGCGGCTTGACGCCGCTCTTCAGGAACAGATCGGTTCCCTCGCGTCGCGACAGCTTGCATTTCGGACCGGTGTACTTTGCCATTACGAACCTTTCACTATCTTGAGCGGAAAACGGGTAACCCACCCTTCGGCCAAGGATTCTTCCTTAAGGCCGAAGTCCTCACATTGAGGACTCGCCCCGAGGGCGTACATCAAACGCGGCGCTTCTTCGGCGGACGACATCCGTTGTGGGGGATGGGCGTCACGTCTTCAATGTTGGTGATCTTCAAACCGCAACCGTTCAAGGCACGGACGGCGGATTCACGTCCCGGGCCGGGTCCCATCACCCGAACCTCCACATTTTTCACGCCATGCTCCTGGGCCGCATTGCCGGCACGCTCAGCCGCGACCTGCGCCGCGAACGGCGTCGACTTGCGCGAGCCGCGAAATCCACAGCCGCCCGACGTGGCCCACGACAGCGTATTACCCTGCCGGTCCGTGATCGTGATGATGGTGTTGTTGAAGGACGCGTGCACATGGGCGATCGCATCCAGCACATTCTTGCGCACCTTCTTGCGGGCCGGCTTTCCGCCCTGGCCACCCTGCGCCGAACCTTGCTTCTGATCTGCCATAGTTTCCTTACACCTTGCCCGGGGGCGCGTTCATCTTCACAGCTTGCTTGCGCGGCCCCTTGCGAGTACGGGCATTGGTGCGGGTGCGCTGACCCCGCATCGGCAAGCCCTTGCGATGGCGGATGCCGCGATAGCACCCCAGATCCATCAACCGCTTGATATTCATGGACACTTCGCGCCGCAGATCACCCTCGACCGCGAATTTCGCCACCTGAGAGCGCAGCGACGCCACTTCCGCGTCCGTCAGATCCTTGACCTTGACGCTGTATTTCACGCCGGCGGCATCGCAAATGCGCGCCGCTCGGCTGTTGCCGATACCAAAAATGTGCGTGAGGCCGATGACCACATGCTTGTTCATCGGTATGTTGATGCCGGCGATACGCGCCATCTACTTCTCCACCAGCGCCCGCGAAAAAAAGCGCATTAGTATATTAGGGAAACGTCTTAAGATCAATGATCTCACGCGGTCAGCCCTGCCGCTGCTTGTGCCGGGCATCCGACGAACAGATGATGTAAACGATGCCGCGGCGCCGCACCACCTTGCAGTTCTTACAGATCTTTTTCACAGAAGGACGAACTTTCATTTCTTGGCTCCAATGCCGCGCAGACTGGCCTTTTTCATCAGGCCCTCATATTGATGCGACATCATGTGTGACGACGCCTGGGCGACGAAATCCATGACACCGACGACGATAATCAGCAACGACGTGCCCCCGAACTGGAACGGGATGCTGGGATTCACCATCCGGATGATTTCGGGCAACAAGCATACGGCCATGATGTAGAGGCCCCCCCACAGCGTGAGACGGGTGAGCACCTTATCGAGGTATTCGCCGGTCTGCTGACCGGGACGGATGCCGGGTATGAAGGCCCCTGCCTTCTTCAGGTTCTCCGCGGTATCCCTGGCATCGTAGACCAACGCCACGTAGAAAAAGGCAAAGCCGATGATGAGCAGCGCGAACAGCACCACGTGCAGCGGCTGGCCATAATTTAATATGGAGGCGATTTCCTGCAGCGTCCGCTGCAACTTGTTCGGATTCGCGCCCTGCCCGAAGAACTGTGCGATGGTCGCCGGGAACACCAAGAGGCTCGAGGCGAAAATCGGCGGGATGACGCCGGCCATGTTCAGTTTGAACGGCAGGTGGGTGCTCTGCCCCTGCATCATGCGGCGGCCCACCTGACGCTTCGCGTAATTGACCTGGATCTTGCGCTGCGCGCGCTCGACGTACACGCAAAACAACGTGACCAGGGCGACCACCACAATGATCATCAAGACCACCAACGGGTTCATCTCGCCGGAGCGCACCATCTCGAGTGTGTTGCCGATGGCACGCGGCAGCCCGGCGAGAATACCTGCGACGATGAGCATGGTGATGCCGTTGCCGATGCCCCGCTCGGTGATCTGCTCACCCAGCCACATCACGAACATCGTGCCGGTGGTGATCGATACCGTGGCGATGAACAGAAACTGCGCCCCCGGATTCGGCACCAGGCCATTGCCCGAGTTCTGAATGGCAAGTGCCGCTCCGAAACCCTGAAAGCCCGCCAGGAATACCGTGCCGTAGCGCGTGTATTGCATCAGTTTGCGCCGGCCCGACTCCCCGTCCTTGCGAATCTGCGCCCAGGGCGGATAAACCATCGACGCCATCTGGATGATGATCGAGGCAGTGATGTAGGGCATCACATTCAACGCGAAAATGCTGAACCGCTGCAAGGCGCCGCCCGAAAACATGTTGAACATGCCCAAAAGCGTGCCCTGCTGGCCCGAAAAGAACGTCGCGAATCGCGCCGCATCGATGCCGGGGACGGGAATGAACGTGCCGACCCGATAGACCACCAATGCGCCCAGCAGGAACCACAGTCGCTTGCGCATCTCGGCAAAGCGCGTCATGTCTCCCAAGGCGGCGGTATTGGTGCTCGAAGTGGCCACGTGGTTCTCTGTGTCGTCCTAAGCCGCGAAACTGCCGCCGGCGGCTTCCACGGCGCTCTTCGCGCCCTTGGTCGCCATGATGACCTTGTCCTTGATGACGAATGCCTTGGTCACCTTGCCTGAGAGAATGATCTTCACCAGCTTGGTGTACTCGGGCACCAGGCTCTGCGCGATCAAACCGGTCAAGGTCACTTCGTCGCTCTTGACGCGCATCAAGTCGCTCAACGTCAGCTCGGCACGCGACGCCTTCATCGCGGACTTGAAGCCGATCTTGGGCAGTCGACGCTGCAGCGGCATCTGACCCCCCTCGAAGCCGGTCTTGTGATAGCCACCCTTGCGGGCGCGCTGCCCCTTGACGCCGCGGCCGCAGGTCTTGCCCTGGCCGGCCGAGGCTCCGCGGCCGACCCTGAGGTGGGCGCGCTTGGATCCGGCACCCGGCTTGATGGTGTTCAAATGCATGTCTTACCCTTCCCCGGAATCCGATACGCGCTCGACTTTCAGCATATGGCTGGCAGCATTGATCATGCCGCGGTTGGACGGCGTGTCGCCCACCTCCACGGTATGGCCGATACGGCGCAATCCCAAGCCCTTGACCGAGCCGCGAATGCTCGCGAGTTGTCCATAGATGCTTTTGATCAAGGTCACTTTGACCGTCTTGTCGCTCATGTGGCCGCTTCCATGATTTCGGCCACACTCTTGCCGCGCTTGGCGGCGATGTCGTCGGGGGTGCGCAATTTGGCCAATGCATCCATGGTGGCGCGCACCACGTTGATCGGATTGCGCGAGCCGTAGCTCTTCGCGAGCACGTTGCGCACGCCGGCGCACTCGAACACGGCCCGCATGCCGCCTCCGGCGATCACGCCGGTACCGTCCGCGGCCGGTTGCATGTACACGCGCGTGGTCCCATGACGTCCTTTGACCGCATAGAACAACGTATCGTTCTTCAAAGACACCGTGACCAGACTCTTGCGCGCCTGCATCATGGCCTTGGAGATCGCCACCGGGACTTCGCGCGCCTTGCCGTAGCCGAAACCCACCCGTCCGGCACCGTCGCCGACCACGGTCAGAGCGGTGAAGCCGAACTGTTTGCCGCCCTTGACCACCTTGGCCACGCGATTGACTGCGACCAGCTTTTCGAGCAGGTCGTCGCCGGACTGTGGTTTTTCTATTCTCGCCATCGTGCCCGCCTCTTGGATTTTTAGAACTCGAGACCCGCTTCGCGTGCGGCCTCGGCCAGCGCTTTGACGCGCCCGTGATACATAAAGCCCGACCGATCGAAAGCCACCTTCTTGATGCCCTTGGCCTGGGCGCGCTCGGCGATCGCCCGGCCGACGGCCTTCGCCGCCTCGATGTTGCCCGTGGTCTTCAATTCGCCGCGCACGTCCTTCTGTACGGTCGAGGCGGCCACCAGCACCTTGTCGCCTTCGGCCGCGAAAATCTGCGCATAGATATGCTGGGGCGTCCGATGCACCGAGAGACGCAGCGCGGCCAGCGTCTTGATTTTCTCGCGTCCCCGGCGCGCGCGGCGCAGACGGGTATCTTGTTTGGTCAGTTTCATGTGCTTACTTCTTCTTCGCCTCTTTCAGCGAAATCTTCTCGTCCGAATACTTCACGCCCTTGCCCTTGTACGGCTCCGGCGGCCGGAAGCCGCGGATTTCCGCCGCCGTCTGGCCGATGCGCTGACGGTCGATGCCCTTGACCAGAATTTCCGTCTGCGTCGGTGTCTCGATCGTGATGCCATCCGGAATCGCATAGTTGATGAGATGCGAGTAGCCGAGCGTCAGCGTCAGGCTCTTCGCCTGCACCGCGGCGCGATAGCCGACGCCGACCAGTTCGAGCTTCTTCTCGTAGCCCTTGGTCACGCCCGTCACCATATTGGCGAGGTGCGCACGGGTGGAACCCGCGATGGCATCGAGGCCTTCACCCGTCGATGTCGCCTCGACCTCGAGGTGCTTGTCCTGCTGGACCACCTTGATGCCGTTCTTGAGCGGCAGCGTCAGCGACCCCTTGGCGCCTTTGACCGTAATGAGATCGGCGCCAATGGTGACGGTAACACCCTGGGGCAGATCGACCGGCTTCTTTGCAACTCGAGACATACGCAAATTCCTGTTGAACGACCTATTGAAAGACCTATTGGACGACGAAGAGCACTTCGCCGCCGGTGCCCGCCGCACGAGCCTGCTTGTCGGACATGATGCCCTTGGGCGTGGACACCACCGCCACCCCCAAGCCGCCCAATACCTTCGGCAGCTCATCCTTGCCGCGATAGATCCGCAGGCCAGGCCGGCTGATACGCTCGATCCGATCGATGACCGGGCGTCCGTCGTGGTACTTCAGCTCGATCGACAGACTGCTCTTGGCGCCCGCCGTCTCGACGCTGTAGGAACCGATGTAGCCCTCTTCCTTCAGCACCTTGAGGATGGCCAGCTTCAACTTCGATGCGCCGACGCCCACCGTCGGTTTGCCCGCGGATTGCGCATTGCGTATGCGGGTCAAGAGGTCAGCGATCGGATCAGTCATGCTCATTGTGCGCGCCTCACCAGCTGGCCTTGGAAAGGCCGGGAATTTCCCCACGATTGGCCGCTTCGCGCAGCTTGGTGCGCGCCAATCCGAATTTGCGGTACACGCCGCGTGAACGCCCCGTGATCGAGCAACGATTGCGCTGGCGGCTCGCGGCCGCATCGCGCGGCTGCGCCTGCAGTTCGGCCTGCGCCTTCTCGCGCTCTTCGGCTCCGGTCTTCGGATCGCGGATGAGCTCCTTGAGCTCGGCCCGACGGGTGGCGTACTTCTTCGCCACCTTCAGACGGCGCTTCTCACGCATGAGCATGTTCGTTTTGGCCATTGCGTAACCTACTTGCGGAACGGAAAGTTGAAAGCTTCCAGCAGCGCCCGTCCTTGCGCATCGTTGGCTGCGGATGTGGAGATGGTGATGTCCATTCCACGGATTTGGTCGATCTGGTCGTACTGGATTTCCGGAAAAATGATCTGTTCCTTGACCCCGAGGCTGTAATTGCCACGGCCATCGAAGGAGCGGGCGTTGATACCGCGAAAATCGCGGATGCGCGGTATCGCAATACTCACCAGGCGATCGAGAAACTCGTACATCCGATCGCCACGCAACGTCACCTTGCAGCCGATGGCCTGCCCATCGCGCACCTTGAAGGTCGCCACGGATTTCTTCGCCTTGGTCACCGCCGGCTTCTGCCCTGTGATCTTGGCCATGTCCGCGGTGGCGGCGTCCATGACCTTCTTGTCGGCCACCGCCTCACCCACGCCCATGTTCACCGTGATCTTGAGGATGCGCGGCACCTGCATCCGGTTCTTCAGCTCGAGCTTCTCTTTAAGCTCCGGCACGATCTTCTCGTTGTAAATCTGTTTGAGTCTTGCTGCCATGGTAGTTACCCGGGTTGTCGCGCCGCCTTACTTGGCGTCGACCATTTCTTTGTTCGACTTGAACACGCGGACCTTGCGGCCGTCGGCGAGCGCCTTGAATCCCACCCGGTCGCCCTTCTGGGTCGCCGGATTGAACAGCAGCACGTTCGACACGTGCAGCGGCGCCTCACGCTCGATGATCCCGCCCTGCACGCCGGCCTGCGGATTCGGCCGCTGATGCTTCTTCGACATGTTGAGGCCTTCGACCCGCACGCGATCATCCGCCAACACCTCGATGACGGCGCCCTTGCGGCCCTTGTCACGACCGGTGATGAGAATCACCATGTCACCCTTGCGAATCTTCTTCATCACAGCACCTCAGGGGCCAGCGATATGATCTTCATGAATTGCACGTTGCGCAGTTCGCGGGTCACCGGCCCGAAAATACGCGTGCCGATCGGCTCGAGCTTGTTCGTCAGCAATACCGCCGCGTTGGTATCGAAACGGATCAGCGAGCCGTCCGCGCGCCGCACGCCGCTCTTGGTGCGCACGACCACCGCGTCATAGACCTCGCCCTTCTTGACCTTGCCGCGCGGAATCGCGTCCTTCACGCTCACCTTGATGACGTCGCCCACGGCCGCATAGCGTCGCTTGGAGCCGCCCAACACCTTGATGCACATGCATCGCTTGGCGCCGCTGTTATCGGCGACGGTCAACATCGTTCGAAGCTGGATCATTTGGCGTTATCTCTTATTCGGGACGCGCGCGTTCGACGACACGCACCAGCATCCAGGACTTGCGTCGCGACATCGGTCGGCATGGCTTGATCGAGACGGTGTCGCCTTCCTTGCATTCGTTGCTTTCGTCATGGGCGAGCAGCTTGGTGGTGCGGCGGATGTATTTGCCGTACATGGGGTGCTTCACCAGACGCTCGACGGATACCGCAATGGTCTTGTCCATCTTGTTGCTGACGACCCTGCCCGTGAGCAGGCGCTGGCCCGCGACCGGAGCCGCTCCGGTCGCGGCACCGCCCGCCGTCGCTGCCGCGGTTTCCGCCGCCGTGGGTTCTGCCGCAGTGGCTGTTGAAGTCGTCGACATTAGACCTTACCTCCGCTCGCCCGCACCTGCGCGAGCACCGTCTTCACGCGCGCAATGTTCTTGCGCACCTTTGCAAACTGATCGGGTTTCGCCGCCTGTCCGGTGGCTCTTGCCATTCGCAAATTGAACTGCTCACGGCGCAGCTTCAACAGCTCCTCGCCCAAGTCGCCCTGCGCCTTGCCGCGCAACTCTTTCGCTTTCATGACCGCATCACCCTCATGTTCGGACTTGGCGCTTCACGAACGCCGTGGAGACCGACAGCTTCGCCGAGGCGAGCCTGAAGGCTTCGCGTGCGATCTGCTCGCTCATGCCTTCGATTTCGAACAGCACCTTGCCCGGGAGCACCTTGGCCACCCAGTACTCGACGTTGCCCTTGCCGCTGCCCATGCGAACCTCGAGCGGCTTCTGCGTGATCGGCACGTCAGGAAACACCCTGATCCAGATGCGACCGCCGCGTTTCACATAGCGCGATATCGCGCGGCGCGCCGCCTCGATCTCGCGAGCGGTCATGCGGCAGCGGTCGGTGGCCTTGAGGCCGTATTCGCCGAACGCGACGAAATTGCCGCGCTGCGCGCTGCCCGAAATCTTGCCCTTGAACTGTTTGCGGAATTTGGTCCGCTTCGGCTGCATCATGTGTCGTTACCTTTAGCTCTGCGCGGGCGCCGCGCTCTCGGCGGCTTTCCCGACGACCCCTGCCGCAGCTTCCGTCTCGGCCTCGGCCGTCTCAGCCTCGGGCTGATCGAATACTTCGCCCTTGAAGATCCAGACCTTGATACCGATCACCCCGTAGGTGGTCTGAGCCTCTGCCAGACCGTAATCGATGTCGGCGCGGAAGGTGTGCAGCGGCACCCGGCCTTCGCGATTCGTCTCCGTGCGTGCGATCTCCGAACCATTCAATCGTCCGGAGATGCGCACCTTGATGCCGAGCGCACCGGATCGCATGGTGTTCGTCACCGCCCGCTTCATGGCACGCCGGAACATCACGCGCTTCTCGAGCTGCTGGGAGATCCCCTCGGCCACCAGCTTCGCATCGAGCTCGGGCTTGCGGATCTCGGCGATGTTGAGCCGCACGTCCTGCATGGTCATGCCGAGAATCTTGGCAACGGCCGTACGCAGCTTTTCGATGTCCTCGCCCTTCTTCCCGATCACGATGCCGGGCCGGGCCGTGTGAATGGTGATATTGGCGCGGCGTGCGGCACGCTCGATGTGAATACGGCTCACCGACGCGTCGGCAAGCTTTTTCATCAGGTATTCGCGTACCAAGTGGTCGGTGTGGATGTTCGAGGCAAACGTCTTGGATCCCGCGTACCACTTCGAGGACCAGTCGCGGGTGATGCCAAGGCGGATGCCGATCGGATTGACTTTTTGACCCATTAAGCGTCTCGCTTTCCGTCGGATACTTGGACGAGGATGTGGCTGCTGCGCTTGGCGATTCGCACGCCGCGCCCCTTCGCACGGGCATGGAACCGCTTGAGCATCGGCGCCGGATCGACTTCGATCCGCGTGACCTTCAAGTCATCGACATCGGCGTTGAAATTGTTGTAGGCGTTCGCGATCGCCGAATCGAGCACTTTGAGGACGATCTTGGCGCCCTTCTTGGGCATGAACTTGAGCGTCGTGACCGCGAGCGTGGCGGACTTGCCGCGAATGGTGTCCACCACGAGACGGCACTTCTGCGGAGAAATCCGCGCGTACCTTAATATTGCCTTGGTTTCCATGCCCTACTCCGCCGCCGACACTTTCTTATCGCCGGAGTGCGCCTTGAACGTGCGGGTGGGGGCGAACTCGCCCAACTTGTGACCCACCATGTTCTCGGACACCAACACCGGCACATGCAGACGGCCGTTATGCACAGCAATGGTCAGGCCGACCATGTCGGGAATGACCATCGAACGACGGGACCACGTCTTGATGGGACGTCGGTCGTTTTTCTGACTGGCCGTTTGCACCTTCTTTGCCAGGTGCAAATCCACGAAGGGGCCTTTCTTGAGCGAACGAGGCACGTTGGTATCTCCAGTCTTACAGTCGTTTATTCTTACGGCGCTGCACGATCATCGCGTCGGTGCGCTTGTTGCGACGCGTCTTCTTGCCCTTGGTCTGCAGACCCCA
>Ga0116230_10006893_pt1 | contig 11229 bp, 5 predicted proteins | sample S1TSphfallax_3_FD_88678 | JGI IMG/M metagenome (GOLD analysis project Ga0116230, IMG submission 88678) | Host-associated microbial communities from peat moss isolated from Minnesota, USA - S1T2_Fd - Sphagnum fallax MG | ecosystem: Host-associated > Plants > Peat moss > Unclassified | place: USA...
AACAACAAACAGAAAAAAAAACCCCCTACAAAAAAAAAAACCCCCCCCCCCCCTGGGGGGGGGGGGGGGGAGAAGGTGTCCCCCCCTTGTTGGGGGGGGGGGGGGGGGGGGGTGACCCCCAAGATTTTGATATTAATATCAACAAAAAACCCAACATATATTCTCACAATGCCCTCAAATACACACACACACTTGTGCATTTGGCACAAATTTCAAACTATGTAACATTTAATTGACAACATTTTTGTAACAAATTATTAGAATTGTAAAGAATTAGCAACAATTTGTCCCAAAATTAAAATGAAATGTGGCAAATGTTTTTCATAAAAAAATCTTTAAAACTTGGAAATTCCTTCTTAAAAAAATGGGATTCGAAATAAATGAATAGATAATATAATTATGAAGTTCAAAATATTCGAAGCATTGCACCAAAAACTCATTAGTCCTTTCGATAAATTTTTTATATTGAGTTTTAACTTACAGAACAAATGATTTTTTGGTTTGGTTTTACCTTCATTGTTATGTTTATTTTTGAAGCACCAAGGACAACATTGAGAGAAAGGGAATGACAAAAAGATTTCTTGAAAATGTTGAGAATATAATCAACAAGTGAAAAGAGAAGTCACGAAAATACATTAGAAATTATTTTTAAAATGACAAGAAAAACATTTTCCAACATTGTCCTTGGCATCCTTAGCATTGTTTTGGCATCTTTTGGACATTATTAGTATTGTTCTAGTGATATTGTCCTTATTCTAGCATTATTTGGCATATTTCTCAATATCTCCCTTCCAATTCTTGGTGTTATCTTAATCGAAAAATTAAAAGGACTAGAAATTCCCTTTTCAATGCTCTTCCCACTGTGCTCATTGTCTCCCTATAATGTGTTCTCATCAACATTCTTGGTGGTGTTTTTCATCCTAATGTTCACAATACCATGTCATGATACCATTAATGTTGACCTTTTTAATGTCCTCCCACCATCTCTCCAATGTTCCATACTTTATTCCAACAATCTTGTTATGTTTTCAACATTTCCTCATGTCCCTATTAATGTTTTGAACCAAGTCAAAATGTGCCATAGAGTGAGTCATTTTGGATTTAGTCGTAGTTTTTCCCAAGTAACTAAATTTAAAGGGTCTAATAAGGTTAACAATCTTGATTAACAAGGAGTTTTCCAAAACCAAAACATTCAAATTACAAGGTGTCATTTTAAAGCATATCTATAGGGTAGTTTATTATTTAAACTTGTTCCAATTGAACCTTTTTTCTAGTTGTCACTTGCAATATACAAAAGGTGCACAATTTATAAAAGTACCACCTTTTGGTTTTCAAAATTATTGAATTTTTTTGAATTATAATGTGATGTACAAGCAACAAAACACTTTTAAAAAATATATAATGTCACCAACATGTTAGTAAAGTTATTGCATTAATGTCCAAAACTTGAATATTTCATTACTAACTATCAAGGACATTAGAGTTTTTCGTAAAGTCACCCTATTTTCACCTTGTCTATGAATTTCCTTTCACCGTAAACTCTTTTGCTAGGGGTATAAACAATATAAGGAAATTTTATTAAATTCAAGGTATGAATGCTAAAATCTGCATTAATGCACAAGGTTTGAAAGTAATTATGGTAGTATTACATGTATGAATAATTAGAATATATGTAGCAACAATTGAGGTGCATAGGAAAGAAAGGGGGGGGGGGGGTGGGGGGGGCAAAAATAAAATGAACTTAGTTTACCACAAAAATGGATGGTTTTTCTGAGTTTCACCCCTTGTTGAATGTCAATGTATTGTTTGTAGATTTCTTTTGAATTTCATCCAATTTATGACCAAACTCAAAGTTTTGGTGTTGTGTTCCATACCATTGAAACGTTCATTACTATGGGCTACTCATCACAATTTTTCATTGATTCAATTAGGTTCAAGCATGCCTTTATAAAGTTCCAATTAATGAAAATAAAAATTTGATTTTTTTTTGGAAGAAAATGATTGTTTGAGAACAAGGTGAAGAGGAGAATGGCCTTAATAATGGTGACTGTAGAATTGCAAAGTGCGCTTGAAAGAAAGAAAGGCAAAGTCATTATTTCATTAAAATTTAATGGGGAAATTAAGTGAAATTGAGTACTCACATTTCCAAGGTGAAAGAACTATTGGTGGAAGGGGCCTGTGGATTTAATGGCTCAATTTACAATATCCCACTAAAAGAGGTGGTTAGAATGATTGCATTTATGGGCATTATATATGCTTGTAACAAGTATTTTATTGGTTCTATTTGTCATGCTAGAAACATTGTGATGCACCCAAAAAAATGGGTCAAAGTTTGGTATTCCTACATTTTAAGGTCATGTGAAGTCCATTACAAAAACATTTTTCAATATCTTGACCATTTAATGGGCGTGCAATTTCTATCTTTTGAATAGGGCAATAACTCCAAGAAACATATATAATTGAATGCCACAAAACTAAAGAATGCACAAAACATTACCTCCTTTGGAATTATACAAAGTTTGTTTTTGGTCCATGCGTGATAGTTGTTGCTCCCAATGTATTTTGTTATTACCAAACATCCTTGGGTCGTAATTTTGCATTGACCTAATTTTTTCCTAATTATATTATCCTTAAATAAATTCTTCCTACGTAGCATGATAGTAAGTTCCCAAAAAAATCATTGTACTTAAATTTTGAAAGTTTTTTTTTAATGCATATGATGCAAGAAATTCATAAACTTAGACTAATTAGCATTTTTGTATTTGTAGAAATTTTGTCACTTTGTTGATTAAAAAAACCAATGTGATTCATATCAAGGATTTTTGTGAAAAAATGTGCAAATGTTGCTAGATTTTGACTTTTTTTTTCTTTTAAATTTCATATTTAAACAATAGATTCTAAAAAGTTCTTAAATATTTTTATTTAAAAAATAAAATTTATTAGTGAAGGGTAATGTGTGGCCATTACCAATAACTTTACATGTGATTCATACTCTACCCTTTGTATTTTCAACTGTTTTACTTGCCTAAAAAAACCTATTTTCAACAAGGGGGGTCTTCTACAATGGAAGGTACCAATCAGGGTGTACTGGGATCTTCTGACCAACGAGTATTAGCCAGCTTATCACTATTTCTAAAAACTGAAAAATCACAAATCAACTTTACCTAGGAATAGGACATAAGTACAAGCCCTTCCGTGATTGTTGACTTGTTCCCTCGACCTACTAACCTCATGCATAGATCTCAAATCTTGGAAGAGCCTATATTCAAAGCCTTATCATATATAAAATATTTCCTTTTGGCAACCCTCTATATATGCACATGGTATATAGAAGTAAGAAATTGGGGTAGTAATGTGGGGTTATAGAAGGATGGTTGTTGGGGGAAGTGAATACTTATATGCATAGGCACTCCAAATGAATTTTGTTTTCTTGTATATCATGGGTGGGCTAGTAATTAAGGTAAATCATGTAAATTTGGGAAATTGTCTCAATTGTCAAAGTTTCTAGGATATGAGAAATTGAGAAAACATATTGTTGTATTTGTGATTTTCAAATGTTTTATGGTGGGATTTGTAATAAAAAAGTTTGGGATTGAGGTGCCATGTAAAAAACAATGAAATCTTCAAAACGTAAATCTAAAACAATTTGATCCAAGTATGAACTCGTAGGAAATGTAAGTTTGTGTAATTAATTTGCTCAATTTTACTACTTATGTTGGCAATAATGATCACCATTCAATAAAACATTTGATTTGAAATTTCTTATTTCAAAATGTGAAATCATAGCCTCTCTATCTATTGGCATTTATTTTTTTGGCTACAATGGTTACTTTCATTAAATCAACTACCATTCACCTCATTATAGTAATAGTGAAATGATTTCTTTCACTTTAATGAGGTGGTTATTTGCTTCATCCTCTTTAGAGGGAAGGAATCAAAAAATCTTCACACCTCATCCTACTCCTCCTCCCTCCCCCAAAAGAAAAAAATTCTAACCCTACCAATTACATGTGCAATAATTTCATTGGTTTTTATAAATTTCTGTTCTTTACACCATTTGTGACCATTTTAAACCTAGGTGAATGGTAATGGTCGGGAATATGGGTGTATATTTATCCATATGACTAATAGAACTTATACATCTACACAAAAAGGACCAAAAAAAAAAGCTTTGACTAAACATTTCACACAAGCAATTAAAATATATAAATAATAAAATTTGAGATTGTATGTGACCATGACACTTATACATACATCCAAAACATTTTGACATGGAATTTAAACACATATGCATGCAACTATTTAACATTTATATATTTGATTGCAAAATTACATACATAATTAAAACATGTATAAGTGTGAACACAAAATACTATTCACAAAAATTGAGTTTAATTTTTTCAAAATTTTATTTTAAGAGCAAATACAATCTACAAACAACCGAAATAGTATATGTAAAATAAATAAATATTGTGTCCAAATTATTTGAGAAGCAATTTAAAGAAAAAGGCATTAAAATTAAATTCAATGTGAAAAATTTCATGAAAAGGCAATACGGGCCAATACAAAAGGACATCAAATACATTATAAGACAAACAATATCCATAAGTAAAGTTCAATATTTGGCACCTTTCTTAAAAATCTATAAAGGAATGAAAATAATTGTAATGGAAAATTTGTATCCAAAACTAAGAATTATTAATGGAAGCATCAACTACATCAAAATCACATCAAACATAGATGCCAAATGGATACAAAAAAATAAAATAATTCATTTCTCAATAAATGTTTTAGTCAATTTCAATGAATTCATAAACAAACACATAAATCTACAAAACATAACACTTGACAAACTCCCTACAAATGTCATTTCAATAATACCCATATCAAAGAGTTTCCAATATAATCACTACATACCATAATCAGTAGATATTAGTGGCCATTGACCCCGGCTTTTTGTCTGACAAACTTCAAAGCACAAGGACAAACATTTGACCACTTGATCATAGATGCTTGCCAACCATTGGACAATGTCCGACTTAATATGCACAACATATACATAATGTTATCACATCTACATTCAATAAACGGACTACTAATCCTCTGAAATATCACTATACAAAACATAAGTAAAATTGGATTTAAATTTAAAGGATCAATAGATATGGTAAAATCTACTTCAAAACATGATAGAATAAAAGAACAATATAAACATTGCGCATTGAAACTTGACAATGAAAAAGAATTAATCATGATAGAAGAAAATCTAAACAATGACATAATTAATGATGATGTTATCGATTATTGGCACGAAGATTTCCAATTATCAATAAATGATGAAAATATTATTCTAAATCCTTGCAAATGATTGAATGACCAACATATGGTAGCAACGATGCAAATGTTATATGTTAAAAAACTAGAACCATAAGAATACCAACAACACACAAACACAATCATAGGAACCATATATAAATACTTATCCAAATGTTTACAACACATTTTCATAAATAACAACCATTGCATAATCCATATACATGCAAGCACATGAGACTTATGTTGCATAATATATGATTCAAACACACTGATAACAAAAAACTTACCAAATGACATTGTACAATTATTAATTAAAAAATTAATGTTGAACATTTGCTATATATGTATGCAAATGTTATGCAACATCTAGATGGTTTATCTTATGGAATTTTAAAAATAACATATGCAACTAATATAACATTTGGATTCAACTTGGAACAATCTATCTACATTATCCCAGAAATGTGATTGCACCTCCATAACAACATCAACAATAAAAACATATCTCCATTCTTCAAACACATAACTACATAGTTGAACATCATTGGTAGTGCGTAATAAGGTGGAACCCAAGTTTATCTATTTATTAGTATTGTGATCAAATGCATGAATGTTTGAAGCAAGACTCATAAATATAAATATTATAGTTGCACATCACATTTAATTTTGAATTTTTTTTTTGGAATGTTTTTTTTTCTTACCAAAAATTAAATATATATTTTCCCCTCACATATATAAATGTTTCAATCACATGCATAAATGTCTAAATCCATATTCTCTCAATTTATCACAAATCTATGGTGCTAAATGGTCTATTTAACAATGTAACTATATTATTAAAATTATTTTTATTTGAATATGTTTTCAAAACCCTCACCTCTTCTATCCTTATTTTTACCTCTTTTTCATAACTACATAACTATCTCCTTTTTTTCCCCTACGCACCAATTGGAAAAGGCAAAACTTGATACTATTTTGAAAATACCCTTTCAAAATTTCCACCTTATTTCTTTCTTTTTCAATGCCCTTTGAAATATTTTTATTAAATTGATTATTAATGATTCTAAACCTCCACCTTCTTTGCAATTATTTTTGCCTCTTTCTTATACAAGTAAAGCTAAATGATCATAAAAACAAAATTTGAGTTGATTCCATAAATTTTTCTAATAGTTATATTGATATTTATAAAAATGATTATTAAATTGATAAATGTCCATCTCCTTTACCATTATTCTGACCTCTTTTTCACATTTTCAAAATGAAGATTAAAATAAAATTTTAAAGATTTATCTAACTATTGGAATACATTTCATAAATCCCTTTTCCCCATAGCCATGGGGTTCTAGTACAAGTGTTACAAATGCATGCTTAAATGTTATGGTCACACATTACATCTATTTTTTATTTTATTTTTCAGTTGATTTTATGGGATTTTGTTTGTAATTTCATTCTAGAATGACAAACTTGATGTGTCAATTTGTAACATTTGGTCTTCCTTGTATCATAAATTGTGCATTCCTTGGTTTTTTTTACAAATGGACATAAGAGGTCATTATGGTTGAATGTATGGTTCAACTTTGATATGTTTACTTTCCATGGATGAATTTTTGGATGCTAATAGTTGTGATTATTCATGCTTTCACTACAAATAAATTTTGATCTCATTTATTTTTCTTTCAATGGCATATATAATATATTTAGTTTCACATTGAAATCATTACTTTAAAAAATTACCACATTTTCATCATGAAACCTAAAATAAAATACATAATTAGTAAACAAATTTTAAATGCGTTTTGCTAAAAAGAGCTAGTCAAGCACATAATGTAATGCTTACTTTTCATTGTTTTGTTAAAAATTAAGTTGATGTTGAAGCTTTTGGATGAACTTACACAATGTTCCTCCTAGTGTATTATGTGAACATGTGGAAAAGTTTGAAATAAATCTATCAAATATGGAGTTCCCAAAAGCATGGAAAGAATAATGTAATGCACGATTTCATTGCTCAACAAACTATTTGAAGGTCTTCAAAAAACATTTCAACAAAAAATTTATGGGATTTTCAAAATATATACCTTGACATAATAATATAACATAATGTCATCCCTTTAAATCATAGGAATTACTAGTGTGGCTTATGGCATTGGCCCTAATGTTACCATGTTTTCAATTGATTTTTCTTTCCAAAACCTGGTTTTAAAAAATAATTCGAATTTTCAGTAGTAGATGTCACCTAGAAATATATATCTCCCACATTTTGAATCCAAATCTTACCATTAAATTCCATTAAATCCTGCTCATCAAGATCTTTCCAAGAACACCAAAGGCACATTTTAATTCCTCCAAAAACTTTAGCTACAATTCAATTTAAGTTTTTGTGAAGAAATCATTCAATATTTAATAACTTTTCCACCACAAGTGCAAACATTGTGGAACCAAGCCCATGCACCCCTTCTTGTTGAGAGCTTTCCAAAGACACCAAGAACACAATCTAAAGCATCTTGGTTTGGTCGATTTCATAAGTACAAAACAAAACAAATAACCTATTTTTCTTGATAAATAGATGTTGACATGAAAATTGTGATTCTAAAAACATTTTTCTTGAATGATGAATCATATTTGGCCATGTCATTTTGATTAAGTTACTCATTTTTTATAAGGACTCAATCACATGGGTGATTTTGTTCATTTTAGCAAAAATGCACCCTTCAAACTTATTTTGAACACACTTTTAAAACATGCTTCACAATTATGTTGGTGTTATAAAAGGTGACACGTTAAACACCTTCCATTGAACTTTGTCCTACACAATATTTAAGTGATTCTGACACTTGTGTGGTTTGGTGTAGGTTTTGATTAATGATCACAAAAGAATAATAATTTAAAAAAAACCTTGTTGTAATAGATGTTGGAATGTAGGCTAGTGTTGAATATTATCAATGCTTTCCTTGGAATATTGAATTCAAATTTTGGTGGGTGACAACAAAGGTCATTGGGGGGTGTTTAATGCCCCTTTATTAGAGGTGATTAGTTCAACTAATTAAATGATGTGTTTAATTCCAAATATGTAACAACATATTTTATAATGATGAAATGTTTCCAAATTCCTCATACCAAATGGATTTGGTGATTGTTGCACACAAAATTTGGAAGGTTCAAATTGACAAAGTTGTCAAATGGCTACTAGGAAAATAACCTCTAAATAGATACCAAATTCAAAATATATTATGACGTAGTTTGGTGTGCATAAATATTGGTACAAATGTTTTAGCATGTGTTGTTAGCTAGGCCAATTGAAGTACCAAGGTGCCACCAAGGCTACTAATGAAAATCTTGAAATAATACAGAATTGGTTGTGCATGGTATAGTAATGTTCTATGAGTGATCACTAAGCTTAGTCATTTCGATTCCATTAGATAAAGAATCAGACATAGATAGGGGGGTAACGTCATTTAGTTCTTTTGCATATGATGTTTCATTTGATTCAAATGAAGATGTTGATGGAATAGATGGCCGAATATATGGGGTATGCTCATCATTATCTTCATAATGTTCGAAATCTAATTCTTCCAAATGGAACTCCCAAAGCATTTTCACCACTTGAGTCATAGATGGTCTATCATTACTTTTTTTCATCACACACGAAAGTGAAAGTTCCACCAATTTTGAAAACTCCACATTGTTGAAATCATGTTTGATATTTGGGTCAACCAATTCAGCGATTTGGTTGGATCTCCATGATGTAATCACCTAGTGTAAGAAATAGATGACTTGCCACTTGTTAGATTGTAAACAATTTGTTTAATATGAACATGAATAAAAAGAAAAGAATTCAATGCAATTGACAATCTTAAGGCTTACCCTATGTGCAATGTAGAGTTGAGTTTGACCCGTTAGAATCTCCATCAACACAATTCCAAATGAATACACATCGCTTTTGTTTGTAAGCATTCCAGATTGTTGATATCTGCACATATGAAAATTGTTGTTTTTGTCATTGAAAAAAATTGTTTGTTTTGTGAAATTAAAAAATACCATTTTTATGAAAAAAATGGACATAATCCTTACTCTGGGTCAAGGTAGCCAGGAGTGCCTTTCACAATTGTGGTGATATGCGTGGGTGTAATTCCTCGTTCAATTGCACGTAATTTGGAAAGCCCAAAATCAGCTACCTTGGCTTCTAATTTTTTTGTGAGCAATATGTTGTTGCTTTTCACATCCCGATGAATTATTGTAGGATGACATTTGTCATGAAGGTACTCAAGCCCTACACAGATACAAACAAATTGGACGAATTGAAATCATTTAAAATAAAAAAATTGAACACTACACACAATACTAGGAAAAAGTAGATCCATAGAAAGAGTTTTAAACCATTAAATTGTTTGATTTTGAATATCACCAAAGCTTAAATTTTGGCATTACTTTTGTTTCTTTGTTTTAAAGTAGTTTGCAATCGTCCAAAATCACATAACTCTACTTTATGTCTTCAAGTAGAAACCATATAAACTTGTAATATTAAAGTGATCAATACATAATAATTAAATTTCTTGAAGTTGTGTTAACCATAAAAACAACATTTCTTCTAACATTATACTTTTGCATTTATTGTCAAATAATCAAAAAAGATTATTTTGTAAAATGCTTTTTTGGATATTTATATCTATAATTGTTAGGAACCCTAAATTTATTAACATTTAGAAATGTGCATTCCAATATTGTGTGATTTGTTAAATTAAGATCCTTAGCACCCTACTTATAATAGGATTTGGTGAGGTGTACAATGTACCTTCAGCAACTTGTAAGATTATTCTTGTTCTTTGCTTCCAGGTCAATGGCCTTCTACTAACACCATCTCCTGAAAGAAGACAATGCATGATGAATGCCATATTGTTACAAATAAATTCTCGCCTTTTAAAATTCTACTATATCTTAGGTATTATTAGTAAATAAGGTTTAAACTCTTTTTACTTGCTAATTAGATTCAAGTCATTGTATAGTTCCATTCCCCTTGCTTTGTAACTACTTGCATATAATTCAATTATTTTGGTTCATTTTGATCTACATCCTTTAAATGGTTTCAAGTAACTTGTTGGCTTCCATTCCATGATTCATTGATCAGCATTTGACACATGATTAAAGACCTAGCAAGGTGAGCAAGGCAAAAAAAGGAATGGGTTGTTAGCATTGATCTAGGATTCCTGTTTTTCTAAACTTAAATATGGAAATCTAATTTCACATTTTCATTAACCAATTTATGTCTTATGGTAATTTAGATATACTTTAAGAAGTTGATTTGAAGTTTTCAATCATGGCCAAACTAATTATGTAGGTTAGTAGCCTAATAATCACAAAATACAATTACTATATTAAACTAAAGAAAAGCAATGTTTTAGTGGCCATTACCATGCAATCTTTTTCGTAAGTCACCTCCACTCACGTATTCATAAACAAGCATCAAATGTTTTCGATGGAGGCAATAGCCAACAAGTGAGACAAGATATTTGTGATGCACCATAGACAAGAGCTGAATCTGCCCAAAACAAATCATTACTGCCTATGGTGAAAATAACATATGAATTTATTTGGTATAGTAAGCATGGACATATGAATCTAGACAATTTCTTTGAGCTTTTAACATAAAAAAATTTCAAATTATAAAGTTTGCTCACCTCATTGAAGAATTCTTGTTTGGTTTGGTGAGAAGTTGTTGATAAAGTCTTCACTGCAATTTCTTGCCCATTGACCAATTTGCCATAATACACTTCTCCAAATCCCCCAATGCCAATTGTTGTTTTGAAATTCTGGGTTGCCTGCTTGATTTGGGTTAGTGTTAATGCTTGACATTTCCCTCCACTATTTTGTAGTCGTTGCTGAAGTTCCTTTTGAGCTGGATCGATGAACCCTAACAAA
>Ga0116230_10006894_pt1 | contig 11227 bp, 13 predicted proteins | sample S1TSphfallax_3_FD_88678 | JGI IMG/M metagenome (GOLD analysis project Ga0116230, IMG submission 88678) | Host-associated microbial communities from peat moss isolated from Minnesota, USA - S1T2_Fd - Sphagnum fallax MG | ecosystem: Host-associated > Plants > Peat moss > Unclassified | place...
ATGCACCTAAAGAATTAACATCTTCCAAGCCATGGTAGGGCCTTCCCCCTCAAGGTCATACTCTTGAGATAGTTGGAAAACCCTTGATGAGTTTCAAACCATGGTATTGCTTCTCCACTCATGCAGATGACCTTGCAAGAAGGTCTGGTCATTAAAGATATATAATAAAATTATCTATAAAGTAAGTAAAACAACACTAGAACCAGTTTGATCATAAATAGGGTGAGATTCACCAAAAAACAAAAAAAACACATTAGCATTCAAGGCTTGGGGGACCTCATTTTTTGTGCTGAACTGAGTTTCACCTTGTCTTTCCTTTTTCTTTAGCGCCTGCATTCATACTTGTAAAACTACTATAATTAGTCTTGAACTTTGTGCATAATGCTGATTTTCAGTATTTCATTCCCAGATTTATTTTTTTTAATTCTTACTTTATGGATACCTTTGAAATAAGGGTTTGGGGTGAAAGGAGGCCCAAAGACAGGGTGACTCTACAAATAATTTTAGTATTTACCCTTACACGCCCAAAGCATTTACACAAGGCTGTGCAAGTGTATTTGACAAATATTTACACTCGCCTAGTGTAAGTGTAAAAGAATATATACACTTAACAGGATAAGTGTAAATGTCAAAAAAATTGGACGTGAAAGTGTAAATCATTTACACTTACACTGGATTTACACATCATATATATGGCTATTGACACTTACAAACACAACACTGGTTTAGGCTTAGTAACCTACACTGCAAGAGTTAATGAATATTGAAAAAAATTGTCAAAAAAAAATTCAACAAAATCAAATTAAATATTTCAGAAAAATTGGGGCAAGCTCTTGATATTGTTGGGAAACCCTTGATGGGACTTCATAGAGGTGATTTCATAATTTTTAGACCTAGGGTGGGGGAGATATTGAATTTTGAGTATTTTCTGTCCCTATAAATTAATGAAAACTTTGAAATATCTTTTTGACAATTAATATCTATCTTCAAGGTCCTCTTCACCAGTGAGCCAGGCCACACCAGTATTCCATTAAACAAGAGTTCAATACTAGTTTAGGTAGATTACAACAATGCATCTATTCCAAGTACTTCAAACAGCATATACCACTACCCCAAAGGTTTCACTAATTCTTCATTTGCCTGACAACTATTGTCATTACAAAAGGGACAATGAATACATGAATTCTTCACAAGTCCCCATTACATTTATCATTTCCTCACAAGGCATAGCTAATTTTGAAAAACAAATAGTTGTACTCCCACAGCTCACAAGGGTAAGCTTCATTTCAATTTAGCTTCTCCTTAGTGCAAAGAAAGCATCTAAACCAACTGCAATGGGGGAAGCAAGGAACCCTACAACTTCCAATAGGCACAAGTATCTGCTTGCTATAACACCAACATGTAAAACATCCATCCTGTGACCCACCTCTCCAACCACAAGAAAAAGAGAATCCTTCCACAAAGAAACACCCAACTTACAGAGTAGTTAAATCCTTCCATGTCCTCTGATTGTCCAAGATATGTCATGGAATGCTTTAGGATCCATGCACTCCAGAGCTATTGAAAGAGAAATGGGCAGAAGTACCAACTAAATTACATGATACATTGTCGATTAGATAACATGGGAAGCATTATATTCTTCTGCTGTTATTAGGAATTCATCTGCTCTACAAAATCACTAAACTTAAATATAGGATGCATTTTTCCTATTGAGTCCCCATGTAAGTGGACTGGGAAGTAGTGATGTAGTAAACAAGGTACATAACTTTTGCTTAGTTTGTCTTTCAAACAGATGCTGCAGGAGGGAGCAAAAATTAACTTCCAATTCCACAGCTGCAAAGCCAAAAAGAAATGCGGTCACTCTCTTATCACTTAGTTTATAATTCACATCCCATGGTACAAGGGCATAAAGAAGAAAGCCAATGCGAAGACTATTCACCCCCGCTCCAAGTTCCCACATTACACATTTTTATAGCGAATTCTTAAGGCATCTCTCCTTAGGCGATACCTTTGGAGGCGAGGAATCATTTGAGTTGCACCAAATCCAAATTGGCCAATTGTTGGGTCAACTGGTGGACCATCCTTGTAAATGTAGCCAAGGGACTTGCCACAAGCTGCACACATCAGTTTTGTCCTTCGCCTCTGAATTCCCCAATAATTCAGTGTCTCAAAGAATGGAAAGCATTTGACTTGCTCCTTTTGCCGAAAATCACTCTTATCAACTTCAGAAAATGACAACGTGCCCTTGTGTCCAGCATCAAAGTACTGGTTTTCAGAATACAGAAACTCGTCATCAAGGTTAAGACATCTGTTGCATCCTTTGCAGCTGCAGGGAGAAATATAAGAAGGCTATATCAGAAATGGGAGGTGAAACAGTTTTAAGTCCCACCTGAAACAGCCCAGAGACTCCCCTACAAAGATCAATCATGCAGATATTATCTATGAGATTGCAAACTCCACAGTAACACTTTGAAGGCAGCCATTGCATCAGTTCGAACAAAACCAAAACAAAATATATGAGATTGCACAGATTAATCCACAATAACACTTTAGAGGTAACCAGAGTGTAAGTTCCAGCAAAACCAAAGCGAACATGACAAGAATGAATGCCGTCATAACTCATAACCCCTGTGAGAGTAGCTCACAAAGTATCAGTCCATCACTTCATCATGACTGGCCATGACTAGCTGCCATTACTCCCCCACTGACTTCATCAGCTATTGATGCCGATTGTAGATAAGTATGTATATATATATATATATATGAGATTGCACAGAAATCTCCACAGCATGTTGAAGGTAAAAGAGGATAATGAGTGCAGTCATAACCTTCATTCACAAAGTGTCAGACCATCATCATCATCACTGATAGCAATGAGGAGTTGCAATGCAGATAACTACAGAATATGGTGGAGCTTGTACAATAATTTTTTGACCTAAACTAAAAACAAAAGTGACCCAAGGTTGGGAAGTCGAGCATCGAGGATGAAGAGCATTAGCTCTATATTGTACAGAATCATCAATGGGAGGGACTCTAATCTCCTTGGACAGAGCACAGTGTGTGGCAATGCACACACATGTGAAAGGAGCAATATACAAGGAATACAATTTCCTTTGGAACATCTGTACTCCATCCAACCAGACATGTGCAGTCATTGCCCTAGTGTTTCCACCTTCAGCAAAAGAGAAAAGAGTAAAAACAACATCCTGTTTAGAGTGGAGCCAGAAAGCTTCCACATGGAAAGAAGACTTGAAAGAAAACCTGGCTAATAAATCCAAAGTCTAGGGCGAAAAAAGGAGAAGAAGAGCGATTGATGAGGCTCAGATGGCATGTTTTGTTATCCCCAAACAAATTGCAATCTATAAGCAAGAAGTATGTATCTATGAGATTGCAGAGAAAAACTCCACAACGCCGATACTTTGAAAATGGTAAGTTAACACGACGACGAGCGCAGGCATAAACTAAGCTTGTGAGGGATCAAAACTAGCAAACCTCAGCTTGGAGAAATAGGGAGAGAAACAGACAGACGAGACGAGACAGAAAGAGAGAGAGACTGACTAGTAGATCGCCATGCTTGATCACAAACGCAAATTGCAAACCGATACCACACCAGCTTCTTCGGTCGACTATGTGAATTTGGATCGCAGATAAGAAAACATCAAGCTGTCTCGAAAGATAATTTACGCATCCAACACAGTGAGAGTTCAAAGTTTTCCCGCTCCTTTCCCTCTAGAATTCTCTCTCCTCCTCCTTACACATAATTCCACAGCCGTCCAGGACCTCCATCATCTCCTCCTTCTCCTTTCAGCCTCTTGCTTACTACTCCATGAAAGTCACTTAAAACTTCCCAGAGGCTTCAGCTCACAGGCACTGCTGCTTCTGAGTTACGACGTCGCCTTTGGAGCCTGGATACTAGCTTGCTTTCTTCCGCTGCTCCTGCTGCGATACTACTACAAGCGCCAATATGGCCGACCCCGCCCCCGCCCCCCGCCCTCCATCGCTAGTGCGCGGAAGCTTGGCCCACACGCTTTCTCATCCACAGGAGAAAATTGTTTCACTTCCACGACATCCGGATATCGATCCACATTCATCTCCATCATTGTTGGGGCTTCCCTGTAGTTTGAGATGATATTTGTCGATGACAACCATTTTCAGATGAGGTTCATCCAATAGGTCGTCTTCCCCGTCAACCCAGTTGGCGTTTTGTTCTTGGCGTCGGCGAATGGCGCGCAGGGCAGGAGAGGGCAGCAGCGATGGCGGAGCAACAGCAGCAGCAGGGCGCTGCGTTATCAGCGGCGGCGGCAGCAGCAGGGGAGCCACCACAAGTTCACAGCGATGCTGCTCTCCTTGACTTTCTCTCCTCCCTCCTCGACTATACTCCCACGGTAAGCGATACTAATTTTTTTGGACTTCCTTCTTCGTTATTTTCCCTTGCGTTCTTTGGTTTGGAGCGATCATGTTTTAGTGTTTTTGGTTGAGGGTTTTTCATCTCTCTCTCTCTCTCTCTCTCTCTCTCTCTCTCTCTCTCTCTCTCTCTCTCGTATCCATGGTCAAAGCCGGTGTTCTGGGATTTTGTTTACTGCCTTTGCACACTTATTGTGTTCAGATCATTCAGGGTTTATTAGGGTTTTGTGGCTTGCTCACTCCAACTGCAAACGAAGTGTTTGTACTGGCAATACGTAGTGCACAGCGAGCAAATATCATTTGTATTCTGAGAGAGAGAGAGAGAGAGCTAAAACCCGAGCTAAGGTTTTAGCTCTCTCTCTCTCGTATCCATGGTAAAAACCAGTGTTATGGAGTTTTGTTTACTGTCTTTGCACTCTTGTTGTGTTTGAATCATTTAGGGTTTTGCAGCTTGCTCACTCCAGCTGCAAACAATGTTGTTTGTACTGGCAATACACAGTGCAGAGCATGCAAATATCATTTGTACTCTGATAGAGAGAGAACCAAGGGCCTACATCAGAATGCTTTTCGTCTGCAGGGATGCTAAATTAGCATGAAGACTAGCCATGTAACCGGGGATTTGGGTTATCTGATTTCTTTTTGGTCATTTGGTCACGGATCTATAAATATTATGCTGCATGTGCAGTTCCAGTACAGTGATTAGGGGAGGAGAGGATCTTTTGTATCTTCTTAGCTTATGAGGCCACACAGAGAGAGTGTGTGTATGTTACGCCAGTGATAGTTTCAGGACATTGCGTGGTGTGTCTGAGCCTTGATTGATATGGATAATTGCCAGATTCCAGATGAGCTTGCAGAGCACTACTTGAGCAGGAGTGGATTCCAATGTCCTGACATCCGTGTGTAAACATCCTTACCCTACCTACTGTCTTTGCTAAAAGTGATGGATGCTTTAGGTCAAATCAATTAGCAGTCTTTGCCACCCTCATCCTCTCTTTTCATATCTGCTTCAATCTCTGCGTGTCCCTTCCCAAGTCCACCATAATTTTGGACTTGGGTTTCTTTGAAATTGCAATTCAGAAATGTCAACTGTGCTGATATTCATGATTGTCAATATGCAGAACAAGGTTGGTGTCCATAGCTGCCCAGAAGTTTATTGCAGAAATTGCAAGTGATGCTTTGCAGTAAGTTTCTGAATCCTTCACAAAAATCTCCCAATAAATTTGAGATATAACAGGGGCAGAAGTAGATCTGATCAAAGTAAGGTGCAGAGCTTCATTGCAGGTTCTGCATCTTAGTTCTCTTTTTTGCATGCATGCCTGTGAGGTCTCCGGTGCCTTTCTGGTAAGGCCTTCTTTATTTTCATACATATTTTGATATACATGTAAAGAGATGAAAAGCTATTAAATGAGTTTTGAGTGGATGCTGGCTGTACAAGGTATTGCAAAAGTAGGCAAGCTGCAGCCACAAAGGACAAGAAAGGGCATCAGCATGGAAAGGTGATATCAGTCCTTTTTGCAATTCCATGCTTTTACTTTCTATACCCAATTTTGTTGGTCTTTTACTCAGTGCAATAATAAAATAATGCTGCTCATTTGTTGGTGTATTATTACTGAGTTGCAACTGACCTTTATTGCCTGAAGGTTGGAGTGAGTTGATCTTCTACCCTTCTGGTTATAAAAGGATGCAGCAATGCCATGTGGTCAGAGATTGCAGCAATTGTGTTGGATAATCTGCTGGAATTCATATTTCTGTACATGGGGTGGGGAATGCAGGAGAAACGTCTTGTGTTAACAACAGAGGATTTGTCAGCAGCTTTGCCGGAGGTTGGAACACTTGAACCCTCTTGCCTTCTTTGACACTAATGTACTGCTCTTGTGTGCATCATGAAAGTATCATTTTTTTTATGAAACCATTGTGAAACTGTTTTAAGGGAGGAACTGACATTCCTGGTGAATGTAAATCTCATGTTCTCTCTATTTCCCTGTTTCAATAAGGTCTTCTCAAGTAATCATGTGTCATTTGTCTGCATATCGTTTGTGATCTGTTTTCAAGTCACAAATGATATGCAGAATGTTTGTTTTCAGAATCATATTGGCATTTACTGGTTGTGGGATAATGGTGGCTGCAGTATGGGGTCAACATACACCATCAAGAGTATTTTGCAGACTCCCCCACAGCTGGAACAGCTCCATCTCAAAAGACTAATGACTAAGTCTAACTGCCTTCCAAATAGTGACAGGGTATGCTAGTTGAAAGATAGTGCATGCTGCTGTGTCTTTGTTCATAATTATCTGACATGATTTTTCCGACCATCTGTACACAATGAGTTCATGTCCTTTCATTTCTGCAGTTTTGCATGAAGTTGAACTTATTGTGCAGTCTTCCATGACATTTGCCTTTGCAAGAGCTCTGTATTATATCAAGATTACACATCTTTGAATCAACGTGTCCATTGTTATGTGAGTGGTGGTCATGATGATTTTCATGGCTTATGCATGTCACTGCTTAATTCTCCTGTCAGTGTTTCAATGAGGAGAGCATTTGCTCTGTAATTACCCATTAAATATCAACACTTGGTGGCTAGGGCTATGTATTTCTCACAGGCCTGTAATTTGAAGGGTACTCTTGGCCCCTGAGTGTGAAGTGCTGGTTTGAAGTTGTCCTAGGTGAAAGTTATACATGCACAGGAACAGGAAAGGAATACTGGATGGGCCAGCCCCCAAGTATAGAGTTTAAACTGACAGAATGGAACAACTGGAATTGTTGTACTTGAAAGGTAATTACAATTATCTTTGGGAAATCAGTTTTATGCCACTGGAGAAGTATGAGCATACCTTTTGTCTGTAAAATATATCAACTTTGGATTATGATCAAAGTGCTATTGTTTTCTTGGTATCCTTGTGATCAATTGATTAGTGGAGTTAGTATCAGTGAAGCACCATTGGAGAAATTGACTGGGTGGAAATTGCATGCATTAGAAGCAAGATTATGGTAAATGCCTGAGGTAGAACAGATGGTGTCAATGCAACAGTTGGATGGTAAAATTTGTGAAATGTTTCCTCTTTTGAAGATTGGTTGTGGACAGTTACAGCTGATTATCATTTTGGAGGGTGTATGTTATCTCATTGTAAAAGCTGACACTCACAAGCTCATTGCAAGTTGAATGAGCACACTAATACCTTTTTGGATTAGCTGTCTCTTGAGTGCTAGCTCATACCATGACTCAGTCCTGCTTGTTTTTTCCAAAAAGCAAAAGAAACTTAGGATTTTTTGTAAATTTCTTTTGCCTCAAATTTTGAGCAGACTTTTATGTACTTATCCACACGCACTGTCAGGAGCTGATGAAGTCAGGGGGGAGTAATGGCAGCTAATAACTTTCATTCGTGATGAAGTGATAGCTTCATATTTTGTCACACTCCTACAGTTATTACTACACTGGTTCTTTTCATGTTTGTTTGGTTACCTTCAAATGTGATTGTGGCTTTTTCTGCAATCTCATAGATATGTTGTAGGGTGGAGCAGATGCCTCATATGCAGGAAATTTGACTTCAAACTACCTTTTATTTTTTCCTTCATGAGCATTCTTAGCAACCTTACTTGGCTCTCAAACTTTAGAAACCTCCCTAACTTTAGTAAACCTTTTCAACTTTAGCATCAGTGGTGGGATCTAGAACTGCAGTTGGCACTTCAGTAACTTTAGTGGGCTCTACAATTCCAGCAATTTGAACTGGCTTCAAAACTCACCCGAGCATTAAAGTGTGGGGATTTCAGAAGGCAATGATGCTCCTCCTCTCCAGTGTGTGGAGAGATGAGGATGTCTTCTTTGTATTGTGACTTAACATTATGGGAGGGGTTTCTTTGGACTGTGACTTAACACTATGGTATGGGAGGTGTTCCTCTTGTCTTACTGGTCTCTCTCTATTTTCTGTAGCAAGCTATGTGAACTCCTCACAACCCTATTTGCATCGACAGTTGCACAATCCTTAAAAGAAGATCTTCAAGTTAGGGTTCCAATTACTCCAGATTTCTACATCCCTTGGACAAGTAACCCCATCAACTCCCATCACACCTAGCCTGGGCACATGCTCAAGTGAGGGCAGGCATATTCGCCTGTAGTGGGCCCCTCCACCCAAGCTATCTGCTGGATGGCCAAGGCCAGGCACAAAGGGCCATCCACTGCCCTGGCTTTAGGTAAAACCGAATTTTTATGAAACTCCTGCTGTAGCATAGGGGAACCAGAGTAGGAAGTCCAGAGAGTCCAGAATTCAGAGAGCTCTTTCTACAGGCAGGTCTAGCACAGCTTTCATTTTCTCAAGCTTTGTTTAGCACTGGTCACTGTTTCTTTTTTCAATTCTTTTTCAAGTTCATAAAGGATGTTTTAAAGGACTTAAATTGATTTTTGAAAGTTTTTTTTTTTTGGTGAAAATTGCATTGTTTTGGAACTGCTATAGTGCATTTCATTATTTTAGGATTTTTTTATTGTTTTCAAAAAAATTGTTCATGGATTCAACCTCACTTGGGTAAGTATTTCTCATCTGGATGCTATCTTTGTTACACTTGGGAATTGTGCAACCTCTAAATCTAAAGTGTCTAATGTGCTTTCAAATTTAAATGGGGGTATAATAGGATCCAATGTTTTTCCAATGTTCTTGGCCAGTGTGAATGGGAAACATTCACTGCATTTTTGGTGAAATGAACCTAAACAATATTCACATTGAGACTTTGTAGAAACCAATGTGTTGCATTATAAAATGAGTTTTGAAACTTTCAATAACCTAGTTTTGGAATTGAGACCTTTTTTGTAATCAAGTTGTTTAAACTCTATTAGGCCACAATTAGAGATTAAAAAGATTGTGGCTATTATGATTTATTGATTTGCTCATGGATTTAATGTGGGTGCATTAACAAAAGTATGTAGATATTGTAAGTTCAACAAAAACAAATTGTTTAATACACACATCAATATTCTTCCAAATCAACACTTCATTGTTCGTTTTGAAAATCTTATAAGTAAACCTAATATTCATGTAATTATAGATGGAACTCACATTATTTTGACAAACCTTCCAAACAAGAGAATTACATTTACTAATGATTTTTTCATAGGAAAAAGTTTTATAGTATTTTGTTGCAACTATGCATGATGTAAACAAAATCTTTTGGAAAATTTGTGTTGGCCAACCTAGAGGGGTACATGATGGTGGGCGGTTCAAAAGGTGTAGCCTATATGCACAATTGAAGTCTCAAGAAATTCTCCAAGAACCAATTAATATTATTCAAGGTATGAAATGCATACCCTTCTTAATTGATGATGTAGTTTATTCAATTTGTACCTACTTACAAAAGAATTGGAAGACTTATAATCCTCTAGATGTGAACAACATAAGATATGATTCCAACATGAATTCAAGGAGGGTTGTCATAGAAAATGCATTTGGTTCTTTGAAAAATAGATGGAAAATTTTGAAACATTTTGATAAAACATCACTAATCACAATTGCTTGTTGTGTATTTCACAACTATTGTGAAATGTGGGGTGCACTAGAATTTGGATTGGTAAATGCTAGAATAAGAGGTGGCAAGCTAATGGGGTTTGGTGTTGATATATTACCTATTGTTAGAAAAGGAAAACAAGCAAAAGCAAAAGGTGAGAGATTAAGGAGAGTTCTTTTTGAACAATAATCACAATGCGCTATTAAGCATTCAATTATACCATGACAAAGTAATACAAGATGAGTTTTGAAATGGAAGTCATGTTTTCATTCCCACAAATGGAAATACAAATCAAAGTCAATTGTCACTAGTAGTTCCTTCTAATCAATTGTCATTGCTACCACCACCATTTTTGGCTTCAACACATTTGCAAGCAAAGTAACCAACTACAATTGATTTTGACTCCAAACACAAAAGTTTGTTTCTTAAGGCTATTAAGCATCCAAAGTGTTTGGACAACATCTTGTTCATCACTAATATTCACAAATTTAATTTCAAAATTCATCACACCCACACCTTGATATGTGGCATTAGGTATGTAGTTTATTTTGGCAATATTAGAAAAAATGTTGTCAAAATGTTCAAACCATGGCCAATCAAATGGAGGTGCACCAATTACCTTAGTTTTCTTCTTTTATGTTTTGTAGATTTTCATTTTGTTCCACTTGTTTTGAATTTGCTTCCAATTTCATAACACATCATTCAAAAAATTGACATTCACAACATATGTGAATGTTTTCCAATTGCTTTCCTTAAATGACTTGCGATTGTATTCCCAACATTTGTTCTTCACAATGTTTAACAAACACAAAAAACTAGCATTTGTCCATGACCTCCCAGCATGTTCTTATTTGCCTACCACATCTTTTTTGCAAAACCCTAATTCTAAAGCCCTTGTTTCCTTTACATAAGATGCAAAACTATTTTCTTTTTCCCAATCAATCAAATAACCTAAAAAACTATTTTTTGCAAAACCCTAACTCTAAAGCCCTTGTTTCCTTTACAGAAGATGCAAAACTATTTTCTTTTTCCCCATCAAGCAAATAACCTAAAATACTATCTCATAGACGATCCCCCCCGCCCCACCCCCCCCCCACAATCATAGGGGAAAAATGTGAAGCTATAAAAAATAAGAGAAATACTACATGTGGGTGAACTCCTACAAGTGCATTGCAAAGAAAATTCATGATGTGAAATGTGCTATGCATTGAACTTTTTGTGTTTTCTAAATGTTTTCGACAATCTTTGGTTTCTAGAATGTATTCTATTCTCTAGACTTTGTGAACTTTGTATGGGCACTAATCCAACACCATTTTTCACAACCATGGTA
>Ga0116230_10006895_pt1 | contig 11227 bp, 6 predicted proteins | sample S1TSphfallax_3_FD_88678 | JGI IMG/M metagenome (GOLD analysis project Ga0116230, IMG submission 88678) | Host-associated microbial communities from peat moss isolated from Minnesota, USA - S1T2_Fd - Sphagnum fallax MG | ecosystem: Host-associated > Plants > Peat moss > Unclassified | place: USA...
GTCTACCTTCTACCATTGTTTGAGTAGATCTAGTCCTTAGTACCAATCGACCGAATTTAAGCTAATGTATTATGTATGAAAGTTATCCAACATGACTTTTGGATCTCTTCGTCTGGTTCATTTGGCTTCTTTTCTTTTGGTCAGTTGTTTGGTGAGTCCATGTGTTGTGGGGGGTGGGGGGGGAGAGAAAATGGGCTATATCATCAACTTTCTTATAATTTTTTTGTAATTTCCTACAAAAGCAATTAATTACTAGGTAGCAATTGAGTTCAAATTTTGAAGCAAAGTTTATCATATATCTTTATGTAGTGTAGAGTTGAAAGATTGAGCAAGGTCATGTAAAACTGAAAAAATAAACATATAGTTAATTGCATCATTACAAGTGTTTGTGTATTTTATTAGACCTAACCAAAATTGGGGAAAAAAAACATATTGTTAAATGCATCATTACAAATGTTTGTGTAATTATCGGACCTAACCAAAATTGGGTGTCGAAACAAATTATGATGCTTGGATACATAGCTTCATAGTCCTATCTTCAAACATTAGGATTTTGTGACAAACTTGGCTACCATACTTCTTGGATTCTAGTGTAACAATTTTGAAGCATGAGCTCTTGGAGGGGTTTATGGTGTCCTCGAAAGGATCAATTGCTGAATCTAGCTTTAGAGGCTCACAAAGGATCATTGTTCTTGTTGGCTTTGGTTTGGAGCTGATTTGTGAAGTACACAATTCATTATACAATGTAGGAAAATAACAAGTGGTGAATGCAGATTAAAGCTTCCTAGCAGCACCATAATTATTACATCTTCTACTTAGTCTAAATGGAGTTGCACTGTTACTATAGCTTGAAGTTGATTTACAATTCCAAGCCATTTACTTGGGACATAAAAATTCATAATGTAGAGTTTGTATTTCTGACCTAAAAGTTCAGAGATTCAAAGTTGCCTTGTGAGTATTGGGTTGCAACTTTGCAATATAATAAGGTTGTTGCAGTTGCAAAAACTAGATAGGTTTTTAATGTGTTTTGTTTTTGTAGTTGTGAATGTAGTCTTTATAGCTAGAATCATGTGGTTTTGTGGTTTCCCAACAAGTATCGCATGTAGCATGAAAGCATATTGCTTCAATGTGGTGCATGGTACAAAAGTATGAGATTGATCATGATTCCAATAGCACTTCCACACTTGGGAAAGAACTTGACCCTTCAATGTGCCTGATGCAGGATGTATTATTTGATGATGAGTCAGCAAAAGTTGTGATGTCATCATTGCAACAAATTAGGATAGGTGAAACAAACTATCAACATACTTTGTTGTTTCCTTATGGATGAGCTTTTTGTAAATTTTCTTCAATATTTTTTTCTATGTTCTTATGGAATGTCAATCTCTTCCCTTGTCAAATGGTTAATGCCTAGTATGTAGTTTTTCTTGCATTGCATTTTATTGTAGGAATATTTGGTTTTTTTTCACCTTGTTATAAGATTGCAATCCTATAGCAACAAGGTTTTTGATACTATTGGTCAAGTATTTGTTGTTATTTAGTTTTAGTTCTAATATGTATAATGTTTTTTGAATGCTTGTAGAGTTTCTTACAACATCGCTCAAATGTGGTTACTACAAATTTAGATGTGATAAATAAATTTTAGGTCAATTTTGTTATTATTTTTTCTTGTGAATTTTTAAGCAATTCATAAGATTGCTTATTAGTAGTTATTACTACTCCTATTCATGTAGGCTATTTTTTTCATGCAATATTTTGTTTCAAGATGCATCGTTTTGGATTCAAAATACAAAGCAAGAGATTGAGCACATGTTGTGTGATGCTGAATCCTATTGGCCTTAACACTCCTTTACAAGTTAGAATGCATGCATCACCGAATCCTTTTACTGAATCGAATCATTTTGAAGAGGAGTTGTTATAAGAGAATGGACTGCTTGGGGATTTACTAAAGAATAGGACAGAGACAGAGATGTTACCTATTGGTGGAGAAAGGTTGACTCAAATGTCTGCAGTTAATCGCCTTCATTTCCAAAAATTGAAGAAGAAATGCAGTTCACAAGAAAAGACATTAGAAAGGCTTTCTGAAAGTTTGCACCTAACTATTTAGAAAAGCAAGGTAATTCCAAAATGTGCATATTGGAATTATGTCAAGGTATTCAATTTTCCCATTTTCAATTTAAAATCTTCATAAGATGATTAAAACAACTAGGATGAAGATGTGGTTTGTATTTTCATGATATTTAATGTGGTTTTTATGTTCCTCTATCCATAATAACTCCCACAAAATGTTGAGTTTTTGCGTAAAAAAAACTACCATATATTACTAGGGAATTGTTCCTAAGAAAAGATGCAACAATTTGCACATTCTATCCATCGATGGAGACGATGAAGGATGTAATCTTGCATACCTTTGCAATCCCTGAAAAGGACATAGAAATATGACAAGTTTTTCTCTAGGCTTGGGGACCTCAAACCCTATAAGAGCCAGGCCTTGGTGGTTGGGTTGCCAAACAAATGAGGGATACAAGAGGTAATTACACTTGAATAACCCGAAAGGAATTGTACCATCTCCTCCACATCCTGAAACCCCCTTTAATTGCATCCATGACTGTGAAGGAGGAATGGAAATAGGCTTTGGACACTTTGAGAAATGAAGACAAGTGGCGCATCATAGAGTTACCATATGGATGGACAAATTGATCCCTATGGCTCTACAACAATTCATGGAATAGTGGCTAAAGTCATTATGGGATCACATTACGATCCCTTTAAAAAGGTGGATCTCACCTTGGAGCAAACTTTTTTTTTTCTACTTGTTGGAGCTTACGATGAAGGATAAGAAATTGTCACATGTGGATGGCCAAATACAAGCCCACAATCTGAAGCTCCTTGAAGACAAGATTGTGGATGTCATCCATGTGTGAAAAGATGTCATCCATCTATGTTGTAGAAATTCCAAATCATGGATCATCCCTATGAGGAGGAATATACATAAAACAAATATCTTCCTAGATGTGATGCCTTAATGCATGCAGATTGGCTAATTTTCCATTTAAAAAACTACTGAAGATGAGCAAGCATATTAGTACATTTAAGAGCACTTTGCATGGGGAGGGAAATCTAATTCAATTCACATTGCCAAATTAAGCTTAATGGCATCACATAATTTTGAGGTTGTTGAAACCTATAGTTTTGGGTTCTAACTCTATATACTTGGATTCCTTGTTCCTACTACAGATTATGCAATCTTTGCTAGCTTTGCTATGGAATGGAGTACATTCATGAATCTGCAATATTTACTACCTTGCTATGGAATGGATTACATTCATTGTTGTTGTCATATTACTAGAATTGACATACTAGTTACCTTCAAAGAAAAGTTGTCTTTCCAATCACATAGATGTCCTCTTTCCAATATCTTATTGAAGTTGATGGCTTAAGCAAGTCTAAGGTTATGATGCATGAAGTTTTAGATAGATGCAAAAGGGAGTAGTATTTTTAAATGGGGGGATACAAGGATTGTTTATATACCTTCCATTCAGGAATGCAATGTTGCTAATTCTTGCTAGTTGTTGGTGGTTCTCTTTGATTGCTTGAAACAACAAATGAAACATAGCTTGGATGTTGGAAGCATTTATTGAAGAGTTCAAGGACATTTTGGTAACTTTATTCAATGTTCATTTTTTGCACATTAAGCTGCACTAGCAGAGATTACTGAGCTGTTAATTGCAATGTGTGAAATTCATAAGCTACCTCTGGCATAAACTTGGGTTCCTGGCATTGTCACATGTCATGCCATGAATGTCATAGATAACAATGACAATAATAGGACAATCTTTGTTGATTCAAATGAAAGTAATAGCAAGAACAATAGTAACAACAAAAATAATTCAGGTGGTGGGAATCATGTGTGCCTCAAGATTGTAGATGGTTTTCATAATGTTAATGATCCTCATGTTTGGGGATTCTACTATGCTTGCTTATAATATTTTTTGGAGAAGGGGCAAGGGCTTATAGGCAAAGCCTATGCTTCTAACCAACCTTCATTTGAACCGGATGTTAAAAGCTATAAAAAGATTGATTATCCTCTTGGTCACTATGCTTGTCTGTTTGGCTTTAATGTTATTATTATTATTTACCTTCAAAGCATTCATACTGGTAGTGATGAATAACATCTTAGAGTTTTTTTTACCGCCTACTTGTGTGGATAGTCAAAAATAAAAAGTGGTGTTAAATTCCTTGTCTATCACCATGCAACATGTGTGTGTCAAAGCTTATGCACTATTTCTAAAAGCAACTCATGGTCACTCAAAGTAAGCATTATTAGTGCACTAGTTAGCCTTAACACTGATGAATGACTAGAAGACATTGAAGGTGACCCACAAATTGTAAATTTGAAATCATTAAATGGAATAGAAATTGAAGAATTGGGTGAGCTCACAAAGGAAGGTAATTTTGTTTTCACATGGGTGTGGATGCTACTCAAGAACAAAGGCCCGACAAGAAGAAAAGAACATGTGAGAAGACGATTTGGCTTGATGTTATATATACAACATTATTTCACTAATAGTTTCAAGGATGCAGCAAAGAGTATTAGAGGTGGGTTTCTTCTTCCTTTTCCCTTTTGAGCTTGCAAACCTTCCTCTCTCTTAAAATGGGTGAATCTTCATGTAGTCCAACTAAATTTAACTTGGGTTTTCTCATTATTTTATTGCCTCTTTCACATGGGTTGTTGTGTTATAGTATGTCCAATGAAACATCTAATCTTTGGTTCATGCTTAAATATCCTACCCTTGGATTTGATAATGAATTCCATTAACAATCATGTAACACCTTTTGGTATCATGATTAGAAGGGTTCTTTTTTGAGATTTTTGAATTTATTACAAGTACATCCTTTTTTGGATTTTTCTTGTGGCTTGCAAGTTTGTATTTAACTTCCATTTCTAGGTAAGCCTTGGTTTTCCTACATGGCAACATGTATTCAAACTCTAGGATAGAAGGAAGACTGTAATGTATGTTGTAACAACAAAACATTGGCATTCATTTTATGAGAACTTTTTGTAATAAAAATCTAGGTTCCTTATGTTGGACCTAGTTGTCACAAAACTTTAACATTGATATTACATCTCTTACTCTTGGGTGATGCTTGAATAGTAGTGTCACTCAAGATTCTTCTATATCTTCTATAATGAAGGAAACAAGTAGGTAGATCGGTGATGCACCATACCAATTTAAGGAGTTCTTCCTATTTTTGGAACCTTAGGTCATAACTTTATTCATATATTAATTCAAGTGCAAGACTTGGAGTTTTTTTTCACTTTACCTATATATAATACATATTTTTTATATAATTTATATGGAACAATATAAATGTAATGTTGTATTGATTTGCTATGAATCAATGTCAAAACAATGCACTTGTTGTTTCAACACTTATCAAATGCAAGATTTGATTTATATTGAAACAATGCTTGTTATTTGCCCATTTGATATTGCAGCACTTCATAGGGTTGTATTAATGTTGTGACAATGAGTACCATTGTTTTAACATTTTTAATGTGTTGATTTTATGTGATATGCAACGACATTGAAAATCCACCTTTATGAAGATTGTAACAAATCAATTCAATAGCCAATCAATTTGTGTTGTCTTAACATTGACAAGATTTATCCATTGAATGCATGTTGAAAATATGTAAATTATGTCAAAACAACCCCAATGCTAACTTAATACATATTGTTATAATGACATCAACATATTGTATCAATGACCATATTAACATTGAATCTTCAACATATAGTCATCAATTTGATGACTTATTAATGTATGTTGTGCCAATGTCGGTCATATTTTTATCATTGATTTAATATTGATAAGATGTCAAATGTTTTAATATAATATCAATGCCATTTTAGGACATGTTGTTACAATGACACCTTAACATCATATCAATGGTATCAACATTGAATGTTGAACATATTGTTAAGGTGTTGTAAAAGCATTCATTCAAAGAGGGGGCAAGTTTGTGATGCAAGTAGTTTCATAAGCTTCGGAAAACCTTGAATCTCCTTACTATGGTAGGGCCTTGAAATTAACATAATCATCTTTCATGAACAATTTGACACTATCATTAATTGTCAAATTGTGAATTACAAGTTTTGACCTTTATTTCATTAACGATCTACTATTTAGCACAAGGTACTACCCTAGGTTTTTATTTGCTCAAAGATTTCATAACCTTTCCTTACTTGGTTAAAGATTTCATGACTACTCTCCACAAAGGAAAAAAATAGAGCATCTCCATCTTCATGAGGGATGGTTACATCTAGTAACCAACTCAAGCATGTTAACTATCTTACATGCTCTCACCTCCAATTACCTAGTTATAAACATTTTATTTCCAATTACAATTTATGTGTGCCACGAATTATCACTTCATCATCAAGTTATTGATTTTCACCAAAAAATCAAACCATGCAAGCTTTGAAAAGAAAAAAAAGGAAAAACAATTTTGGTTGCAATCTTTTGTTTTGCAAGAAACCAAAATTTCATCCTCATTGTTGTGAAGTGTGTTTGAACTTGGAACTTACCATATGTTGTAGGGGAGGGAGGAAAGTAAGTAGGTAGGTTGAAAATCACAAAATCAAGTCACACAAGCTTTGCATAGAAAGCCAAAAAAAAATCAAATTTGTTGCAAGTGTTTTTGCTCTACAAGAGGCAAAAGTTTCATCCTCATCATTGTGAAGGTTGTGTGTGCCTAAAACCTACCACACATATGTTACAAAGGTAGGTAGCAAAGTTTTTTAGGTTAAATGTGTGAATTTTAAGACCGAATTTTTAAAAAAAAATAAAATTTGCTTCTTTAGTGTAAATTCAACTAATTTTGCTAAAATTTGGGAAAATTTTGTGAAAATTTTTATACCATTAAAATGAAAAAAGAAACACAGGTAGGTAGGTAGGGAGCAAGTGATAGGTACCCGTACCTACCTACCTAGATTACACACCTGCCTTTCCACGTGACGGTGGCGCCCCAGTAACTCGTCTCAAACAGATGACATCTGGATTGAGACGTGAATTGTCACCTGGAAGACGCCCGTCAGGAGGAGTCAGAAACCTGTCTTGGTCAGGCGCCGTGCGTTGTTCCCGCTGCGCTTCGAATGCTCCCGTGCACCCCCCACGACGAGGGAAGAACTGGGTTGTGAGTGCCGCTTGGTGCACTGTCGGTGGTTGCTGGAGCGTCGGATTCTTTGTCCCAGGAATGTGCCGATGCAGCAGCTGCAAGAGGAAAAAACATTGGTCCAGGTTAGCCACCTGAGCTGGTAGGATTTCCGTCCCGAGAAAACAGGGAAAAATCAGCCATAGAGCTCCTTCTCGTTCTGAAGAGCAGCTTCTTCGACTTGTACATTTTGTTTTTGTTCCGAGCAAATGTGATGCTGTCTTGATTTCTGTATCTTGGAATTTTGGAACGCTTTGTTGTCAGACGCTGTAATAGTGGAGGAGGAGGAGAGCGTGTTTTGTTCTGTGTAGAGGAAAAAAAAGAAAGATATGTTGCTCTGGAATGTGAAGGCGTTGTGGCAGCAGCTATTTCCCGTTTCTTGCTCTCATTGTTGGAGACGTTTTGGTGTGTGAGAGAGTTATCTCACAGTTGCAGACATGGGGAATTGCGAACGCCTTGAGTGTAGTTTTGCGATGTGAGAGGTGAGAGAGACGTAATATGATATGAACTCTGGCGGATTTCGGAGGATTAGATTGTCTTCGAACTTGACACTACGTTTTAGACGGTCTCCCATGCCTGCTGACATCTGTAATGCGGAAGTAACGAAGCGAGGAGGAGCAGATGCAGATTGGGAGCTTGAAAGTTTCTCCGACATTTACCCGGAGCTCTTTCAATCTGATCACAACACTTATTACTCTTGTCTTCGGATCGACGACCAGGAGGAGGAGTCTAGCGATTCTTCCTGCTTCACACGGCTGCCAGATCTTGATTGCTTGGCCTATCAGATCTGGGAACAAGAAGATGAAGAAGTTGTAGATTCTTTTCTGCTTCCGATATCGATTTCCAGCGTATGCACTGAAGGCATTGTTAACGATATGAGGTATGGTGGCTTGTTTCTTGAATCCGATCTGGAGCATGCTTGTTCTCTTCAGCAACAAAATCTGTTGCAGACTGCTCCTGAGTTTGCTTTGGGTGGAACTGCTGCACGAGAGAACATCGGACGTTGCTGCCGTGCAGAATTTGCTATTGCTCGCAACGCATACTACGAGCAGAGGGAGAATCTTCGGAGTGTGACGCCGGTGGCTTCGTCGCAATTATCACTGGCACTGGCCGACGATGCACAAAACGCTGCTTCAGGACGACATGTTGCTACAGATGAGATCATGGAAAGCTTCAGTACGGAAACTTTCGTTGAAAGCTGCTTGGTTGCCGTTTCTCCAAGTGCGTCGTCGTCGCTGGAACAACAACCACCAGCCGCAACAAAATTTCCGATGATTTCACACAGTAGTGAAACCAGCTCCAGAGCCTCCAGTAACACCTCTGCACTTCACAAGCTTCCTCCTCCTGCTGCAGCAAGATCCGTCGACGATGCACATCATCATCACCGCGGCAACAACAACAACAAGCGGACACGTAAACGACTAGTACTGAAGAAGAAGGCGGCAGCAGTCGATGCAATTGCGGACACCTGTGACTCAGACTCCAAGCGTCTTGCCGCCAATGGAAAGCACACTAAGACGTCATCATCTGCTGCAGTCACGTACCAAGACTCAACTGCAACGATGTACATTGCCACTCGCCAGCGAGAAAAAACAGACCAGCAGGCGGCTGGCGCAAGCAGCTCCAGCAGTTTGCAGAGGAGCCGAGATCACGTGAATGAGAACAAGAGCCTGGCTAAGAAGAAAGCCAGAAAAGGCAAAAGACATCATCGCAATGGGACCAGACTTCCTGCAGCAGCCGTTGCCATGCTCCAGGACTGGACGGCTGCAAACTGTACCGTCGATTCAGCGTATCCTTCCAAGGAAGTGAAGACAGAACTTGCTGAGAGCACAGGCCTACACTTCAGCCAGGTTTGCCATTCAAGATCCTTCTCCCTTCTCCCTTCTTCCTAAACCCAGAAAACAGTCTGTACAAACCTTTGCTATTCTTCGATTGTTGATGATAGGCTGGGTTTTCAATCAGCACACAATGCAGTGCAGAGCTTTTGGTTGATGTTGCAGCTCTTCAGAAACATAGGGTTTAGGGTTTAGGCAGTGTTTCAATGCCTTGATGCTTGCACAAGAGATCTGTATTTTCACAGTGACTGGATCACAGTGATGAATACCTTCAGATGGTTTTTTGATTCTAATTCTTACAGCAGAGTGTAACTTCTTGTGTCTTCAGGTTTCAAACTGGCTTTCATGTTGGAGAGACAAGCACAATTTGCAGAGACAAATGCGGAACTTGAAGGCCATGGTAGCCATAGCAGGAGGCACAAGCACCAGAGCCCAATTGAAGACCATGGCCACAGCAGGAGGCACAAGCACCAGAGCACAATTGAGGACATAGAAAACTCCTACAAATTTTCAACCATATTAGATGATGTTCCCAGATAACAGTTCTGCATCAGACATTTTCACTGCAAGTTTGAAATTGCCCAACCGAAGGAGCTTGTCAAAGCAAGAGACAATTGTTAAAGATTGTTCAGATTAGCTGTTCACTGTTCTCATTGTTTTGTTTGAGGACTTTTTGCCAGACACACAAGCTTGCCTTTCCTGGTGGCGAAGAAACCAGTCTTGTACACTTGAAGCCACAGATGACATTTTCATGTGGCTTACAGGCACCAGCCAAATCACTCTTTTGGGATTGTGTGTAGGTATCTTCAAACTTCCTTCTTGAACTCTGCATCGTCTATACCAGAGTCTTCAACATGAGTGTCTCAGCTCTCACTACAGGTACACTGCTGGTATACATTTAGGGTTTTTGAACCAGGATAGATTCAAAGTGCATTTCAGTTTGCTTTCCTTTCAAGTGCAAGAAGTGAAGTGAGTGGGTATTCTTGGAGTAAGAAATCAAAGGAATACATTGCATTGCTGTTTAGCAAGAGAATTGTGGATTGACAGACAAAAACTCAGGGTGCCAGACCAGATAACATGAGACCATGAGTCTGCCTAGGAGAGTCATCATGCGTCAATGCAAGAAAACTGACATACATGGTGCAACTAGTGAAGGGTCCATAAGGTAAAACTAAGTTTTTGTATGTCAGCTAGAAGCAGATGCATCTGACATGCCACCAAACCCTTCTGTTGCTCTTCTTCTTCTTCTATAGGAAATCAAACCCACCATGTCAGAAAGGACACACTTTTTACAAATTTAAGGTTTTATGAGGGGTATGTGAGGGATGGTGGAGAGAGAATGGTAGAGAAGATTTGGATTTGCAGATCTGGGTCTTTGTTCTTGTGGAGAGTGTGGTGGCATTGGTGCAACTTGGCAAAAAGGGATTCCAAGAGTGATCAGTCTTACTGACTGCTGATATGCAAATCAATCCATAATGACAATCGGTGATGACCTGCATGTTACAGGTATGTCTTTCTACGTTTAAGCTTTGGCGATTTCTTTTCTTTGTGCTTTTCATACGAACTATTCCATATTTGGAATTGTTGCATGTTATATATATAGAGAAGATTACCCTTGGAAGGCTTGAACATTTGCAGAAATAAATATTCCCCATAAAGAGTTCTGTGGTAATTGTATGGGTTGGGAAGAGTTTCAATGGGAGATATCCTATTGAACCTTCCCATTGTTTGTTGATAAAAGTCGAGCACTTGAGTAACTTGTCATCATCCTAAGTCCTTTTCTCTTTTTTCCTCCGTGTAGTTATGGGCATTGGTTCAAAATAACCTACCACTCTGTAATCTGACAAACATAATCGATTTTGAGGGCAGATTCTGCACATTTTTCAGGCATCTTAAATTGCAGAAGATGGCCTTCTTTGGAAAAAGTGTTTGATTTTGAGATTTGAGGAAACCAAAGCACTAATTATAGCAGAATCTGCCCTCGATATTCCTTAATGCCAGGGAAGGCATCCCTAGGGTGCATTCTGTGCCTAGTTTGCCAATGGGTTTCAGCCTATCCGCCCAGTGGTGTATTTTGAGCCTTTTACCTTTCTTTCTTTTTGGGTGACAAATTAGTTTTCATTCTGCAATTCAACGGGATGGGCAGTTTTAATTACAAATGCATTTCACATGA
>Ga0116230_10006896_pt1 | contig 11226 bp, 9 predicted proteins | sample S1TSphfallax_3_FD_88678 | JGI IMG/M metagenome (GOLD analysis project Ga0116230, IMG submission 88678) | Host-associated microbial communities from peat moss isolated from Minnesota, USA - S1T2_Fd - Sphagnum fallax MG | ecosystem: Host-associated > Plants > Peat moss > Unclassified | place: USA...
AAACGTCGTCAGTTGTTCGAGATTCACAGTCGCTCCAGGTTCTTGAGGGGCGGCATCGTTTACCGGGGTGCACGCGTATGATACGCTAGCTTACCATTTTTTAAATGCATCCCGCTCGTTTCGAGCCGGCGTTCGTCCAAGACATCAGGAGATCTTTAGCATGGCCGATGTATTGAAAGGCAAAGTAGTCATCGTGACCGGCGCCGGCCGCGGCGTGGGCGCGGAAATTGCCAAGTTGGCCGCCAAGGAGGGCGCGAAAGTCGTCGTCAACGACCTGGGCGGCAGCGAGGGCGGCGAGGGGCAGGACATCGGCCCAGCGCAGCAGGTGGTGGCGCAAATCAGGGCGGCCGGCGGCGAGGCCATCGCAAACGGCGCCAATGTTGCTTCCTGGGACGACGCCAAACAGCTCGTCGCCGCTGCACTGGAGACGTTCGGCGACGTCGATGCCGTCATCAACAACGCGGGCATCCTACGCGACGTCATGTTTCACAAGATGAGCGAATCCGACTGGGATCTGGTGGCGGCGGTGAACTTGAAAGGATGCTTCAACGTGGCGCGTGCGGCCGCGCCGCATTTCAAGGAGAAGCAGAAAGGCGCTTTCGTGCATATGACGTCCACGAGCGGTTTGATCGGCAATTTCGGTCAGGTCAATTACGGCGCGAGCAAGATGGGCGTGGCCGGGCTCTCGAAGTGCATCGCCCTCGACATGGCGAAGTTCGGGGTTCGTTCGAATGCGTTGGCACCGTTTGCGTGGACGCGGTTGGTGGGGACCATCCCGGCTACGCCGGAAAATGCGGCCAGGCTCGAGGTGGCTCAAAAGATGACACCCGACAAGATCGCGCCGTTCACGGTTGCGCTCGTCAGCGACGCCGCCAAGGACGTATCGGGACAGATATTCGGTGTGCGCCGCAACGAAATCATCCTCTTCAGCCAGCCGCGGCCTATTCGCACGGTGCATACTGCCGAGGGTTGGACGCCGGAGACCTGCATCAGCACGGCGTTGCCGGCACTGCGCGGCTCGTTCTTCAAGCTCGACCGCTCGAACGAAGTATTCACCTGGGATCCCGTGTAATTTATGGAAATCGCGCTCAACGAGCTGCAGCTGGAAATCGACGCGTCGGTGCGCAAGGTGTGCGCGCAATTCCCCGACACTTACTGGGACGAATGCGACGAAAACTCGCGATTTCCGGAGGAGTTCTACGCCGCCATGGCAGCCGCCGGATGGCTCGGCATCACCATGCCGACCGAACTCGGCGGTGCCGGCCTCGGTGTCACCGAGGCTGCGATCATGATGCACGCCGTCTCTTCGAGCGGCGGTGCGCAGGCGGCGGCCTCGAGCATCCACATCAATCTGTTCGGGCCGCATGCCATCGTCGTGCATGGCACGGCCGAACAGAAGAAGCGTTGGCTCACCCCGCTCATCAAGGGCGAGGAGAAGGCCTGCTTCGGCGTCACGGAACCGGACGCGGGTCTCGACACGACCAGCATCAAAACCTTTGCCAAGAAGGTGGAGGGCGGTTACCGCGTCTCCGGCCGGAAGATGTGGACATCGACGGGGCAGGAAGCTCACAAGATCGTGTTGCTGGCGCGAACCACGCCGAAATCGGAGTGTGCCAAACCCACGGACGGAATGACACTGTTCTATACGGATTTGGACCGCAAGAAGATCGAGGTCAAGCGCATCAAGAAGCTCGGACGCAACGCGGTGGACTCGAATGCCACCTTCATCGACGATTACTTCGTGCCCAACGCGGATCGCATCGGCGAGGAGGGCAAAGGCTTCCATTACTTGATCGACAGCCTGAACCCGGAACGCATCCTGGTGGGCATCGAGGCCATCGGCATCGGCCGGGACGCGTTGCAGAGGGCGGCGAAGTATGCCCGTGAACGCGTCGTGTTCGGCAGACCGATCGGCAAGAACCAGGGGATACAGCATCCGCTCGCCGAGTCATGGACCTTCCTGGAATCGGCATATTGGATGTGCATGCGCGCGGCGTATTTATACGACTCGGGGCAAGCCTGCGCCGCGGAGGCCAATGCGGCGAAGTTCCTCTCCGCCAAGGCGGCGTTCGATGCGACGACGCGCGCCGTGCTGACCCACGGCGGCATGGGCTACGCGCGCGAGTATCAAGTCGAGCGGCTGTTTCGCGAATCCATTCTGCCGCGCATCGCCCCGGTGACCGAGCAGCTGATCCTGTCCTTCATCGCGGAGAAGGTGCTCGACCTGCCGAAGAGTTATTAGCCTTACTTCAAAGCCGCATCGGCCTCTTTGCGGTACGGTCCAGGGGCGGTGGGAAGATCATAGCGGCGCGGCGCTCCGTGACGACCCAACTCCGCCAAGATCGACCGCCTCATGAGAAACGCTAGCATGACGAACCAGCCACAGAAAATCGTCAGCGGTACCCAAAACGCAAACAGACCGTTCCAGGCAAACGGACCGGTTTTGAAGAAGAACAACATTTGGTCCGGCAGGAACAGAATGAAAGTCATGATGCTGGCGAATGCGACCCAACGCGGAAACGTCGGATTCACGCTCTTGTCATTGAACGCGGTCACTGCAACGGTGACGAACATGGGCATGATCAGCGCCAGGCCCCCGATGAACTGCAACCACGCGATGTCATTGACCAGGTAGATCAACTCGTCGGAGCGTTCTTTGGACCGCCAAGTGTTCGCGATCCACAACAACGGTGGATAAAAGGTGAGCATGGCGTTGGCGTAGCCGGCCATCGTGGTGATCTTCGTGAGCGGTCCGGATCGGCCTTCGACTTTCGAGACGTAATCCGCAAGCGAAGCGGTGAAGGGAATGAAGATTGCCGATCCCCACATCACGACCACCATGCCCAGCCGAATTCGCACGATATCGCCCCTGAAGAACGCGGCAATTTCCTGCGCACCGGCAGAGGGGCGATGGAGAGGAAAAAATCCACCGATGAACCACCATCCGACGAGCAGCAGCACGCAATAAGCCACACCGCACCATGCGCCGAAGAGATTCGTTCTCAATATCGAGGGAGAGTCCTGCACTTGGCTGTCCTATGGAAGAAACGTAAATTGAACATTCTGCTATTAAGACGCGGAGCGTGCTCGATTACCTCAAAGGTTGCGACCTCGAAATCGCCCACACGGCCAAGCCGCCAATGGCGAGGGCGCAGCCCACATACCCGGTTGACGTCAAGCCAAAGCCGGCTGCAATCGCCATGCCGCCCAGGGCTGGCCCCAGCGCGTTCGCCACGTTGAAGGCGGAATGATTAAGGGCGGCCGCGAGGCTTTGTGCATCGCCGGAAACGTCCATCAATCGCGTCTGCAGCACCGTCGCCAGTGCGCCGCCGACTCCGATCAGGAAGACATCGATGCTCACGCTCCAGATGGTCGCGGTGCTAAGCGGGTACGCGGCCAGCACGATGGCGCTTCCCACCAAGAGCACCCCCGCGGTGGGCATTAGGGCGCGGTCGGCGAAGCGCGGTATCACCAGATTGCCGAACGTCATGCCGACGCCGAATACCGAGAACACCAGCGTCGAGAGCGCCGCTGAAATATGGGTGACATCGATCAGGGTTGAACCTAAGTACGTGTAGACGGCGAAGATGCCGCCAAAGCCGATCGCGCCGGTCGCGAGCGTCAGCCACACCTGTAAACGTTTGAGCGCGCCAAGCTCGCGCAGCGGACTTGCACCCGCCAAGGTTTGATCGCGCGGCGCAAACAGCGCGATCAGGACCGCGCAGGACAGCGCCAGCGCAGCCACGATCGCGAAGCACCAGCGCCAGCCATAGATGCGGCCGATCCAATCGGCCAGCGGCACGCCGACGATGGTCGCCACGGTCAGGCCCAACAGCACGCGGCCAACGGCCTGCGTGCGCTTTTCGGGGGCAACCAGAGCAGCCGCAACCAGGGTGGCGATGCCGAAATAAGCGCCGTGGGGCAGTCCGCTCAGGAACCGAAATGCCATCATCCATGCATAAGTCGGTGCCAATGCCGACAGCAGATTTCCGGCTGCAAACACACCCATCAAGGCCATGAGCAAGGTGCGCCGCGACATGCGAGCGGATAGAACCGCAATGATGGGCGCGCCGACAACGACACCGAGCGCATAGCTGCTGATGACATGCCCCGCGGTCGGTTCGTCGACGTTCAAGTCGTGTGCGAGGTAGCGCAGCAGACTCATGGTGGCGAATTCGGTGGTGCCGATGGCGAAGCCGCCAACGGCGAGCGCGAAATTGACCAGTCCGGGGCGCACGCGGTGCCCGGGCCTCGAATTCAGCGGCGACTGTACATCAGGAGCGCATTCGCCATTCATATGGCACCGCGGTAGGTGCGCCGCGTCGTACAGTCAATGGCTGAAGGGGTGTTCGAGTTCTAACCCTCGCCGCGGGATTTGCGCTTGGCGGCCTGCCGCTCGAGAAATGCCTGAACGAGGGCCTTATGTTCCGCGCCCGTGAACAGCATGCTGTTCGCGATTCGCTCGACGTTGCGCGCCTGGCCGCGATCGAGATCGGTGGCCAGTTCGATGGATAGTTTTGCCAGTCCGAGCACCTCGTAGGGCTGCTTCGCGAGCTTGGCGCAAAAGGCCTGTACGCGCGCCTCAAAGTCCTCGTCAGCGTATACCGCGTGCACGAATCCCATTTGCAGCGCTTGCTCGCTGCTCACCTGCTCGCCGGCCATCACGAGCCAGCGCGCCCAGTGCGGACCTGCGATGCGGGTCAGTCGACTGACGCCGCCGGATCCGGGAAGGGCGCCGATGTCGATCTCGGGCAAGCCATAGCGCGCACCGGCGGCGGCCAGGCGAAAATCACAGGAAAGCGACAGTTCCAGAGCGCCTCCGAGGCATGGTCCGTGATGCGCCGCCACGATGGGCTTTTCCACCGCCTCGAATTCGTCGAACAGCGCGTGATACTTTCTGCGATACCACGCACGCCCGTCCAGTGTGCCCTCGACGGTCGGGGAAATATCGGGATTGATCTCGACGCCGGCGGAAAAGTACTTGCCTACGGCATGCAGCAGCATGACGCGCAGATCCCGGCGCGAGCCAAAGATGTCGATGGCGCGGCGCAGTCCCTCCTGCATCGAATCCGAGATGGCGTTGTATTTCTCGGGACGATTGAACGTCACCTCGAAGATGCCGTCGCGTTCGCTCATCAACAGGTGTTCTGGCATCGGCGCTCCCGGTCCTTAAGGCGGCCAGCCTACCCGGCTTTGCCCGCGGGGTTAAGGGGCTTGTGATTCAAGCTTAAGGACATGAGTCCATCCATCCAGCGGTCGGGCAATGCCCATGCGAGGAAGCAAACGATTTTGGAGTCCGTGCCGATGCGATAGCGCGTACGCGGGTTTCGCGCAGACAGCGCCTTCTCGATGGCGGCGGCGCACCGCTCCGCCGTGATCGCGCCGCGGCCGGCACCGGCGGTCAGTTTTGCGTAGCGGCGGTATAGATTGCCGTAGAGCGCTTCCTGCGGCGCAGTCATTTTGGCGAGCAGCGACTCGACCTCCGGCGCCTGCGTGCTCAGCATCTGGGTCTTCACGACGCCGGGTTCCACCAGGATGATATGCAGGTCCATACCGCTCGTTTCGCGCCGGGCAGTATCCGCCAGCGATTCGATGGCGTGCTTCGACGCGCAATAGGCGCCGAGCAGTGATCCGGACGCCTTGCCCCACAGCGAGGTGACCAGAATCAAGCGGCCTCCATGTCCTCGCAGCCGGGGAATCGCCGCCTTGAGCACGCGCAGACTTCCCAAGGCATTGGTATTGAAGATGGCCTCGAATTCGGACACCGGCGCCATTTCAATGGCGCTCGGCCGGGAAATGGCCGCCGCATGGACGATTGCGTCCAGCGCTCGCCCGGCGAGCAGGCGGTCGACCTCGGCGAACCCTGAGTCCACGGACGCCGAGTCAGCCACATCCATGACGACGACCCGAAGATTGCCGGCAGGGCGCCATCCGTGCTGATCGGCGGACTCGCGCACCACGGCGAATACGGTGTCGCCGCGCGCAACCGCGCGTTCAACGAGTTGGCCGCCGATGCCGCCCGCAGCCCCCGTGATCAGGATCGTGGGCACGGATGCGGCCTCATTGGCAACGCGGATGCTGCATGATGTACGCAAGCGTACCATATTGGACTATACTTCGGCCGATGATCCCCCGAACCTTGTTTTCCGACGAGCACGAACAGTTCCGCGATTCGGTGCGGCGTTTCGTCGACAAAGAGATCGTGCCTCACCATGAGCGCTGGGAAGAGGCCGGCATGGTGGATCGGGAACTTTGGACCAAGGCAGGCGCCGCGGGGCTGCTCTGTCCGAGCCTGCCGGAGACCTACGGCGGCTTCGGCGCGGATTCCCTGTTCAACGTCGTCATCATCGAGGAACTGGCGCGGGCGGGCGCCACGGGCCCGGGGTTCTCGGTCCATTCAGACATGGTGGCCACCTACATTTTTACCTTCGGCAGCGAGCAGCAAAAGAAGCGGTGGCTGCCGCGCATGGTCACCGGCGAGGTCATCGGCGCGCTCGGACTCACCGAACCTTCCGCCGGCAGCGATCTGAAAGGGATCCGCACTCGCGCCGTGCGCGATGGCGATGATTATGTGATCTCGGGACAGAAGGTCTACATCTCGAACGGCCAGTTGTGCGATCTCATCGTGCTCGCCTGCAAGACGGATCCCGAGGCCGGATCCAAGGGCATGAGCTTCATCCTCGTCGAGACCGATCGGCCGGGCTTTCGCCGCGGGCGCAACTTGAAGAAGATCGGCCTGAAGGCACAGGACACCTCCGAGCTGTTTTTCGATCAAGTGCGAGTGCCCGCCGGTAATCTGCTCGGCCAGGAAGGCGGCGCATTCTCCATGGCCATGAGCAAACTTGCCGAAGAGAGATTATCCATCGCAGTTTCGGCCGTCATGGTGGCCGAAACCGCGCTCGGGCAGACGGTTGAATACACCAAGCAGCGCAAGGCGTTCGGCAAGACCATCGGCGATTTTCAAAACACGCGCTTCAAGCTGGCCGAGCTGCATGCCGACATCTTGGCCAAACGCGTGTTCGTCGACCGCTGTATCGAGCTGTTGCTGCAGAAAAAGCTCTCAGCCGTGGACGCGGCTGCCGCCAAGATGCTGTGCACGGAATTGCAATGCAAGGTGGTCGATGAGTGCCTGCAATTCTTCGGCGGCTATGGCTACATGCTCGAGTATCCGATCGCACGAGCCTACGTCGATTCACGCATCCGGCGCATTGCGGGCGGCACCTCCGAAATCATGCGGGAGATCGTCGGGCGCGAGCTGTTCGCCCCTTGAGCCGCGCGGCCATCCGCCGGCGCTCTTGGCGGGCTAGCGGCCCTTGAAGGTCGGCGTGCGCTTCTCCGCGAACGCGGCGATGGCTTCGCGGGCATCGTCTGTCGAAGCGCACAGGGTTTGCAACTCGGCCTCGAGACTGAGCGCTTCGGACAGTCCCACGGACATGGACAATCGCGCCACGCGCTTCGTGAGCGCCAGGGCGAGCGGCGCCTTTTGCGCCAGCTCCGCCGCCCAGGCGGCCGCTGCCCCGGGCAGGGCATCGGCCGCGACGACGCGATTCGCGAGACCGAGTTCCAGGCAGCGCGCGGCGGTCAGCTTCTGGCCTTCGGCGAGCACTTCGAACGTCCTTGCGTAGCCGATGCGCCGCGTGAGGAACCATGCGGCGGCGCCATCCGGAATCAGGCCGATGCCGACGAACGGGGATTTCAGGTAGGCCGCATCCGCCATGATCAACAAATCGCACGACAGCGCCAATGCCATACCGACGCCCAGCGTGGCGCCATTGACGGCGGCGATGACGGGCTTGTCGATGCGCGTGATGCACTCGATCAAGGGCTGAAAGTCGTGCATGAGCGTGCGGGCCGTGCGACGCAGCGTCGTGTCGGGATTGGCCGCTGCACTCTTGAGGTCGGCACCCGCGCAAAACGACTTACCTGCACCGGTCAATACGATGGCGCGAAGATCGGAAGCCCGTGCGAGTTCATCGAAAGCCGACGTGAGATTCTTGCGCATGGAGTTGTCGACCGCGTTCATGGCTTCGGGTCGATTGAGGGTAACGGTCGCAACGCTGCCATCGCGGGTGATGAGGACATCGGACGACATGAGAACCTCGAGGAGATGCGGCGCGGCCGCCCGTATGGGTAGCATTGTAGATGGATTGTCCGGCTGGATGGTACGCTTGTGTACCGGTTACGCCAGCGAATCGAAATATGTCCACCGCGCTTGATCGCTCCTATTTGAAGGCTGACACGGATGCCGAATTCAAGGCGTGGACGGTAGGACATCTACTGCGGGCCGCGGTGTCGGCGGTTCCCGATAGGGTCGCCCTCATTTGCCCGGCCGCCGCAGGCGCGGCGCCCGCGGGCGTGGCACGCGCAGATGCGCTCCCGGAACGGCGCTGGACCTACCGGCAACTCGAGCGCGAGGCCGACCGTGCCGCGCGCGCCTTGCTGACGCGTTTTCAACCTGGGGATCGCGTGGCTACATGGGCCGGCGCGGGACCTGAGATCCTGATCCTGCAGCTGGGAGCGGCGCTTGCCGGGATCGTGCTGGTCACGCTCAACCCGGCGAATCGCGCTGTCGACCTCAAATATTTGCTCACTCAAAGCGAGGCGCGCGGCCTGGTTCTCGACCGCGTGTTTCGCAAGATGGACAACGTTGCGGTGCTCGAGGCGCTGCACGGCGAGTTGCCGTCGCTCAAGCATGTGATCTACACCGACGAGTGGGCGCAATTCGTGGCGCAAGCGGAGGCAGCGGCGCAAGCGCAGGAAGCGTCGAGCGTGCAGCAAGCGCCGCTTCCTGCGTTGGCGCCCGATGCGCCGGCCCTGATTCTCTTCACCTCGGGCACCACGGGAAAACCGAAGGGCGTGGTGCTGCATCACGCCGGCATCGTCAACAACGCAAGATTCAGTACTGCACGCATCGCGCTCGATCCCGGCGCCGTCTGGCTCAACGTCCTGCCCATGTTTCACGTCGGCGGCAGCGTCACCATGACTTTGGGCTGCATCGCAAATTTAGGCACACAGGTCTTGCTCGCGGAATTCAGCGCTCCCGGCATGTTGGATGCGCTGCAGCGCTATCGTGCCACGGTCACCATGGCCGTGCCGACCATGTTGCACGCCCTGTTCGAGGACGCGGCGTTCGCATCGACCGACTTCTCGGCCCTCGACGTGATCGTGACCGGCGGAACCGCCATCGCGCCGCAATTGGTGCGTGACGTGCGCACGCGCTTCGGATCGGAGGTGATGGTTCTGTTCGGGCAAACGGAAGCCGGCGGCTGCATGTGTTTGACGAGGCGTGGGGACGACGAGGAGCGCGTTACACGCAGCGTCGGCACGCCCCTGCCGCTATCGGAGGCCAAGATCGTACGCACCGATGGCGGCGCGATCGCGGCGGTGGAAGAGGTCGGCGAGATTTGCGTGCGTACGCGCTGCGCGATGACGGGCTACTTCAGGATGCCGGAGAGAACCGCGGAGACCATCGATGCGCAAGGCTGGGTGCACACGGGAGATCTGGGATTGATGCGCGCCGACGGCTACATCCAGGTCACGGGCCGGCTCAAGGACATGATCATCCGGGGCGGCGAGAACATCTATCCGCGCGAAATCGAGGAGGTGTTGGTCGAACATCCGGCGGTTGCACAAGCGGCAGTGTTCGGCGTCGCGGATGTCAAATGGGGGGAACAGGTCGCGGCGGCCGTGATTCTCAAGCCGGGCGCTTCCGGCACGGCCGAGGCCTTCATGGAGTATCTGCAGGAGCGCATTGCACGCCACAAGGTGCCCAAGGTTTGGCATTTCGTGGAGACCTTTCCCGTCAATGCCTCGGGCAAGATTCAGAAATTCGTGCTTCGCGAGCGCTTTGAGAATCCGGCGTAAGATACGTCCATGACGAAGTCCAGCGCCGCGGATCCGAAAGCCGGTCTTGAGAAAGTGCACCTTCAGAGCGCACATCTCGAGGATGTGTCGGTGAAGCTGTCGCGCACCGCCACCTGGAGCGGCGTCGAGACCCAGGCCTCGTATGGCCCCAAGGACCTCGCCGGACATGACTACGAGCGCGACAGCGGCGACCCGGGGCAGTATCCCTATACGCGGGGCGCCTACCCGCAGATGTACCGCAGCCGCATGTGGACGCTGCGCAACATCGTGGGCTTCGGCGCGCCCGAGGATACGCGCGAAGCCATTGCCCGCGCTCTAAAAATGGGAACGGCCGGCATCAACGTCGTGCTCGACACGTTGAGTCAGGAGGCAATCGATCCGGATCATCCTGCGCTGTACGCCGACGCCGGCCAGGAAGGCTGTTCGTTGCCCACGGTGCGTGATGTCGAAACGCTGCTCGAGGGCATTGACGTGACGCGGAGCGACGTCGCGTGGCATTCGACCATGATGGTGTATCCGCTCGTGGTTGCGATGGCGCGCAAGCAGAACAAGGATCTGTCCAAGCTGCAGGGCTCGCACATGCCGGACCATCTGCAGCTGCGGCTGGCCGGCTGGAGCGAGGCCATCGTTCCGGCGGAACTCGGGCATCGCACCACCGTCGATTGCATCGAATACAGCGTCAAGCACAGCCCGCGCTGGGCGTTGGGATGTCCGCAGGCCTACGATCTGCGCGAGCGTGGTCTGCCGGCCTCGGGGGAGATCGCGGTCGGCATGGCCATTGCCAAGCAGACACTGCGCGATCTCGCCGCACGGGGTGTGGGCGTCGATCAGGTCGCGCCGAGCATGGCCTGGGTGTCCGGCTCCGATATCGACTTCTTCGAGGAAATCGCCAAGTTTCGGGCGTTGCGGCGCGTCTGGGCGCGCGCGATGAGGGAGGAGTTCGGCTCTAAAGATCCGCGGGCACAGCGGCTGCGCATTGCGTGCCACACCTCGGGACGCTCATTGGTGTATCCGCAACCCCTCAATAATCTCTCGCGGGCCGCCGTGCAAACGCTGGCGGCGTTGCTCGGCGGCGTGCAGTCGGTGGAGACCTGCACCTACGATGAGCCCATCTGTATTCCGACGGAAGAGGCGCGCGAACTCGCCACCCGCACGCAGCAGATCCTGGCGCACGAGGTGGGGGCGGCACGCACGGCGGATCCCCTGGGCGGCAGCTACTATATCGAAGCATTGACCAACCGCGTGGAAGCCGACGCGCTGGAACTGCTCGCGAAGATTGAAGCCATCGGTCTGGTCAAGGCGGTGGAGGACGGTACGGTGGAAGCGCTGATGGACGACTACAACTACAAGCTGCAGGGCGAA